>Ga0209489_107021_pt1 | contig 17345 bp, 9 predicted proteins | sample SiratrowhiteBW_FD_187527 | JGI IMG/M metagenome (GOLD analysis project Ga0209489, IMG submission 187527) | Root nodule microbial communities of legume samples collected from California, USA - Siratro white BW (SPAdes) (version 2) | ecosystem: Host-associated > Plants > Roots > Nodule | place: USA... | reverse complement strand
TTTTTTTTTTTTTTTTTATTATTATTATTATTAAGGCCGAAGTTTTTTCCATATATAGAACCTGAGCTATGTAATTGGGTTAGTAAGGAATGGGAAATTGTGGTTTGTCTCTTGCGATACACGTGATATGTTGTTTTTTTTTTTTGTTATATATTACTATTAGGAAGTGAATTTAAGTCTGACTTATCCTCACAAAATCGGCTTGTAAGATGAGAGTTGGCTCTACTTGTATACTTTAGATTGGTCTAACTTATCCAACACATTCCCCTCATACTAAGACATGGGTATCTCATGCATGGGGCTAGATATTGTGGGTGGTTTTATAGCGGTCTGATAGCGGGACACGATAGGGCCAACAAATCTCACTAGGATAAATTTTGATACCATATTAAGAAGTGAATTTAAGCTTAACTCATCCTCATAAAACCAACTTGTAAGATGAGCATTCTTCCCACTTATATTTTCTTTATTATGCGTCAATTGAACTCAGATGCTAATCATCAAGGCTTTTGATGGATTTGTGAAATCAGACTAAACTGTTCACTTGTAATTGTTATCTCAATCAAGTTGAACTACATGTTTAGAAGTAGTTAAACTTCCATTATATGACTCCCATGTCTGTGTTCAGTTTCATAATGTTTTCTTTCTCAGATTATTCTTTTCTATATCATTTAGATTGTCTGGTTTCTTAGAAAGTTTTCATATCTTGATAGAGAAGAGGAAGGGCTGGTCGTGTTCAGCCTGGCGAGTGCTACCATCTTTATCCCAGATGTGTTTATGATGCTTTTGCTGATTATCAACTGCCAGAGCTTTTGAGAACACCTTTGCAGTCCTTGTGTCTGCAAATAAAAACTCTACAACTTGGAAGCATCTCTGAGTTTTTATCTAGAGCTCTACAGCCACCAGAGCCTCTATCGGTAAAATTCACTGAACATGTTTCTGGAACTTGGTTTCAAATATGAGGGTTGTTATTTATATTTCTCATGAATTGTATGTGTAGAACTTATGGCATTCTGCATCCCCCACCGGTGTTGTTTTACTCTATTTATTATGTAATCAATTAATTTCATTCTGCAGGTTGAAAATGCTATTGAATATTTGAAGACTATCGGGGCCTTAGATGGGAATGAAAATTTAACAGTTTTAGGTGAAAGAACGAATGCACCATGCTGTTTATTTCTTCTGCTACTTAAATGAAAATAATATTCTCCTGACATTGGTTTTTCCAATTGTTATCTGGATTTATTCTAGAGTTGCTGCTGATTGGATTGTTAATTTTCAGGGCAAAAATTGGCAATGCTTCCTGTAGAACCCAAACTTGGCAAGATGCTCATTTTAGGAACCATATTCAAGTGTTTGGATCCTATTATGACTGTTGTTGCTGGTCTAAGTGTAAGAGATCCATTTGTGATGCCATCTGACAAGAAGGATGTAAGTTTTTGTTTTGACTATTGCTGATATTTACTTCTTCGTGACTCTTTTCTTGTTGAACTTGGATGTTCCTCTTGATAGAAATGGTGGTAGATTTTATTAGTTTTGATGGTAGCAAGTGAGACCAGTTGTTTTCTAGAATATAATAACTTGAAGTAAACTAAAGCAAGTTCGTAGACCTATCAAGTATGTGCACCGTATTGGTTGATTAGATTGATATCATTGAGTAAATATGGTTTCATATTGATATTTTTTCTAGGTGCTTATTGTAATGGTTCACTTTCCATATTGAAAATGTCAGTGCTCTGCCTTCATTATCAGTATATCATAATCAGTATATTAAAAGTCTGTTAGGTATAGAGGGCCCTGTTTTTGTATTCAATTATTTACTTTGCATGCTCTATGCAGCTTGCAGAGTTTGCCAAAGCCCAATTTGCTGCTCGCGACTATAGCGATCATCTTGCACTTGTTCGGGCTTATGACGGTTGGAAAGATGCTGAGATACAGCAAGCTGGTTATGAGTACTGTTGGCGAAATTTTCTTTCTTCTCAAACACTTAAGGCCATTGAGTCTCTTCGAAAGCAATTCTTTTACTTGCTCAAAGATATTGGTCTGGTCAATAACAAGCCTGAAACCTACAATGCATGGAGTCATGAAGTGAATCTCATCCGAGCAGTCATCTGTGCGGGTTTGTTTCCCGGGATATCTTCTGTTGTGGTAATCAACACTACTAGTCCTTTAAACTTTTTTGTTACTTCATTGTTCAGTTTTCACTTCTATTTATTTAATTTTGGCTATGTGTGCTCCTATATGCTATATTGTTGGAACTCATTTTGTATTTCTATTTGTGGCATCTTCATTAAAGTAACATAGATGTGTAACACGTACACAATGACATGTATGAACCACCTGGACTTCTTTACAATTTTTCCCCCCTTTGTTTTGTCGAAGTTCAATTTTGTGTTTCTTTTATTTTGCATCTATGTTGTCTGCTTCCAAAAGCAAGACAATTAAATTCCCTTGATGATTTGGTGATGATGTTACACTTTTCTATCAACATAATGGTATCCACTAATCCTCATCGACAAACAAAAAAAAGTCATTTCATAAAATCTAATGTTACATCAACAAAAAAAGGGGTATTGTTATATCAAGAACAGAATTGACCTCTGGAAGGACTTGGGTGGGGGGCTCATGGAGGTAACCATAACATTGCAATTAAGTGGACATAAATTAATATTTGTTGAAATAGGACTGCCAAAATTGTAAATTGATCTTTCTGTCAGATGTTTGTATTTGTTACATTTCTGTACTAGTGTTGGTAATAATCTAGAGAGATTCTTTTTAGATCCATGCTTCATCATGGGGTTCTGTTCTGTTAAGTAATATATGCATGTTATTATATTGGTTCATAAAATTATAGGGAATATTTTCATGTTTTAATTATAATGATGCAGTGGTTTCATTGTGTACTTTTTTATGAGGTTTTACAAATTTTATTGTGCAGAACAAAGATAAGTCAATAGCACTGAAGACCATGGAGGATGGTCAAGTTCTTTTGTATTCGGTAAGCTTCTCTTCAAATATCTGATTCTTTGTCAATCCTTTTATTATGACTCAGTTTTAATTGGGGGAATATATAATCCATCGAAGTTTAATTTTGGTGCTGCATCTTGTAGAGCTCTGTAAATGGCTGTGTACCCCGAATTCCATATCCATGGTTAGTGTTTAATGAAAAGGTGAAAGTGAATTCAGTATTCCTCAGAGATTCAACTGGTATATCAGATTCGGCGCTTCTCTTATTTGGTGGGAATGTATCCAGAGGTGGACTTGTAAGTTCCTACCATATTTTCTCTTCACTTTCCACCTAGATCTGTTGTTCTTGGTTGTATGTTCTGGGTTTCCTGTTTTGTTATCTTTTATATTGTGCTCTGGCATGTAATTCATTTTACAGGATGGTCACCTGAAAATGTTGGGAGGGTATTTAGAATTTTTCATGAAACCAGAATTAGCCAAGACTTACTTAAGCTTAAAGATGGAACTCGAAGAATTGATACAGAAAAAGGTAAGTTCAATCCATAATTAACATTTTTTTCTGGGAATTATTTATTTGTGTAGCCACATTCTTCCATCAATTTTTGGTTTCTCTTCAAGTCCTTGTATATCGACTCTTTGATTTGCGTGTTTTGCTAGCTTCTGGATCCCACGCTGGAAACAAAATCACATAGTCAGCTTCTTTCTGCAGTTAGATTGTTGGTTTCAGAGGACCATTGTGATGGTAGGTTTGTCTTTGGTCGCCAAGTCCTATCACAAGTAAAGAAGGAAAAAAACTCCACAAGTGGAGTCGAGGCTGACAATTTTAAAAATCAACTTCAAACATTTCTTAACAGGGCTGGACATGAATCTCCAACTTACAAAACAAACCAGCTGAAAAACTTCCAATTCCGATCTACTGTCATATTTAATGGGTTGAATTTTGTTGGTCAGCCATGCGGCAGCAAGAAATCAGCAGAAAAATCTGCTGCTGCTGAGGCTCTTCAATGGTTAAAAGGGGATAGCCCTTCACCTCATGGTATTCTTGACCATGCATCAGTTCTTTTGAAGAAGAGCAACAAGAAAAGTAGGAAGAAATCGTTTAGTGACGCTAAATGGAGTTGAGCTGCTTTTAAAAGACTACCTTGATGGATTTGTTAATAGGGTTATATACCGACAAATAACTTGTCCATTTGAAGGCGGCTATGGTGCAATTGATTCATGGATCTTTCCAGTCGCAATTTCAAAAGCGAGTGTACAGAGCAGTTGAGAGAATTTGAATATGACAGGTACAGATCAGAGCCCGTGTTTTTGAAAAGGGTGATTGCATCTAGTATAACTAGAATTGGGGCACAGTTCAATAGGAGCATTTCCACAATGGCTGACTGAGCAGCTTTCTGTACTTGCATATAGAGGTCTATTAGCAGCAAAAAATTGTATCCATATGCTGATGATGCATTCTTTTTGCACGGCTGTTGCGGTGTATTCACTTGCAACAATTCATTGGAGGACAACACATTTTCCATATTTATGACTAGGCAATCGAAGAGATGTGTGTAGTATACTTAATTCTGTATTCATAGATGTCGTAGTTGCTCAGGGAACCGAATTAAGCTAATAAAATATGCTGATTTGGAATGTTACACTGTAGACTGTTGGGGGTAATTTAATCCAATGAAAAGGCGAATCAATTTTGATTTACTAATTTTCAGCCTCTGAATAGAAAATCAAAGAATTACAGCGATGACTATAGGACGATGGTGAAGGGATTTGACTAAAGCCAAGCTTAGTATGATTGTGCATCAGATTCATCGTCTTGATGTGTATCAGAATATATCGAAAGGGAAGGGGAAGGAGAAGACAGAATGGAGATCTAGAGATAAAATGTAAAAATCATCTTATTAACTATTTATTTAAGTAACTAAGCTATCACTTATCTTCTCTACTTGTAAATATCCATATAAGCATTTAATTATATAACTTAAATTCAAAGAAAATTATGCATGTTGAATGAAGATCACTTAATAAATAAAATTATAATTTTTGTACAAAGATGAGATCTTTTGTTGTATTAAAAACAAAAATTGAAAATAAATGTGCTATAAAAAAACATATTTTACCTTATTTTTTAATTCAGCTGGGTGGATGATTAACTTCTGTTAAGATCAAGGCTATAAGGTTATATTTACACGAGTAAAACAAGAGAAAGCATAAAAAGAACAAATTTTGTGTTAAGAATTCGGCGGTTCGCAGATGTTACAAAGACAACTTCCGAGGAAAACAATCCAATTGGAGGTTCTGAGCATTTTTATTTTATTTTTCTTTGTAGCTGCTATTACAAATTTTAATTTTTCTTGAAGACAAAAGCCTTACCGTAGAAAATTTTAATATAACTGTAGCGGCCTTGGAAGCTCCTGTGTTATTTGAAGAGTAGGTTTTGATTTTTTAAAAAAAACACTCCTCATAATTGTCTAAGGTAAAATTCAAAGAACTAAACTAATTTATCAATCTCTCTCACCAACTCCACTTTTTGAAGTAGCAGGTGCACGATGTCCAATATAAAATTTAAATGAGTTCATGTTAATCACTTCACTTGAGTACAAGCAACAATTTTTACATTTACAATTACAATTTCACTTGCTAGTACTAATCGTCAATTGCCTTTGAAAGAATGCAAAGAACTACTTAAATAACTTCATTATTATCATCATTAATTTACAAAAAGAAAAACCATTATTTCCTAAAATAAGTCTTTAGCCAAACATAGGACATATCCTAAAACTTTTGTCATTGCATGATGTCTCCAAAAGGGTGCCTTATCAACATCATTTTCCTTTCAATACAGAAATTTCGTTTCAGATGAAGACTTCTTTGTCCTTTATTCTGTAAGCTACTTGTTGGAAAACAACAGATAAATATCAGAGAGAAAGAAAAATACTGCCATGAAAAATTTGATGAAATCCTAACCGTGACACTATCATACTTATTTATGCAATAGCTCAAGAGCTGTCTGCAATGTAGGCTTAAACCTATCAACATCAAGCTTTATATTTTGCTTGTCCAAATACACAGACTTAAATTCTTGCCATCCTATTTTCCCAATCAATGGGGGATCCTTTATAAACATGTGATCTAGCGGGTATTGTTGTACAAGAGTGCTTTCTTCCAAGCTTATTTTGTATTCCAAGTACTTGATCTTCATATCCTTTGAGGGCTTTGCAAAGTCATTTGTGGCAAGCCACTCCAATGCATACCCGCCATAAGGCACAACCTGAATGAAAACTGCATTTTCCGGAAGGAAAAGTATGTTAGTGAGACCAGCTCCATGAACTCCCAATAACACATCACAAGAATTCACAACATGAGCAAACCCCCACATGCTGCTCCCTGCTTCCTTAATAATCACATCAAAACCCAAACTCTTAGCCATTTTTTCTATTTCATCAGTGTTAATGAAGGATCTTGATCTTTTTCTTGAAAGAATCATGAGCCTTGGCTTCCTATGTTGACCCTTTCTGATTTTGATTGCTTGGAATCTCTTCAATGCATAGGAACTTCTCAAAAAATCCCTGAAGTCCTTCATAGAATATGAGTATTTTTTAGGGTCAATGCTTAGTTCTTTATGGTGCCTTTTGAGACCCACATGCACCCTTGGGAAGCAATGAACTTCTTCATCTTCATCAATGTTCATAATCTCATAGTGGGACAGCTTCTTAAGAAGTGGATTGTGCTTTGAAATCCACCAAGGACGATTATCCGTTATGATAAACTGTACTTCTCCATTGAATTGTCTAGCAGTCAAGAACAAGGGAATAACAATGTCAGTGAATTCATGGAAATGGTTACCAGTATACCCTCCAGTAGAAAACAGTACAGCAGGAATGCTGTGATTTTTGGTGCATTGGGGTGCTTTGTGGTTAATATTCACCTCCTTCAGTGTCCATTCTCTTACACGAATCATTGCATCTACATCATCCCTTCTTGCATAAGGCTTTAAACTCCGTGACATGTTATTTTCCGACATTGTTGCTTTAGATGAAGCAATGTATACAGTGGAGGATTTTCCTTGGACTCTGATATCTCCCCTTGCATGGCAAAATTCTGTTCTTTCTTCTGAAGTGCATAGCAGCTCCTCTTTCTTTGTTTCTTTTCTTTCAACTGCAAAATAAAGAATAGTAACTTCACAAAGGCTCTTTTAAAGGTCTAGCTCTAATCATTCTATCATCATCTTTATAAAGGCTTTATAACTGCTTATGTATTTAATTTCTAGTGAAGGAATCTGAATTGAGCTGTTTTGTGTTAACCTTGTTGAGATTCAGAATCTTACCTTTGGCTATTTGTGAAGAGCTGCCAGTGATCAGCATTTTGGTGTCAACACCTAGGAAGAGCTTCAGGTTCACTGTGTAGAAACAAAGGAAAAGAAAGTCATACTTAATGGCTACAAAAAATGTTTATAACACGAAATGGTGGAATATATATCTGCATTTGCATGCCGTGTCAAAGCACAATGTGTTCTTCTACTTGATCTTGGATTATGGAAATAAGTAGCAAATGCAAGTGGTTACAAAGCAAGAAGTGAAGCACTCACACACATGCACAGGACCCAAGTAAGGCTTAAACACAGTGCAAAGACTGAAAACTATGAACAAGCAGCTCACAATTGCTCCATATCCCAACCTTTTCTGCTCATAACGACTAAAGCTTTTGGCTAGTACTGTGTCGTAAATCATTTTTTTTTTATCACTCAAGAACCCTTCTCTATGTCAGGATTACAATACCCTCTAACAAATAAAAGTCATTTTGAGTTACACCTCTTTAGTGGATCACCATATGTTTTTTAGGTACATATCCTATATGGTTTGAGTAGTCAGCTAGGCAAGATTTTGAGACACTTCTATATGACAAATGGAGGAAAGTTGAGATGCATTTTCTATTCAATGTTGGCCTCCACGAAGTTGTTGTTATATATTGAATCAAGAGGATTCTCCAAAACTAATGTTTAATGGAAAATGAAAAGGACTTTAGTTGACTGTTATGACGAAGAAACCTTTTTAATGATTAGATCATATTTTTTCACATATGAAGTATGAACTGCCAACCGTGGAACCCATCTTTGAAAAGTATTAACCAACTAAAGCTTGCTTAAAATGCTGATATCAATTATTGCATTTCTCAAATTATTGCGCTATATATTACCTTACATGGTCACACAAATGTGGCTCAAGTGACAAATTAACAAAAATAGCAGCTTAGTTAACTTGATGAACAAAAAACAAAGGACAAATTAGCAATCAGTGTGAACTATAATATGGTTGAGTAGTATCTGAAAGTCATGCATTAAAGTGTAAAATGGGCCAATTTCTTAGAAGTTGTTGATGCTTGGATTTCTCTTTTTACTTTGTTAAGTTATACTCCTCATCTCACCACCATAACTTTGAAGTTTTTCAACTTCACATAAAGATCAAAATCACTTTTTAAAATAATTTTCCTGAAATAATTTTCTCTCTCAATAAATATATTACACTTATTGAGATAGACATGAATTAATTTAGGGACAGATAAAAAAATTAATGTTTTATCAAAAAAAAAAAAAAAATGAGAGCATAAGTCAGTTAGATTTTTCTTTTCTAAAAATCTAAAATTTCATAATTATTAGACAAAGTGATGTAACTTGCAGCATGCAAATTTATAAAAATCGTGTTTCAAGATCTTGTGTGGCAATAACATTTGCTTGGTATGAACTTATGCCACACATTCTCCTTCAAAGAGGAACAAAATTGTCGGCACGAAGCTGGATTTAAAGAAGCCAATATAGTAAGAAAAGCATAACAAACAAGCTGTTTGGTAGCATAGAGCAAGACATTTTAACAATATGAGTATTTTTTTGTTGTTCTAGTTTTTGGTGGGGTGCATGATGAATCATAGTAATGGAGTCTTGGTATTATATGTTTGATCAGTTCTTGAGTAATATGTGTATCTTAATGGATTTAATGACGTGGGAAATGCAACAATCATACATATATCTCATAAAATAACGTTCATCTTTCTCTTTCTCTCACTCACATAAAATTTGAAAACATTTAGCAGTTACTATGTATGAGAATAATCGGAACACTCAACAAATCCTTGACCTTAAAATTTTGAGGAGGCCAATGTTGATGTTAGAAGTCAATGTTAGGTAGCAAATTGTGGGATTAGGATGAGTGATTAATATGTACCGTTCGTGCGTGCGATGCATGTTCTATGTTCTCTGCATCTTTTGCCTAATTATAATATTTTCTTCCTGTGTGAGTGTGACATTGGAGTCTGTTGCTGAATATATAGTATTGCTTACGTGAATTTATATGCCAAAAATTAAGAAAAAAAATACGAATGAAAAAAACTTAATTTGTTTTTTCTTTTTCAACAAGTTTTCCGCAAAATGGAAATTCAATGAAGATTCTAAAATACAAGTCAGTAAGACGGCAAAATTTTCGTAATTATAAAAGACTTATTACAATGATTATTGATTAAATCTATTTGAGGAATAAGATTAGTGATAATTATATAATCTAGATCTATGTCGCTAATTCTGTAACTGATATAAAAAGTACTAAACAAATATCATTAAAAATACTCTCCACGTTATCTTATTCACTATGTTCGTAATCGTGGAATCTATATTTTTTGGAATTGAAATCTCGTATAATGTATAAGTATAAATATAGATATTTTCTTAGGTTTTAACCCACCTTCAAAGGCATTTGAAGTTTTCTTTTATAGTTTTTTTAGAAAATAAGCTTAATCACTTTACATTTACTGTTAGAACGATGCTAATTAACAAACGTCGTACCTAACACATTATTCACAATGTCGATTTTAAAATTATTTAGTTAAATTAAACATCGAGTGTACTTCATGAAATCGAATTATATAATATAGTAGTTTTAATTTGCTAACACAAGCGTGATCAACTAGTTTATCAGCTAATTTATAGTTATGATGAACTTGTTTAGTCCCATTTAAAATGATAATTACATTTTCTTATACTAGTTATAACTACTTTCAAATTATTTTTATTTATTATATTTATTATCTTTTTCATAACCTAGTAACACTTATAACTACTTTCAAATTATTTTTATTTATTATATTTATTATTTTTTCATAACCTAGCAACGCATCCACTTCCTTTCCTATTGTCTATTTATTGTCATACTTCAATATGATAAGTATAAAACTTAATTCAAGCACCTTACATCCTCATTCTCACGTACTAAATATTTATATAAATACATCACATATTTCATTATATCATATGTCATACATTTTTTATACAAATAAATATAATTACATTTACCTTAAAGGATCCAAAGTTGTCTTATCTTCAAATGTAACCATGATAGAAAATATATCTCAATAGTTGAGATTACATCTTTATATTCAACCACCATAGCTAAATACATCACATTTTTTAATTAAAAACAAAAATATAATAAATTGAAATAAATGAAAAAATTCAATACATTCTGGAATATATAATCTAGAATACCAAAATGTATTTTAGAACGTAGAATGTGTAATATATATGTATTCTAGAATCCATTGTATTTTGAATTTTATGTTTGAGAATATAAAATACTAACTTTTAATATTCCTATTCGTAAAATTTAAAGATTACCGGATTATACTTTCCATAACTAAACTTACAAAATAAAAACCTAACACAAAAATCACTACAATAACCATCATGCAACTGAATCGGTACCACCCCAGCCACCAAACGCATCAACCACTGTCGGTCACTATGCACAATACAAATGCTCTAAAGAAACACAATGCTGCCCATATCTCACCGTTTATTTTCAGAAGGGCAAAGTTATCATTTCAGATTATACAGGGATGCAGGATTAAAATATGGAGGTGAAGAATGGAACACTCTTATAAAATGGGTTTGAAAGCCCAGCCCATAAGAAATGCATGCTATTTCGAGATTTAACCACACTCTTGATTCACATGGCACGCAATAACCTTGACAAAGTCTATTTTAGATAAGAGAAATATGATAAATGAAAATAAAAAGATAAATAATAAAAAATAAAATAGAATTTAAAAGTATTTTATAAACATAATTAAAAATAGATTAAAAATACAAGAAGTCCTTTCAATGTCAAAAGTTAATTTTCTTCTAAATCTCCTAAATTAAACAACTTTAACATATTTTCATCTACTAACCTAAATAAAGTATAAGTGTGGCTTGTATTTGTCGTCATAGTCATTATCACCCTTTGCACCATTTTTAGTAGCATTGGCTTTGTTTTCTTTTTTCACTTTGCACATGCAATGGCAAATTTTTCTTCATTTTTTTCACAACCATTTGCTACACACACCCTCCTTATTCCGTCGATAACACCGAATCTTCCCTACTCTTCTATTTCTTTGGTTTCTTTCTCCTTTTGGCCTCCTCCACTTTTTCAAACCCTTTTTGTTTATACTCAAACACTCCATAGCTTTTGTCTCTTTTACCTAAATCATTTTTGCTCTTGCTGATCACTTTATGGACTCTGATTAAAATTTTAAAATACAATTTTTTTTTCTTTGAATTTATATTAAAAACTACTATCGAATTTGATGTGACGAATACGCTTTATTTAATGATCGGATCTTCCAATGTTAGATTCACTCCATTTCAGAACAATAGTTATTGTTTAATATTTTTGTCTTTTTATAACAATATATTTTTAGCTAGTTTCTCTAACAATATATATAATTATGTGCAATTAATGTAGACCCAGTTACATTTAAAAGAAACATAAAGCTGGTCGAAAAGTTAAGAATGTTTTACCCTAGATTCTTAATCTGTGTGTGAATAATTTTCAAAAACTTTAGTCAATCATGGAATGTGTTAACTGTTTCTTAACTGGTAATTTTGAGACACCTGTGTAGTTTAGAACACCTTGTTCTTATGATTGTTAGTGTAGCTGTAGCAACAATTTGGGCAAACACTAGATCCATTCTGATTTTCCTTGCCCAAGATCCTGAAATCTCTGAAGAAGCTGGAAAATATGTTCAGCTATCGATTCAAAGCCTTTTTGCCTTTGGTCTTATTCAGTGCCGAACAGGTTCTTACAAAACCCAAAATATTGTATTTCCAATGGTATTCAGCTCTGCAGCTACTACGTTACTTCATCTTTTTGTATGTTGGGTTATGGCATTCAAAGTTGGAGCTGCAATAGCAAACTCTATATCTTATGGGGTGAATGTTTCGTTACTGACACTGTATGTCAAGTTTTCTCCTTCGTGTGAATCTGTAAGGTAAGTAGTGCTTATCTAGTTTTATGGTAATCTCAATATTTAACTTGGTACTTCTCTGTCTAATGTTCTCAAACAGGAAAGTAACCAGATAGAGTACCCATATCTTTTTCTCAATTTTTGTTTCATATTCAGGCAAGGAAGTGTATGAATCAATAACACCAGAGAACATAGTGTAGTAAATATTTAGATGAAAGACGGCAATTTTTGTTACCACTAATTCTTTTGGTTGAAACATGTCTCAAAATACTGTTTCAATCATTTTTTTTGGTGAATTAAATACTGTTGTAATCTGATCATGAGCATTATTAAGTTGGTGGACCAATATAGATAATGCAGTTGTCTTGCCTGTTCTAGTAGTTACCATTTCTATTTTTGATGTGCTGGTGTTTGGTGTACTATCATTTATTGAATTAGAAAATGTTGCATATTATTTGAACAATTTTATTACTCGCTGAAGTACAAATAATCAATCCACCACTGTAATAAGAAATTGAATAATTAAACAACCAGTATTTCTTGCTTAATAGCAGGTTATTTCTCCAAATTTTCCAAATCAATAAAATTTCTTCTAGCCGTATAGTATAGCACAGCTCCAATTAAGCTGTTTGAGTTGGAACTAAACTAAAATGTGTTCACGCTTTTCATAGCTTCAAATCTTGGCTCCTTTGGTTGGAACTTGAGTGTAGTGTAGAGCCTCATGTAATCCTCAAACACAAATTTTGGGTATACTTTCTCTATCACTTCTGTTTTTGTCTCCAACAATGCTGGTGCAGGATAGATAACAGCATCACCGGCAGGGTTGTAGAATGAGGCTATGGACATTCTAGTCCCATCAGTTCTAGCAACCACACGGTGCTCCACACTTTTGTATTTCCCATTGGTGATTACCTGTTACACCAAAATGTTCTTAGAATCGTAACCAACCACAATTGAGGACTATTGCATTAGACTACTAGAGTTGTACTTATTACAGTAGTGAAAAAATGTACCTCAAGCTGGTCACCAAGGTTAACAACAATGGAGTGGCGCATTGGAGGCACATCCACCCACTGACCATCTTTGAGAAGCTGCAGGCCACTGACCTTGTCATCTTGCAAGAGAAGGATAATCCCACCTGCATCTGTATGAGCACGAAGTCCCTTCACCAGCTCTGGCTTCGGACATGGAGGGTAGTTTGCTACCTTTGTGCCAAAGTTTGGACCCTTTGATCCATAGAAGGCTTTCTTCAGGTACCCCTTCTCTAATCCAAGATTTTCACACAAAAGGTCTAGCAACTCCTCTGCAAGTTTCTCTAATTCTTGTGCAAATTCCTTCATTGCCTTCCTGCATCCATACACACCTCATCAAGTTCAAACCATGTCTTTGAGTTTTATGTAGACAATATGAGTTATCACACTATCAATTTCATCAGCCAAATCACACATATTTAGAGGCAGCATGGTTTTGTTACTTATGGTAGTTTAAATATTCACATGCATGCATGATGCATCATATCTTAGTTTTCGGTTTGCCTTACCTGTACTCTTCACTAAGATCAGGAATTTCAGAGATGTTGGAATTTGGAAGATGGCGCAAGAAGAAGGTGCTCTCCCAGTCCATGTCCTTTTGGATACCCTCCAACCCCTTGCTTGCCACTGCCTCCTTGAACCTTTGCTCCATGCATTTCCTATAATGCTCTTTTGTTAACCTTTCCACAGTATCCAAAAGTTCAAGGGGTATTCCATGATTTACCAACTACAAGTAGAAAAGCAACATCATTAGTTTGGTTAAAATGAACATGAAGAAAACTTAAAGTTGCAAAATGTAAAGATAGATTTTTGTGGGGTACCTCAAAAAATCCCCAGTTTTCACAAGCATCTTCAATTTTCTCTAGGATAGCCTTTCTCTTCTCACCATTGATATTCTCAAAGTTGATCACTGGGAAGTTCTCCATCTCTCACTTCTTTCTCTTCTCTCTTTGAGTATATCTTATTGTTTGCAAGTGAGTAAGTGTGTTTATGCATATTGAGAAGCTAGGTGTGTGGTATTTATAGTGGAAAACAAAGAGTAGAGCTAAGACAGTAGGAGAAGTAAATTTGGTGTGTAGAACATGAATCATGAGATGCATGTTTAGTAGTTAGTAAGGCCAATCATTATACGCCAAAAACAGTTTACGTAGTTGAATTGTCTATTTTGGTATACGTTGGACACTTGTGGTGGCTAATGCAGACCCTACTTTCCTAGCATTTTCCCATGAACTTTTGGAGTTATGCTACTCCTTTCTTAGAAGGTTAGTGCAAGCTAATTAACCATGCACCACTTTTTCTCCTTTCACTAATCACAAGTCAAACTCAAAGATTTTAGGTAAACTAATCTAACTTTACATCATCTCATCTGCAGTAACCAATGCAGAGATTCAAGATGACTGTTACTGTAATATGAATTTATGTACAGAACATAAACTTCTAACCCTCTACAGAAAATTTAGTGAGTTTAGAAAAGTATGGTTTCTGCTGTAACTAAATTTTAACAGTACTACAAATATATAATTGTTTTAACAAGTTTTAAGGTAAGAAAATAGAAAATAAAACTGAAACACGTTAGTTTTATATATGGAAAATATTCTATTAAAAACGTTTCATTCAACTCTCTCATAGTTACTTTTTCTTTTCATACTGCATCATTCGTGAAAAACGTGAAAATTGATTTTATGCATTTGCTGTTCAATTTTAATAGTCGTTCATCAATTTAAATTTAATACTACGGAATGATGAATTATTTTCTTAATGATATTAGTAATACGACTTTCAGAAGTGACATTAAGATAAGCCAACTTAAAAGAGAACTAGTCAAAAAAGCTGAATTTAGATTCTATAATGAGAACCTTGCGTAATATGATTATAATCCATTAGGATAAACTCGTTAAATAAAAATAGTCATAAGAAAAACAACGTAGCGGAATCCAAATCTAAAAAATCAAAGTAAATAATAGAGAAAAAAATTAATTAAAATGCACTAATAAGGCACCCAATCGTATTTTTATGATAAATTTATTTATCAATTGTTATAATAGTTATTTTAAAATGATTTTTTATTTGTTCACTGTATTAATTTTTTTACATCATCAAAATTAAACAAAAATGTTATCCTACCAACAAAATTGACTCCTTGAAAATTATTTTTTACTTTTCCAGCGATAGAAGAAAATGAATGTTCACTTTAGATGATAAAGTAACGATTTAATTTTATTTTTTATGAAAAATAATAATTGATATTATATTTGGAGAATTTATTAAATATATTGTGAATGTGAAAAGTTTGAATGATATATTATCGCATATAATTAAATTATTTTTTATAGGAATTAATTTGAAAATTACATTTAATTGTTATTCTAACATGAGGGATGTAAAGAAACATTAAATATGTGATATATGAATTAATAGCGTAAATGTAGTCTATCCAGAAATCTAGAAATGTTATATTCATCATCTTTTTTTAGGGACAGTGAGCTATGAGTGTCAAATTAACATTATTGTATAAATTATTTTCTTTTAAGACATTCTTCCATGTCTGAGTTGAAAAGAGTTTCACAGTACAATTATATTTAATATTAATTTTAATTGGTTTGTAAGAAATAAATTAAAATCATATATTGGCATATACACAATCATTTATAAGTATTTAAGTTTTAGATACACCTGATTAATAATAGGAGCCACTTGACTGATGACTAATAAATATCAAATCATACAGTAGCAGATTGGATTTATTTTGTGTATTCTTTGGTATCAGCCCTGACCAAGTCAGAGTAGAGACCAATATTAAAGTTGGTTGTTCTTCCATTAATTTTGAAGTCAAACATTTGTATATTTTTTGTGAGATGGCTGAAGAAAAATGTTGGATTGAGACTAGAAAAATCATAACCTGCCAAATGTCCAGTATTATGATAATAAATCCATGACTGTGTTTTTAATCGTGTTGAATCCTGAGGCTGAATTTGGTTTTAGAGGAAGAAGAAAAATGAAGAAACTCTAATGAAAGTTGGTGTTTAGTTTGGTTTAAAAGAAAGAAAAAGTTGTTTAAGACTTGTTTGGCATAGAGAATGAAGAAAATGAGAGAGAAAATATAAATAATATATTAGTATGAAGTTATATGCACAGATGGCCCTTCTATTCAACAATTATGCACAGTTTCATTAATTACTCTAAATAAAATAAATCTTACAATATCAAAATAGTTTATGAATTAAACAAGTGTAAATAGAGACAAGAAATGAAAATAATAAATTTCATATACAAGAATTAGTAATAAATTAAAACAAATAATTTTTAAAAGAAAAATATATCATATCATAAAACAATAAAATACTCTCATATATGGGGTTATCAAAATTTCCCACAAATGTACAACACAAAAAAAATCTATAATAAAATATAATCAAATCACTCTATCTCCTGAAAAAAAAATGTCCTACTAAAAGAAAAACAAAAAACAAATGTATACTACTCTTTCACAGTGATGCAATATACATCGATTGTATCACAAATCAAATAATTTCATATAGGCCTTATATATTATTAATTATTTCACTCTAAATTAAATTCCTTTGATTTTGACACTAATTATTAGATACAACGTTTATTATTAGACCAAAATTATAACATATTTTATATCATCTGGAAAATGGTTAATATCAAAATTTTCAAGGTTTATAAATGTTAAAACATATATTTAGAGTCTTATCATGAATAGGAAATTTGACCCAAAAATGGACTCATTTCTTCTTATCCGAAACGTAAGTTATGGGTCATGGCTTGGACGGTTCATGCTTTTCAATTTTTTTTTTTTTAAGTTAATGACTGTATTAGTATTAAAATCCGAAGAAATAACTACATAATTTTAGCTTGACGGGATATGATGTGTAGATTGTAATTAAAATTAATTACTCACGCTAAAATTATTGTCAATGAAAAATATTTCAAAACTAAATTTTAATTTTAATTAAAACATTTTCTCAAAATGTATTAATTTCATGCATTACAACATTTAAATCACAACTCGAAATAACTAAATAAAAAATTGCAAAAAAAAAAAAAAAAAAAAAA
>Ga0209489_107020_pt1 | contig 17346 bp, 9 predicted proteins | sample SiratrowhiteBW_FD_187527 | JGI IMG/M metagenome (GOLD analysis project Ga0209489, IMG submission 187527) | Root nodule microbial communities of legume samples collected from California, USA - Siratro white BW (SPAdes) (version 2) | ecosystem: Host-associated > Plants > Roots > Nodule | place: USA... | reverse complement strand
TATATACATATATATATATATATATAAAGCATATGTCTTACAAAGTGATTACCATATTCTACAATTTAAAATTTTAAAAATTGTAAATTTCAAATAACATCCAATTTATATTTAATAGTTTGTTAACCATCTTAGACATATATTTTGGGTTCTTCTCATTCAAAATATGTCTTTGTAATCTTCTCTACGACTTTGTGTTCTTATAACTGTTTAGTCGATATCTTGATTCAAGTTTTTAGAACTAATTTTCTCGAGTTTTCCCAAAATAACTTGAAGTAAACTTCTTTAATTAAGTGCCTTTTAATAACAATTCTACCATACATGATATCTCGAGTCTTCTCCATTATTTCTCATAATATTTCAAATCTCACTCTGTTCCCGACATGCATATTATTATTCAAGTCTTTTTCAATCATTTGAACTTCTATATTCATAATTATTCAAATCTTAGAATCGATTTATCTTACCTAAACAACTTAAGTAACAAAACATAATTTATGATTTATTTATTTTTACCAACTTTTATTTCTGAATTATTCAAAAGTTTCATTTTGAAATTCTAAAGAAAGTGTAGATATATTTGGGTACAAGGATATATTTTTAAAAACATATCTAAATTAAAAAAATAATTTAAAACCAATTATAAAATCAAAAGGTTTATTACAAACATACTACTAGACTTGGTAACTAACACTCTAAATTTATGGAACAAAAAAAACTAAATATCAAATCCTTTGATTTTAGTTGTTTCTCTTGTCCAATTCTGAATTTTTCCAAATTTGCATCATTAGAGACATTTTTTCAACATTCCTCCTTGCTTCTTTTGAGTAAACTCCAATTTTGTCTCACTCTTTTTCACGCAAAGGAGCAAATTACGTTTTTAATGAAGTAATCTAATCAATCGAAAGACTACTAAAGTAGGAAACAACTTCCCCTGATCAACATGATTTCACGTGAACTTCAATAATGTCATCGTCTTCCATCCCAACCCTAGCAGGGGTTTCGGATGAACTTATTTTATAACCATCAAAGGATAAAACTATTCGTTTCTGGTCACGCTTGATTTTATCTGCATATGTTTTGACAATCCTTTCAAACTTGTCATCCGTAAACATTCGAATCTTCTTTTTTCCATCCTTGTCTTGAAAGAAGTGGCAATCTTTGGTCTTTCAGAATGATTTGGACTTTTCTCACCTACACCATCCACCGGCAATGAATCATTAATTTCGAATTTGGAAGACTCTTCAACATCTTTTAACAATTGTTTTGTTGTTTCAGTAAATGAGGTAAGTTCCTGCTTCTTTAATCTTAATTTTTTCAAAGTTGAATCCTCATCAATCAAACTTTGCGCATTACCAGCACTCTCTGGTGGAGGGGGTAACCAATCATCATCTAGATCCTCAATATTCACTGTTGAGACTCCTTTCTCATCAAGTCGAGGCCTCCTCTCCAAACGCTTTTTCATTCTCTTCTTCTTCTTTACTTTCTCAACTGCTTTTGCTTTCTCCCAATTTCCAACTTTAGCCGCATAGGAATAGGCTAAGTCGGTTTGTATGTTTGTCGAGAAACTTTTGCCATTCATCTTTATTGACATCAATTTAATGTCAGTTGAATCAAAGACTTCACAAGTTTTATCTTTGAAGACAACAACATAATCTTTCTCTAGAAGTTGTATGACACTTAACAAATTTTTATCAATCTCAGAAACATATAGAACATAAGATATTATTCTTTTACCTGAGCCAAAATCAATGGCAATATCACCTATGTCTTTGACCTCAATATAGTCTCCATTCCCAATTCTGACTTTTGAAAAATGGGTTTTATCCATCTTTACAAACATGTCTTTATCATGTGTCATATGATGAGTGCATCCACTATCAATCAACCATGTTTCACTAGCGATGTTACTAGCAAAGCAAGTTGCCACAAAAAGATGCTCCTCCTTCTCATCATCAGTCTCTCGAGCAATTTGTGCCTCTTGTTGCTTTCTTTTGCATACCTTCTCTACATGACCCTTTTGATTGCAGGATCTACACACCACATCGGGTCTCCACCAACATCTCCAATATGGATGAGAAGTTTTTTTGCAGTATTGACATAGTGAGTACTTCTCCTTCTCGTCATTGTCATTCTCATTACTTTTCTTCTCATTTTTTCAGCATTTCTTCTTTGTTTTGTAACTCGGCTGCGACTTTGCTAGAAAAGCTCCTTCAGTACTTGGCGGCTCTTGTCTCAACATTCTTCTATGCTCTTGGGTTTGCAGAGAGTTCATCAACTCGATTAATGAGATTTTCGTGAGATCTCTAGAATCTTCAAGTGAAGAAATCTTTGCTTCAAACCTCTCAGGGAGGCTTACCAGCACGTTTTCTACAATTCTTCTGTCAGGCAAATCTTCACGTAGTAAACGAATTTTGTTTACCACGATCAAGAGTCTATCAAAATATTCTTTGATAGTCTCGATTTCCTTCATCCTCAGCATCTCAAATTCTCTTCTGAGATTGAGAACTTACATCTGTCGAGTTCTTTCATTTCCTTGAAAAGCCTCGTGGAGGGTATCCCATGCTTCTTTAGATGTTTCACATGCCATAATTCTAGTGAATACAATACCAGAAACAACAGAGTAAATACAGGTCTTGGCCTTCAATCTTCTCATTGCTTCATCATTGTAATTTCTGATTTGAGCTATAGTCGGATCTTCTTGTAGCGGCTGGATTTCAGACATCACAACATCCCACAAATCACTTGCTTCTAGAGAAGATTTCATTTTGACAGACCATATCTCAAAGTTTTCACCTGAAAAGACTGGTGGAGCTGCCATGAAATTTCTGACCATATCTTAATATTCGTCACTCGGGTCTCACTGATCTTTCGTATTTTTTTTTATCTCTCACACTATCAAGCCCTTAAGAACTAGGAGCTCTGATACCACTTTGTAGATATATTTGGGTGTAAGGATATATTTTTATTGATATAAACTAATATTTATACATCTTCAAGAAAACAGAATGTATGTTGAAAAAATGTCTCTTATGATGCAAATTTGGGAAAATTCAGAATTGGACAAGTGCAAGAGAAACAACAAAAATCAAGGGATTTGATATTTAGTTTTTTTTTTTTTGTTCCATAAATTTAAGGTGTTAGTTACCAAGTCTAGTAGTCTGTTTGTAACAGACCGTTTGATTTTATAATTAGTTTTAAATTGTTTTTTAGTTTAGATATGTTTTTAAATTATGGTTTTACATTTTTGTTGTGGGTTTTGGGAGAATCTGATGGGGCATAACTGGGAATATCTCACAAGAAGGAGAAATGGACCCAACATACAAGGAAATGAGACCACCTTTAACCCAAAACCTTAAGACAGTAGGTTTATGAGTCTTCTTTCTTATATATTGCTTAACTTTCTTATTTTTATTTAATGTGAGACTTAAACTTGAACATAGATTTTTAACACAAGCATTCTATCATGCATTATGTCTTCGATTATTAAGCACTATATTCAAATATAAATTTTAAATAATTGTATGAACCAGGTCTCGAAATTTACCAGAATACTCTGAGTGTCATCAAAGTAGTAAGAATTTCAATTTTAAACAAAGTATTATTGTAAAATTTGTAGAAACTTTTTCTATTAATTCAAAATAATAAACAAGTGATTACCGAGATTCTGGTATGAACGAACATGCATTTTGATTTAAAAAAAAAAAGTTGAAAAGCATGTTTATTGTAAAAAGAAATGCATTGAAGTACCCATATGTATCATGCTTCACAGTTTAAATATAGTAACCCTTATATCTTAGCAAAAACAATTCATTTATAGATTTTATCACAAAAATGGGAGAGGTTGGGTTCAGTATCTTTTTCAACCCGAAAAAATTATTAATTATAACATCAATAAATTTGATTTTGTCACCATCTAAATTTCATAAAATTATCGAAATACCATTAATCGTTCTACTAAACACGAGTTTAGTTTTCATCGACAAAATCATTTTTATTCATTAATAATATTATTTTGATGTTTAAATGTGAAATATTTCTATGACAATATTCTATAATTTTTAAAATTATTTAAAGTATAAATTACATCAAAGTTAAAAATATTATAGACTAGCAGTATGACTTAGATAATACTTTTAAACTTATTGAAGTTTTTTTAGCTTTTTAAACATTTTAAACAGAGCTCTTAGAGTATATTCCGAGATAAAATTTAAAAATACAAAAGAAACTTCGATAATTCAATGTTACCAATGCATAAAAGAAATATTATTAAAATAATTTAACAACATTTGATCAAATATTAGGTATATTTTATAGTACTAATGACTTAATTTTTACATACTGATAGAAATATTTAAAAAATGTTATATATATTCTATATCATTAATGACTTTAAATATTTTAAAATACTTAAAAATATTTACAAAAATGTGATTAAAAGTTTTTAGTCATACTTATATAAAAAGACAACACTATAAAATATTGTTAACAAATTTAGTATCATGTTTTCAATAAAAAAATAATATTATGAAAGTATTACTAAAAATATTTAATATTTTTTTCAATAAAAAAATAATTTTAAAATTGTTATTAAAATTTTTAAAAATATTTTTTCTATAAAAATAATATAGTTAAAATATTATTAGAAGTCAGTATTATTAAAATATTATTAATACACACACACACACACATATATATATATACACAACATTCAAAAAATATTACTAAGTTTTTTTAAAATCAATATCTTTTCAATAAATTACACATATAACATTTGGTTTAATATATAAATCAAAAATAATATTTTTGAATTAAAAATATTTTTAATTCAAAAAATATTTACAACATACTAATTGTCATCTTAACCTAAACTAAAAACATAAAAAATTAAACTCTTTAGTACACAACTAAAGCAAGTTACTGGTATATAGCACAATATTTTAAATTTAGGATTTTAGCAAAAAGGAAAAAAATAAGCAAGTATAATCAATTTAGGATTTTAAATTTTTACATGAAGAAGACATAAGATGGAATGCTGGTTTTGGAATCTTGTGGTAAAACCAAAGATACTGATCTACTATAAAACTTAGGCAAACCAGAATTACCACGAACTTCCTATAATTATATCTTAACCTTTTTATTTGGATAAAAAATTTCAATTTCAAACTCATTTGAATACATTAAATTTAAATTTTTTTGAATTTGATTTTTTTTCATTTAGATAAAGTAATTACCATAAAATACCAAAGATCATTTTAAAATATTAAATAAGTATTGATAATTCAAAAATATTAACATTGGTAATTTTTTTACTTAATTTTTGTTAAGTTATATTTTTTTGTCAAAATTATTAAGTTTTTTTCGATTGACATTAATATTTTTTTTTTCACAATTAACGTTTTTTTTTTTCAGTTCATGTCATCCCTTAATCTATGTTACTTTTAGAAGTGACAAAATAGACTAATCCAACCATTCTAATCGAGCTCGTCATTGGCATATTAAAGCTTAACAAAGCAAGCAAGTCATAGACATAGAGGAATAGGATAGTGTTTGTTTTACAAGTTCATACAATTGGAGAGAGAGAATGAAGCCCAGAAGTAAATCACAACATAAGAATAAAAGGGACTCGAGAAATCAGTTTAAATGCATGTCAACTCCTGGTTTGTTAGTACTGGGAGAGTATGCTATTTAACATAGTACACTTGGTCTGAATCTTTAAGGTTTTTCTGTTATATAGTTCACTTTGTACTCATTTAATTGGGCATCATACACCTCAAGTATATTTGAATTTAATTATGTTAATATAATACCTGGAAGTAAATTATAAATCTTGAAGTATTCTTTTCAATTTAATTTATTATTGGGTGTTAAAAAATACAAATGGAAGACATTTATTTTTTGTATTGTAACTTGGGTTTAGCCAAATTTATAGGAGAAGATTATGTTTAGTGTTATTAATGTTAATATTTAATAAATAAAGTTTTTAATAATAATTTTTTGGGGAAAAAAATAGTTTATGATCCTTTATCAATTTGAGACTAATTACTTAATGTCTAAAATAATATAGTTATATTTGAAAAATTAGTCTCTTTTTTTATTTAAAAAAACTGTCCTAAAGTTTTATAAAACTTAGATATATTGAAAATTTAATATCTAAAATTATATAATGATAACTAAAATTTTAAATCTTAATTTATATGGTAATTAGGAACTAAAAAGTTAGTTTCTAATCTTATTAATTATATTGACAAAAATATTATTTCTTAAATAAATTAACCATGATTAAAAAACTTACTTCTAACTGCATCTCAGTTAATACATACTATTTTAGAAATAAATATTTTTTTCGTTTATAAAATAATCTGAAGTTTAATTAATAAATAATAACTAACTATATTTTCATTTTTTATTCGATATTTTATATTTTTTTCAATTACAATTATATTATTCCATTTTAATTATTCTAAAACTATATATATTATTTTATTATAAAATTTAATTTTAGAAATTAATATATTATTATTAAAAGTAGTTGTGACGTAAGTATAAAAAAGTTGTGGTTAAAAATTATCTATCACTTTTTATTGTAAAACCAATAAAATCAATAAATGGAGATGGAAGGCTCCCTTTCCATATGGATGCAAGTTGAGTAAAGGCTAAGAGTGGTTTCTAAAGTAATAGCAATTGTTATGTCTCGTGCGTTTAGTAAATAAATAAAAATAAAAATAAACTTCAATATGTAACTAAGTTTAATGAAAGAATTTTACTCTTTGTTTTATAAATTGAAATTATATTTTTAATCCTTTTATTTGTATAAGGTTAGATTAATAGTTGTTTTCTGTTACTGTCTTTTTATTTACGTGCATATTAGTATCGCCATCATTATTATTTGATTCACCATGATCACCTTCGTCAAATTTGTGAATACCATTTTCATGCACATCATGTTCATCTCCTTCATTATTATCATCTCTTTGCATATCATCTTGTTCAGGACATTATCATCATTTTTCACAATATTTTTTTCTACATTTTTATTATTATCGAATTCTTTCTCAATTACATAATTAGGAACATCAACTAAAAGATGCTTTACAAAAATATGAATCGCAATATTGTAACAATCTCCATATCAGCTAGTTCTAAAGCATGTACATCAAACTTCAATTCCTTAAATTTATCTTTTAAGCTGGGATAATTTTCTCCCACTAAAATCTATACTCGTTATACTGCTACCCAATCTATTTCAAAACGCTTAATACTTCAATGGATTATAAGAAAGAATCACATCTTACAATAAGAAAACAATTACTCTTTACAAAAGATACTCCAAAAAAATGAAATAACCACAATAAGTAGATTCTGATAGCTTCAACACAAATTTCTTCTTGTTATCATCATCCCCCTTTCTTGTAAAGTGAATACCCTTCATTTCTTTATCTCCAATACAGATATCGAGTAACTCCCTTCAAACTAAGATGATAAAAATTATTAAAGATTTTAAATTTACATAACAAAGAAAATATTTCATTATAGGTTAATTGCATATTGATATTAATCTTTTTCTTTAATATATTTAATAATTATTAAAGATCAGATATATATTTAATTATCTCAATTATTAAGGAAGTTGAAATAAAATTAATAAGAAATATTATTTTTATCTATTATGTTATTCCATTTAATTATTGTATAACTATATATTACTTTATTATAAAATTTGGTTAGTTTAATATTTTATTATTAAAAAGCAGTTCTGACACAAGTATATAAAAGTAATGGTTAAAAATTCATTTTTCAAGAGTGGTTTCTAGAGAGAAGAAAAACGAATTTAAAATTTCCGAGAATAAATGGTTTTGAAATGAATAAATCGTTTACTTTCCTGGGCTTAATCAAATTTTATAATTGAGTAGAGTAAATGGTTTTGAAAAAAACAATCTAACAAGAAAATAATAAATGGGATAAGAATATTATTAATAGCTAAAATAAACAATATTAAAACTTTTAAAAATGGTAAATTTTAATATTTTTAAGAAAATAAAATTATATAATAAGTTAGTTTCATTTGTAGTGACATTTATGTAAAAAAATATTATAGCAATATGTTGACATTACATATAATAATATTTAACTTTAAAACATTTTTATAACGTATGAAATATATTTATAGCAATGTTTTTAATAAATATAACTAAAAATATTGTACTAAGACTATTAAATGTTTCAGTAATATTTTCTCATATTGAATTTGTTTTTCCATTAAAAACTTAACTCAAACTTATTAGCTGGGTCATGCTGTAACTCAAACTTTCTTTTTAATATAAAATTTTAAACGATAACCAAGACCAATTCTGCCCAACCCTTACACCAGCAAGTCGAGCCTTGTAAAAAGAGACAAATTCTTCCTTCACCCCCATACCTTCTTCCTGCACCCCATACAAAATTTTAATTTCACAATTATCCTGGAAAAAATTACCCAAATACTTTTTTTTTATTAAGCAATCCCTCCTCCTCCGTACTATTTCTCCAAGCACCCTGTGAACCTGCGATTTTCTCTCAAATATATCTTGCATAGTGTTATTTTTGAAGGTTTTGAGAGTGATTGAACGGTATAAGAGACATTCCAACCGTTGTGCAGTGTATCGGCGATAAGGAGCGACGGGGAGATAAAATTTTTGATTTTAGTGAATTTTTGACGTTTTTGGTAGGGCACCCGGATGAGGCCATCCGGTTCTCATTTTTTGAAATTTGAGAACCGGACAACCTGACGTCCAATTCATAAATTGTTAACCAGATGGACTGGAAGGGGGTGCCATCCGATTTGTAAGTTGAGAACCGGACGCCACCCGTCCGGTTGGGTGGTGGGTGGACCTCATTCGGTTTAAATTTGCAAACCGGATAAGGGTGTCATCCCCACCCAATTAAAATTAATGTACTTCAAAATTCATTCCGTTTCATTTCAAATTCAATTAAAATAAAAGTAAATTAATTTAATTAAGGCAAATGAATAATCAAAGAAGAGTCTCCTCTCCTACATTTTAGGAAGAGTCTCTTATTATGTCGTTTATTATGTTGTTTTAGACGTTCACTCTTCCTGATTGAGTTTCATTTCAAATTCAATTAAAATAAAATTAACTTAATTTAATTAAGGCAAATGAAGAGCCAAAGAAGAGTCTTCTCTGCCTTAATTAAATTAATTTTATTTTATTTTAATTGAATTTGAAATGAAATTTTTACTTTCAAGTACATTAATTTTAATTGGGTGATGATAGGTGACAGCTAACCAACTCCTGTGGTCCTCAACTGTCACACCTCTGGTCCTCAACTGTCACAGTGCACAAAGTTTGTTAGTTTAAAAAGAAAATTGGAAAAATGTGAACAGGATGACACTCTTATCCGGTTCACAAATTTGCACCCTTATTCGATTCACAAATTTGCAAACCGGATGAGGTCCACCCACCATGCATTTGGTTTGCAATTTTTACACCTTATCACAACCGAACGAGGTGGCGTTCACAACTTACAAACCGGATGACACCTCCCTCCAGTCCATCTGGTTAACAATTTATGAACCGGACTTCAGGATGTCCGGTTCTCAAATTTCAAAAAATGAGAACCGGATGGCCTCATCCGGATGCCCTACCAAAAACTTCAAAAATTCACTAAAATCAAAAATTTTATCTCCCCGTCGCTCCTTATCGCCGATACACTGCACAACGGTTGGAATGTCTCTCATACCGTTCAATCACTCTCAAAACCTTCAAAAATAACACTATGCAAGATATATTTGAGAGAAAATCGCAGGTTCACAGGGTGCTCGGAGAAGTAGTACGGAGGAGGAGGGATTGCTTAATAAAAGGAGATATATTGAAATACTAAGACTATTAAATGTTTCAGTAATATTTTCTCATATTAAATTTGCTTTTCCATTAAAAACTTAACTCAAACTTACTAGCTGGTCATGCTGTAACTCAAAAATTTTTTTCTAATATAAAATTTTAAACGATAACCAAGACCAATTCTGCCCAACCCTTACACCAGCAAGCCGAGCCTTGTAAAAAGAGACAAATTCTTCCTCACCCCCATACCCTCTTCTACCTCCATACAAAATTTTAATTTCACCTGTACTGGTAGCAATTATCTAAATATCCTTTTTTTATTAAGCAACCCCTCCTCCTCCGTAATACTTCTCCGAGCACCCTATTCGTAAACCTGCGATTTTCTCTCAAATATATATTGCACAGTATTATTTTTGAAGGTTTTGAGAGTGATTGAACGGTAGGAGAGACATTCCAACCGTTGTGCAGTGTTTGTCGGCAATAAGGAGCGACGGGGAGATAAAATTTTTTATTTTGGTGAATTTTTGAAGTTTTTGGTAGGGCACCTGGATGAGGCCATCCGGTTCTCATTTTTTGAAATTTGAGAACCAGACAGCCTGACGTCCAATTCATAAATTGTTAACCGGATGGACTGGAGGGAGGTTTCATTTGCAAATTTGTAAACCAGATAAAGGTGTCATCCGGTTCACATTTTTTCAATTTTTTTTTAAACTAACAAACTTTGTGCATTATGACAGGAGTTGGTTACCTGTTACCTATCACCACCCAATTAAAATTAATGTACTTCAAAGTAAATAAATAAATAAAGAGTCACTTCTTTTGTTGTGTTTACTTCTCATTTCAATTTGCAACCCTAACTTAAATGAAGAGTCTTTCCTCCCTCCTACATGCATTTCACAAAATTCATTCCATTTCATTTCAAATTCAATTAAAATAAAACTAAATTAATTTAATTAAGGCATCAAAGAAGAGTCTCCTCTCCTACATTTCAGGAAGAGTCTTTTTGGATCGTTCATCCTGATTGAGTTTCATTTCAAATTCAATTAAAATAAAATTAACTTAATTTAATTAAGGCAAATGAAGAGCCAAAGAAGAGTCTTCTCTGCCTTAATTAAATTAATTTAGTTTTATTTTAATTGAATTTGAAATGGAACTCAATCAGGAAGAGTGAAAGTCCAAAAACATAATAAGAGACTCTTCCTGAAAATGCAGCAGAACCAATGAATGAATTGGGAAAATGCAGCAGGAGAGAAGAGAGAAGTAAAAGAAGAGACTCTTCATTTATTTTTTTTACTTTCAAGTACATTAATTTTAATTGGGTGGTGATAGGTGACAGCTAACCAACTCCTGTGCTCCTCAACTGTCACACCTCTGGTCCTCAAGTGTCACAGTGCACAAAGTTTCTCAACTGTCACAGTGCACAAAGTTTGTTAGTTTTAAAAAATTTGAAAAAATGTGAACAGGCTGAGGTCCACCCACCATTCATTCGGTTTACAATTTTTTACCTTATCACAATCGAACGAGGTGGCGTCCGGTTCACAACTTACAAATCGGATGACACCCCCTCCAATCCATCCGGTTAACAATTTATGAACTGGACGTCAGGCTGTCCGGTTCTTAAATTTCAAAAAATGAGAACCGGATGGCCTCATCTGGGTTCCCTACCAGAAACTTCAAAAATCCACCAAAATAAAAAATTTTACCTCCTCGTTGCTCCTTATCACCGATAAACACTGCACACAACAGTTGAAATGTCTCTTCTACCATTTAATCACCCTCAAAACCTTCAAAAATAATACTATGGGAGATATATTTGAGAGAAAATCGCAGGTTCACGAACAGGATGTTCGGAGAAGAACGGAGAAGAACTACGGAAGAGAAGGAGTTGCTTAATAAAAGAAGGGTATTTGGATAATTTTTATAAGGGCAGTTGTGAAATTAAAATTTTGTATATTGGATAATTTCTATAAGGACAGTTGTGAAATTAAAATTTTGTATATTGGATAATTTCTATAAGGGCAGTTATGAAATTAAAATTTTATATAAGATGCAGGAATAGGGTATGGGGGTGGAGGAAGAATTTATCATAAAAAGAATATGGGTTGTGAAAAAATTGGGCCGAGGCGAAGACATGCCCATTTAACAACTCTAGTCTACTTTATTTCTATCATGCATATTTTATTTCCTGAAAAAAACATGCATTTGAACTTGGCTGAAAATTTAAAAAAAAAAAAAGGAAAACGTTAATAAATTCAAAAGACTAGTTATACTCATTCTCAGAATTTCAGAACTTGCAAATATATTGAAAATACTCTATTTCACCCTAATCCAATGGTTACGGAATAATTTTATCGACTCCTCTAATTTAGTGAAAATTCATAATTACTTCCATATTAATTAATAATATTGATAAAAATAAAATGAACTAAAAAATGTTACATTAATTCTTAAATATAATTACCAGCCATTTTAGCCCTAAATAGTGAAATTTTAATCCAAAAAGTTAACTGATTTGATTGAAAAATTGCATGGTCAAACAATTTAATTCTTACTGTTACATTTTTAATTAATTTAATGTTTAACCTTGACAACTATTAACCAATTTAACCCCTATCATAAAAGACCAAGTTGACTAATACATTTCAACGTATTAACTAAATTTGCATATGCTTATTAAATTTCAGCATATTTTTTCAATTCAAAAATTAAATTAATGGATAACGATGATTGTAAGATATTACCGTCGTACACATCACTGGAGCTCTGACTCGGATATCAGCGTAAGCAGAAAAAAACAAATCAATAAATGGAATTCTTGATCACTCATCTCATTCTTCTAATCTTTTACCATTAAAAATTCATTTTATCCCGACCAACAAACAGCTTCAATCTCGTCCCTTGCTGACCTGTATAACTCCAACCTCTTGGCACATTGCTGTCTCCTTTCCGTCAACTCGTAATCTTCACCCAGCAACACTGCAAGTTGCCTTTCCTGAAAAGTAAACAGAAAAACAATAAAACAATTAGTCGAGAATATTTCCGTCTCTTGAGTTATTGCATTTTGATTATCAAAGAAGACAGTTTTCACGTTGTATCTCAAGATAGCCGACAAGTACATTTAGCTGATCTTGTGAAGTATTAAATATTTAGCAGAAGTTCAATCATCCATAGATGTGTGATCCTCTAAAAGAAGATGAATCGTGGATGTGATGATATGTGAGTGCAGTTTGATATGGCAGTAGCATATGATATGATTGATAAGAATGAGTAAATACCTCCTTTCTGCCAAGTTGTGCGTAAAAATGGTCTAGTAAAGATCGCTTAGCCTCCCTCACTTGACAATGAACCACGGCCTTTGGAATGCTATTCCTCAACGTTTCTGATACCATCCCGACATACGATGAAACATTTGAACCAATTCTCTGGAAGTGTCCCTCAGCATAGGGTTCTACAGAGGAGGGAGCTGGATTACTTCCATTCTCAACTTCCTGAGGGAGTTTACGGAAGAAATCAACGGTGATGTAGGAAGATTCCATTTCTACCAGCCGTAACGTTGTCTTCCTACCGTCTTCACGGAATCTCTCTAATGCCTCATTAGCTGCTGCTGCTACTTCGGCTTGAAGAGTTCGAAACCGCTTCAATTCCTGCAATCATTGTCATAGTTAAATAAAAGCATATTAATTCATTCCCCCCATCAGCAACCAAAAATAAATAAATAAATTCAACTCAAACCTGTGTTTCTGAAATTGACTTTCTCACTAGTTCCTTCAGTACGAAATGAACCTGCCACAAATATAGCATATAGCATGAGAACTAGGAAATACCAGCAGCTAGCTAAGTATATTAGGATCCCAAAGAAAACATAAAACAAATATCAATAATGAAGCAAATTACTTCCAATCGAAGCATATAACTGAATCAAACTATTTAAAGCAAAAGCACTTACAGCATCGACGGAAGCTTGCGCGGGACCTTTGAAATAGTGAAGTGAGCTCTCCAAGAGGCGCCGGTAACCTTGCTCTGGAGCGATTAAATGAGGCTGGTACCCATCTGCCTCAGAAATCACTTTTCTCACATTTTGCAACGACAAATGACGGTCCAGTGGAAGTTTTCTCAATGCAGCAGGAAGCTGGTGATCGAAAACCACATAAATTCTATCGCCACCTGGTCGCCTGCGAGGGGAAATACAAGAAACTAGAAAAGGTCAAGGCTTTTCTTTCACGGAAATGTTATATCCAAATTATAGAATAAGATGCCTAAACACTCAAACGGCGAAGGAGCTTGATTATCACCGATAATCTCGTCACTCTGTTAATCAAACAGATTAACGCTGACGAACATGAATGATTAGTGAGAAAATTATCCAAATTACGACTTTAGTTATTATATTACACTATATTTACCGCAATTTCTCAAAGTCCTCCATTCGTCTTACGGTCCACACCTCGTGCTTGTAGTATCTAGTTACTGTTTCCTGTCGTGTTAAAAAAAATAATTTTTTGGGTGGAAAATAAGGCGTTGATATAATAAGGTCTAATTCATCAGAAGGTTGATTTGAATTACTAATAATACACAATCACGCCTAAATATTGAAAAGAAAAACACAAACAAAATATATAGTTGTGATTTCAAGGGTTTCTTAATAAAGATTAAATAATCAGCTCAATTGATATGGTTGCTAGATTGAACAGAAAATAAAATAAAAAACTTACCCTCCATCCAAATGCTCCTTAAATACTCGTTCAAAATCGCGGCATAATTCTAGAATAGTGTACAGCTGAGCCTGATAAAATTAGAGGGATAAAATTAGAGGAATTACTTCAACTTTTATATATCAGTAGTAGACAGAAGAAAGAAAAACTCCTCACCCCAGCATCAACAGCAACTGGTCTACCAAGGCGTGTCATCTCTGCTTCGAGCTCATCAATGTTTTTATTAATTAATGATGCAATTCTTGGAATCCGAACTCTTATAAGAGACTCTAGATGCTGAAACCAAATCAGTTCTATAAGTAACCAACCAAGTGGACAGCAGAAAAAAATTAGCAAAAAAGCATGTCCTCCCAACACTCAAAACTGCACGAGAGTCAGGTAAATAGAAACCTTGGAGAGAATCCTTGCTAGATATTCGGAGCCCATTTGGCTGGCCAAGTGTGAGTAATTAGGGCTGGTAGTGAAAAATTCTCGTTCCCTCTGCCGAGCAGTAATCATATCCACATTCCTATTAATATCTGCCTGAGAACGGTTTACAATTCCCACCCAAGGGTTTTGAAGTCTATAAGATCTTCCCTCAAGGACCTACAGGATGTTCAAAATGGTAACATTAAGGGCGAGTTGTAAAATTATTCTGTATCCATGTCAATAACATTCACGTAAAATCGGTACTAGGTTCAACACAGGCCAACAATACAATCTAAGAGTTTACACACAGAGTACTAGAAAACCAAGATTCTTACGTCCAGAGCATTTGTTCCTTTGTCCATCAAATCAAGCTTTGTTAACACACCAAACGTTCTTTCCCCTAAACGAACATTTTTTTGAACCCAGTATCAAGAAAACACCATAATAGCATAATAAAAAACTAAATGCATATAATTTGAATAGTTGAAACATAATGGTGCACAAAATGCATGAAGCATACCAGCAGGGTCAACTTGTCTGGAAACCTTGATGGCGTCTGAAGTTGCTATATCTTGATTTGCAGGTGTAATGGCCAAAATCAAGCAATTGGGCTGCAAAAACACAAAAAATAAGTGATTAATAGATTTTGAAAGAGTGCCCTTAACTGAAACAACAGTAAATCCATGAAAACGTCAAATTCTGTAAAATGAGGAATTAATTGGAAGGTGCAAGTTCAAATTATTATCATCGTTTTGCCACACGTTCAAGGGTATAATGTCCTACTGGAAAAGATTAACAAGTCCCAACCACATTTACAATTCAGAATGCTCACAAACTTTTGACCAAAAAATTAATGTGACCAACAATTGCCAGTACATTAATCACTGGTGATGGAGAAGTAATTTAAATTAAGATAATGAACTTATTATATATCATCTTCCATAGGCTTTTTATCCAACGTGGGACAGGCAACTACCTTTTAAGGCAACCAAATAACAAAAATAAAGAGATAAGACCAATAGGTAGTTTTTCCTATAGCTATAAAAGTACGTATTCAACTACCTTGTCAACATATGAGTGAATCATGCTTTCAATGTCTTGAACAATACTTTCTGGTTGTCCCTCTGGAAAAAATGGAAGATCCTTAACTTATTATTGGAAAAAAGGAAAATGATAATAAGAATCTTTGTATATTTGAGAAAAAAAATAATGAAAAGAAAGCATACCTACGGCAACCTTTGTCAAACCAGGCAGATCGATCAGTGTTAGATTGACAACTACCAACAAAAAAATATAAAACCTTTAATGTCACAATACAAAAAGCAAAATTAACAATCCACGTACAGACAGCAACCTCGCTGCAGGAAGAGGCAGAGCAGCCAAGCATTCACAATTCCCTTATAACATTAGAATGGTGGTTCCTTGATTGTTATAATAAATTTCTTCTTCCATCAGAATGATATTAGTTCTTGAACAACTTATATTGCAATTCAATTATAAATACGGTACTAAAGGAAAAACACTGAATCGCCTGTAATTGATACGCAATGCAAGTCACTTTACAAGGTAACTAAAATCTAAAAATATAGCATAAAAAGCCATAAAACTATCAAGATTTTCAGGGTACGTGTAAAAGTGACAAGGACTGATTACATATTCTCTCCAGCAAACATCAATTATGCTTTATGACCACAGCAAAAGCCTTTTCCTTCCATATCCCAGAACCATGAGGGGATTTTAAAATCAAGGAATAGTGGAATACATTATCCCACCAAAAAATGTAAAATATAAATTCTTTACCGTTTGGGGAATAAATGCTTAGATGAATAGGAACAGGAGATATCCTCTTTGATTTCTCGGTCAGTCTATCAGTTTCATCTTCAATTTCTTTTCGAACCATAGCTACAGAAGATGAAAAGTACCGAACATCAAATTGAAAATAGTTTATCTAATAAAAGGTAGAAAAATAATATATATATATATATATATATATATATATAATGTATGTATATGTATATAAATAGATGACAACATATTGCTTATCTACTTCTGACTAATGTAAACCATATATTAAAAGATTTTCACTAGTGTCAACTTCCATAACAATGACCAAAAATAAATAACACTTGCAGCGAATATCATTATTTGGGCAACCAAAGAAGCATGCATTGCATGCAATCAGTGGCACACAGATAATCTTTGTAAAAAATCCTACAGTGTCAAAAACATAATAATTCATGTCATCACGATTGTAGAGACCATCGGATGAGATTTTAAGTCTTTGACCAGGAAATGCTAACGTAGCAAGCCAAATAGAAACTAAGATAAGCATGCAGTTGTGAGATACACAAATTTAGCAAGAAATGCAAAAAAAAAAAAAAAAAAAA
>Ga0209489_107018_pt1 | contig 17352 bp, 7 predicted proteins | sample SiratrowhiteBW_FD_187527 | JGI IMG/M metagenome (GOLD analysis project Ga0209489, IMG submission 187527) | Root nodule microbial communities of legume samples collected from California, USA - Siratro white BW (SPAdes) (version 2) | ecosystem: Host-associated > Plants > Roots > Nodule | place: USA... | reverse complement strand
TATTTTTGAAATTAGGTTCATCAAAATTGGAAAAAATCATCACTAATAGGGAATTACAAATCCAAACAACAGCGACTCTAATATTACATGTAAATTCAAACTTAATTTAAAAATAATTAATTCTAAATATTTTATGGAATCACAAAAACTATGATTTTCATATTATACAAGATATCGAGAGATTTACTTTAATCCATGAAAAATCGAATAAAAAATTTTATTTTATTTTTTCAATATCTCTTTCAGTCATTTTTTTCTCTACACACTTGATGATTAATCATAAAGAACCCTTGCCACTAAAAAAACAAAACCCTAATCTTTTTTTTTTTCAATAATCAACCTCCATCAAGTTGATTACTATATTTATAAAATTAATAACCTTTCATAGTTATCAATAGATTATTCTATTCTACTAAATCATATTAAATCCATAATTGTATTTTACATAAATCACGTTATAAAATATATTTATTTATTTATTATCAGATATTTTTCAAGAACTTTTATGAAATTAGAAAAAATAATTTGAAGAAAATTAGTATGCTCAAATTGTGCCAATAATGATGCTAGTAAAATATCAGCTTAATCCATTCTAATTCAAATTTTGAGTGACTCGACATGACAACGTGTAAGATCACTACTTGGTGCACCATAAATTGCAGTATCAACATGTACCAAAATATGCCAAGGGCTATTGAAATTATATTAAAAATGGTTATTCAAGCAACAAATATCTATTTATATAAGCTGCTTTAACAAAATACAAACAATTTGAAAAGACATTATTAGATAAATAATTATTTCTTTATGTACTAAAATAAAATATCAATATTATTATATTATATCAAAGAGATTGCTTATCCATAATTTGATGAATTATCAATAATCTTGAATGAAATATTATTATATATAATTGATTTTATTTTTGAATTTTTACATGAATCCTTACATAGTATGGTATTAAAGTGTTACTAAAATGTATTAGTTTTTTTATTCTAACAAAATATTTATAACATTATTTATTTTCTTAATTTTGGACATTAAAATAATGAAAAGAAAGAATAATATGTGTGATTAGGAGAAAACTTTTATGGTATAATATCGAAGTTTAACATATATTTGATCTTAAAAAAATACTATTAGAAATTGAAACCTCTGGCAAATAAATTTAAAACTTGATTAGGAGAAAACTTTTATGGCATAATATTGAAGTTGAACATACATTTGATCTTAAAAAAATACTATTAGAAATTGAAACCTCTGGCAAATAAATTTAAAACTTGATTAGGAGAAAACTTTCATGGTATAATATTGAAGTTTAACATATATTTGATCTTAAAAAAAAAAAAAGAAATTGAAACCTCTGGCAAATAAATTTAAAACTTGATTAGGAAAAACTTTCATGGTATAATATTGAAGTTTAACATATATTTGATCTAAAAAAAAAAATAGAAATTGAAACCTCTGGCAAATAAATTTAAAACTTGATTAGGAAAAACTTTCATGGTATAATATTGAAGTTTAATATATATTTGATCTTAAAAAAATACTATTAGGAATTTAAACCTTTGGCAATAAATTTAAAATTTGATTAAATGCTGCCTTTTTAGATTGAAGAAGTTGACTTTGGCTAGATTTTCAGTTTCAGACGTTAATGGTTTTTGCAATGAAGTGTATATAAATAGGAGGGAGGAAGGTTGGTGTTCCATGATCTGATATAGAGTTAGAAAGGAAAAGAAGAAGAGTTTTGAAGATGATGAATGCGAAGATAGTGTTGTTGGGAATTATGTGTATGGCTTTTGTTTTGAGTTCAGCAAATGAAACTGAGAAAATTGGGAAGGCTCCAATGGCAACACCAGTGATTTGCCCACTCAATTGGGTTCCAATCAAACTTTTTTGTAAAATTGATAAAGATTGTTACAAACATGGTCATGCTGATGTATCTTGTAAATGTCGTTTAAACCGTTGTTGTTGCTCTGCATAGAGCAACTCCTTTTTCTCTTTCTTCAATATAATTAATAAGATAAGCATTTCTTTCTTAATATTCTATCTATTTATCATAGGGCACTCCTCTGTTAACATAATTTAATGAAAGATTTAGATTTAATTTCTTTTAATTAAAAATAGTACTGAATTGAGAATTTTAAAAGTAATAGAATTATATTGAAAAATCAATGTAAATATTGTAAAGAAAACCTATTTAGTTTTTTTAGTGATATATGGACACTTTCACTATATATTTATATTGTAATATTTTCGTGTTATTTGGTTTTTGTTTTGAAATATAACTTTAAATAAAAGTCAAATATGTATTAATAAATTAATAAACATAAAATAATTTATCATTTAATTTTATCATTTTATATATTTTATTCATAATTTTTATATTTAATCAAATAAGGAGAATTAAATAATGTAGAAAGATATAATTTACATGAAAGATGTAAAAAATAATGAATATATTCTATTAATGTTCTTCCTTTAAAATGAAGTCAACAACCATTTTTACACCCCTATATTTCTTTTAAAGTGTCAGCAATTTGAATTTTTTTTCTATTTCAGTGTGATTCTTTAAAAGTTGAAGAAGACATTAATTTTCTGTTTTCTAATTAAAATTTTCATATATGTAAACTAATGAAATATTAGGTGATAGATGAAATTGTTGTACACATGAATTGTATGATAAACTTGTATGAAATAATGTAGAAAGATATAATTTACATGAAAGATGTAAAAGACAATAAATATATTCTATTAATGTTCTTCCTTAATATATATTTTGTTAAAAAAATAAATATATTTTGTTAATTTCTGTTTTCTAATCAAAATTTGCATATATGTAAACTAGTTAAATATTAGGTGAAGATTAATTATATAAAAGACGGTGTTATCTAAAACTGTAAAGAAAAGAACTGGAGGAAAAAAATGTATTTTAATGATTGGGTGAAGACTTATATTTCCTAACATTTACGTTTCATATAACTTTGATTTAAAGTAATATTAGAAATTGATTGAAAGTGTTAGTGGTGGGAATTGAAAATGATATTAAATCACGTGATTTAAATTAAAGTAGCATTGAATAATTTTGTAGTTTTTCATATTAATGATTTTTTATTGTTATGTATTCTACCATCACCAGTTAGAGAGGAAAAGAAGACGTTTGCATAATATGTTTCCGTGGCTAGAAAAATGTATGTGATATTTATAATATTTTTTTGTTGACGGATGAAATTGGCGTCCACATATGCATTGTATGATAAACTTGTATTCCAATAAACTCGAAAGTATACTTAACAAAATGAATTTTTACTTGACAATATATAAGTATACGTTGTTGGACAAACACAAATGTTTAGTATTTCATAAGTACATATCAAACTTTAAATATTTATTTTAAGCTTGTAAGGTTCATATGTTTTTGCATATTTTTAAGAAAATCTCGCAATGTTTTATAAATAATTTTTTTGAATAGAATATGTTGAAAGTTGTTTCATGCAACAAATTTTTTTAAAAAAGCGAAAGATATCATGTAAAGTCAAGTAGTTGTGTCAAGTCTTATGTTTTGTTAAAAAAAAGAGAGAAGTCATTTATCTTGACATGTAAAGCTCTTTCATGTTCCATAGGTGTTACCCACAATTCCACATGTATTTAATGTTGCCTCAAAATCAATTAAAGCATCTCGAAGTCTCAAAACATGTTCAAACCCAAGAAAAAACAATAGTAAAAAATTACCCTCACAACAACTATAAAAAATGTGCAACAACTCTTTTATTCACAAGCTCTATATATATAAAATCTTTTAGAAAGAAGGAGGACTGATAATGACCTAAGTCTTGCTAACCTTTGTAATTATTATTATTACAGAGGTTAGCAAGACATAATGACTAATAATGAGAGGGTGATGTAAGATTATATAATTATTATTTCATGTATTTATGATGTCGCTACATATGTGAAATTTTTTATAAGTTGTGTTGGTTTTTGTTTAGGATTGCAAAGAACTAAAATTAGTCTTCCATGGTAAAAAGGTTAACAGATTTGGTCTTCCTTGTCCTGAGTTCCATCCTTTTGAACTTAATTATAGTTTGTTGCCTCTGTGCAATACTGCATATGATGTGGTGGACAAGGGGTTGTTGTGTGCATTTGTTGAGAGATGATAGAGGGACACTAATATGTTTCATTTGTCAGTTGCCTCTATGCAATACTGCATATGATGTGGTGGACAAGGGGTTGTTGTGTGCATTTGTTGAGAGATGACAGAGGGACACTAATATGTTCCATTTGCCAGTTGATGAGATGACGATCACATTAGACGATGTGTCGTCTCTACTCTATATTCCTATTGTGGGTCAGTTTTCGACCTACGTTAGGAGTTGAAAAAGGTGCAACAAATGCAGATATGCGTCAGTGTCGGGACACACAGGTCCACTGGAGTTGGCTTAGAGAGTTGTATGAGGATTGTTGCTTGCGGCAAGAGTGGGTGTTTGTTGCTAGGGCATATTTGTTGCATCTAGTTGGATGCACCATCTTGGCAGATAAGAGTGCCACCTTGATCTCCATTTCCTAATTAGCATTATTTGGGGATCTTCAAATTTGTGGAGGTTATTGTTAGGGAACAACTGCATTAGCATACATGTATTAGCAGCTAGTAGATGCTTCTCGTGCATAGATCCGCCAATTGGGTGGTTATGTGACCCTATTTCAGATGAATAAATTTTAAAGTTTGTAACTTTATTTTATTTTTAAAAGTAAGAACGTATTTGTGTAACAAATGACAGACATTGATTTATGAGCATTTTCCATCTATGGAAAGAAGGGATATTAATCCGAGGTATAATGAGGCACTCTTACGGGTTGCACGATATGTCATTAGTCGACATATCGCTAGTCTCACAAATGTCAAGAGCCAGTTGGATGGCCTTGTGCATTCTGGTGTTATCTAGGTTTCATATGGTTTTCATAGAGTTACTCAGTCATTTGAGTCGATATCATTATTTTGTGGTTTTGTCCAAGTCGGCAGTTTCATTCAGAGGCATCCCCCAGAGCGTGTATTGTGGCAGTATGGTTTCATGGAGACGGTACCACCCCCTCCTTTGGTTCATGATATTGGGGTTTATGAGACGGTAGATGCCTGATGGTTACATTTTGCTGATTATCTTGTGACCTTTATGGTAGTTGCTACTGAGCCGCATGCATGTTCCGACGACTACATGGACTGATTTAGGTGTGTATCCCACCCCTATATTATTTGACATGATGAGCAAGACCAGGAGGAGCAAGATCATGATGAGCTAGGCCCCTTCACACATGTAGTAGCTTGTCGTCGTCCTCGTAATGAAGATCAGGATGAGTCAGTCTCCTCCTCATAGCAGTAGCATGCTTGTCCGGTAAATTTGTTATTTTTATTTATTATATAAGGACACGCAAGTTGCGCTTCAGTTGACTCGGAGTGGACACATGAAGGAGCTGCTGTGTACAATAAGATGGAGATGTGTTCTTGAGAGAGGGACTTTTAGTAATTCATAGGATCGGTTTATTTTATACGTATTGAGTACCATATTTATTGACTATTTGAACCTCTATTAACTATGTATTTAGTATTTGCTATTTATATAATTTTTATTAACATGTCCATTCCAAGTAATGAGTACTACTTGGTCATTATAAATGAAGAAAAACACTAATGCGTTTAAATAAGAAAAACTAGAGTTTAAAAGTAAATGAAAAAGAAGGAAAGGATAAAATTTTATTAAAAATTATATATGGAAAAATAATAAGTAATGTAAATAAGTGTTAAATTAAAGTAATTAAATTTAATAAAAAAATTGAAATGTGTACAGTAATGCTTATGAGTACACAAAAAAATTGGAAAGGATATAATTGACAAAAAAAATTAAAATGTTTATAAGGAAATATATATTTTGAAGATGCAATACTTAAAAAATACATGAAACTATTTTGAAAATTAACAGTTTTAATGGAGTAGAAAAGGAATGTCCTTGCTTTTGAAGATCCAAAAGTTTTCGATTTCCTTTCATCTTCATTGACTGCAAATTTCTGAATGGATTACAGATCGATTTATTGACCACGAACATCTTATCTCAGTTATCATATGACAAATGTTATTAGCCTAGAAGTCCAGGATGCTACATGAAATGCTAATCAGAAGGATCAGAAAAATGAGAATTGCGAAACATTCGAAGTCCCTTTTTTTTCGCAAATAATGCCATGTTGGTCTTATCTAATAATATGGGCAATATGAACTACACAACATTCATCTAAAGTGCACATTTCAAATTTGATCAAAATCATTAGTAAAAAATCAAGTCACAAAGAATTGCAGTGCCCTAATTTTTACTTCAAATTTGTTCATCCAATGGGTTACATCTGAGTCAGTTGCCTATAATAGATAACAGATGGATTTATATGGCATCCTCTTCTCTTGTTGTGTATGGTGGAGGTAGCAAGCTGTGTATGTTAGCAAAAAGATCTCCACGACCATATTGTGGTTCCGCAACAGGTGAATCCAAGACTGAGTCAGGAATTGCTACAAGGGTTTCTTCAAAAAATGATTTAATTGTCTGCATGGTTAAAAAATCAGTTAGTGTTTGAAGCAATGCAACGACTGAAGTATAAAATGACAGTTACTGTATAGAAAGGAGAGAGATGATTTAACATTATGCAACAAGATATACTAGTCAGATGACATAAAAGTACCTTGTATATAAAAAGGAAAGAAGAAGCTATCTATGTTACATCTCAGATTATCAGACACTGACAAAAGAACACATCCATTACAGATGCAGTTCTTTGACTTGTTTTGGCCATGAACCTCACTCCACTAGCTCATACTTACAATGATAATCTCTGTCCACCTTTTCATTGTTATAATTTGTTTATAATTTATTCCTATCTAAATATAAAATTCTAACTGATATCGAAAACAAGGATCTCCCATAGGATTTTGTAGAAACATTTTGTTCAAAACTTCAACAATAGAGCACTGCATGACAGTTACAGGGGAAAAGGGTTCCTTAATGCAACATGGAAGGATATTGAGGTTTGTTTGTTGTGGACATTGACAACTTCATCTAAATAGAAAGTGAAATATTGTCTAAGCACTCAAATAATAGGTTTTTCACAGTAAATATACCGTGCAAGTTTGGACAGCTGAATCTGCTTTGCGCTTCCAAAGTCCATTCCCAGGCTCAGAATGGAAAAAGCCAAGTAAAGGCTGCAGCAAACAAGACATTTTATAAGGTAACAGCAAATCATAAAATATCACCGATGGATAAACAACTCGTTTAATGCAAACGAATTGGAGGAAGAAAAAGTTAAGGAAAAAAAAAAAAAGAAAAATCCTCCAGTGCAGGTCCAATCCTTTTAACTCCCAAATATAAAACAGAACCCATAACTGAGTCAAAGCTATAAAGCATAATAAGAAATCAAAAACAGAAAAACAAATGTGGGTATAACTATAGTTACATTACATACATGTATGCGTGTGTGTATAAGTTTATATAAAAAAGAATATGGTTTTATTATGCCCCTATGTTAAATAAGTTTATATTATACTATAGAGGAACACTCCTTAATATTAGAAACTTTATAAGAATGCAAATCAACTAATGGGATATATGTCTGTTACCACCTTCACAATATCTCTCACAGTTGGGCCAAGTCCATATTTTCGTAATACTGAGTCCCCGTATACTTGATATTTCTCAAGAACCTTTATGAAATAAGGAAAAAGAATTAAAAAAATTAGTATGCTCAAATTGTGCCAATAGTGATGCTAGAAAAATATCAGCTTAATCCATTCTAATTCAAAATTTGAGTGACTGGACCTGACGACGTGTAAGATCACTAGTTGGTGCACCATAAATTGCAGCATCAACATGTCCCAAAATATGCCAAGGGCTGTTGAAATTATTAACAGTGGTTATTCAAGCAACAAAGTATCCATTTATATAAGCTGCTTTAAGAAAGTGCAAACAACAGAAAAGACATTATTAGAGAAATAATCATTTCTAGGTATTAACCTAATTTAGAAATTAGGATAAGTGGTTCTTGACATGATAACAGAACTGCACAACTCCTCAAAAGAGGTATTCCTGTCACTCCCCATACTTCATTACAATCAATCTCCACTGATAACAATGGGGCTTGAATCAAGCCAGTAACAAATAACAGCAATTTTTCTGGTTACACAGTAGTTGTTAGTCTTACAGCTGGATTGTCAATTAGTAGGTTACTTGGTCAGTTAGCTATATAACATGCTTTGGTTTGTGGAATTCAACCATAGGTCAACGGAGCTCTAATGTCCGGGGCTCACAGTGTTATCATTGGCTGTGCAGCATACAATGAGTGTCAATAAAGGACTAGGATCGCATATTCCTAGCAACTTCTATTGTAAGACATTCTTGCTTTTCTCTTACTTTGGGTTCCACTGTTCCATGTATTCAACAAAATTTCCTCTTTTTCTTTCTAGTAATTGCCTGCTTTCTGAAAATGTATCTATCAGTTGGGAAATCTATCTAGCAACAGCACAATTGCATCAACTTAATGAAAATTTGTAATTATATAAATTTCAAAAATCACCGTTTGTTTGTCGTGAAGAAAAAACTTCCAGTCATACTAAAATAAAGGGAAATTCCAGGAAACATTTAAGGTGAAAATGACTTCGACTATTTGTCAAGCTTCGGTTTTAAAATAGATGATCTACACTTTTCTTTCTGAAGTCATATTGGCTATTTTTTGAGGAGTCAGTCGAGGGATAAACTTATTCCCCTTTTATTGAATAAAAGACTCTTGTAAAAGGGGCAAGGATGGAGTTTGTGTTTGACGCTTACTTGTGGTATGCTGCACGTCCAACCATAACACCATGGGCCCCAGCCTCTAGAGCTCCATTGACCTACAGTTGAATTTCACAAACAGAAGCATGAGAACAATAAGCACCTTATTATAAGAACAATTTCAAAACTACAAAATGCCTATTGATTCATTACATTCATTACTATACTTAACTATCTCAAAAACTGGAAAGGACGAAAGAAATTATTTCGTAGGTTAAACATCAGACATATCAAAACTATACAAATGCAGTTACAAGAATTTTGGCGCAAAAAATGCAGACCAAACCCATAAGAAGCCAAATGATTCTTGAACAATATAATATTGACTTTCGTAAATTGACTTCTTTGTTGAATTTAAAGAGACTTCAGCATGGTCTCACATGGCCTTATACTAATAGCAGCAGACACAGGTAGAATTCAAGAAGGTATAGCACTGAATTTATACAAGATAGTCACCATTATAGAACAAAATCAAACTAAAAAGGAATACAATTAATTATGCATATACTATATGCATCAAGAACTTTGTTGTGATCACAAAGTACCTTACGAACTCAACGGCAAGTTTTATCATAATTTTATACATATGACAATAATATATGGTACTGATTGTTGAACTTTAAAAGATCAATAAGAGAGAAAGATGGGAGTAGTAAAAATGAGAACAAGATATGAAATGTTTGGATTTTCATGCCGTAGCACCAACTAAGGAAAAGATGACAAAAAACCAATTAAAGTTATTTGGGCACGTATAAGAGGCACCCAAGGTACATACAGACATGGGTGGCAGTGTGTAATAAAGATGAATGTGAATCAAGGGCTGACATAAGAAAAATCAAGGAGACCAGTCAGACCAAGGGCCGGTTGAACAGTGACGAGGTTGCAGATTAAAAAATGGTGATGGCATTAAATTGAAAAGGTCTTTGAATAAATCTTGATCATTTCTCATGTTCACTCTAACAAGCAACTATTTCATACTCACAAAGCCTTTACCCGAGCTTCAATTCATCAATATCCAACACAAGCTCAGGGCAATCAAAAACAACCTTGTGTGCGTGTGTTTTCTAGAATTACTAATTTACTAGTAAAGTTACTTGAGCCTACGCATTGTAGTTAGGCAAAAACTATCTTTGTAATGCACAACCAAGCCAGTTGCAATTAGTAGTATAAACTCTTAGAAAGCGTGGCTTTTAGACATAACCTGATAGAACTTGACTTATATAAGATAATGTTTGCACTTACTTATATACTATAACTTAGTCATATCTCTAGTCAATATAAAATCTCCAACATCCCCTCACATAGAGTAGTAGATATCTTGAGCATGGGAACAAATGTTCATTGGTGGTCTGATAGTAAGTGACACAATAGACTCAACAAACTTTTGTTACAATAGACTCTAATACCATCTTAGAAAGTGTGAGTCTCTAAATCTAACTCAACCTCACAAAACTATTGTAAAGTGAGGTGTGCACCAACTTGTATATTATAATTTAGCCATATTTCTAGCCAATGTCAAATCTTCAACATAAATTAATTTGTTCTAGTGTACCATCAAAGTAAAGTTATTGATTCATTTATACAAAATAGAAAAACGATTTTCTCAATTTCTATAGCCAGCAACACAATGAAATGAAGTTAATAGTTGTTAAAACACTATAATAAGTCTAGTTTATTACACATGTAAGTATGTAAAGTGTGATGAGTGCACGAATAAGGATAAAGAAAAAGAACAAGAACACATCATTCCAAAGAGGACAACTAGAAGCATCGCAAGAGAAGATGTTCCTACTTACAAAAATAATTTCATAGTTTCTTAGACTCATAAATTGTACAATTTTTCTTTTTATTTTCTTCAAGAAATAGGTGCAAATAGAAATTTTAGCTTAGCTTTTATTTGGTCCTATCAAGCCCAAAAGGAGCTACTAGATGCAGCCAAAAGAGTGCAAGGAAGCAAGAAGCATGTGGCAACCACTCAAGCCCATCATAGGCCCATGTGAAGTTTGGCGAAAGACTAGACAAGGTAAGGTCAATGTTAAGCAAGCATAGAAAGTGTGACACGAGTGGAGAATGTGACACAAGCATGGAGATGATCTTGACCCTTGATCTAGATATAGGAATTTAAAATTTTAATTTTAATTTTAGAAGCTTCCCTCTCTTTTCCCTTTATAATTTTGGGCCAAGCTTGGCTTATGTAGCTATATATAGCCACTCCCACTGTTTGTAAATAAATTTTGAACCATATATGAAATATGTGAGTGTGAGACATTTGAGAATGGTCTTCTACCTTGGAGTCTTACATTAACTTTTAGGAGTCAAGTGATGATTCTTCCTTGGTGCTTATCTTGAAGATGGAGATGCTTCTTCAACCTCAAGTGGTGTGCCTAGCTTCTTCCATCTCCTACGTCCTTTCGACATTTTCCTCTTTTATATTGTCTATACTTCATGTTCCAATCTTTTTCTTTATATGTCACGCACGCCTACTCAAGTATTCTATTTGGTCATGTCTTTAAATTCCATTTCTAGTTGTTCTTACATCCTTATGATATTTTTATTTCTTTGAAGTTATTCTATGTTGATTAGAATTATTGATTCAAACTTCTTGTGATTTCATATTCACAATAAGTAAAGACGAGATTCATACTTGAAATTGTGTTCTTAAATACTTCAATATGTGAAAAAGCTACCAATACATACTTGATATCAATGTATCTATATCGCATGATACTGGTGACGTGTTTGCATATCAAACACATGCCCAACAATGTGTGTGCGGTGCCATACAATTTTGGGAAATTTGTGTGCAATGTCAGTGTCCATGCTTCATAAAAATGTGAACTTTAAATACAGTGATATATTTTGAGTGATCATAGAAGTGTAGGAAATTAATTTTATAGCAGAAAATTTCTCTATAATGAATACCAACTCCCAATGAAATAGAATGAACAATTAGATAACAACTCACCTCATCAATACTAGTAATACCACCATTGATTGTAAATGTTAAGTCAGGAAAGTCACGTATGAGGCCATAAAAGTATTCGTACCTGCATTGAAAAATGTTTATCATCTCCTATTCTATATTAAATGACTATAAAAATCAAATCTTTCAGTAGTCTGGCACATACTTCAGTGGAGGAATACTCCGATTTTCAGATGGGGTAAGGCCCTTAAGCAGTGCCTTCCTAGAGTGAATTATGAAATGCTTAGCAGGTGATAGAGAAGAAACCTTGTAAACAAAATCACCTGAAAGACAACAAAAGTGAGGGTATAAATATTAATATGTAACCACAACAACAATTGCACAATTATTTTAAAGAAATCGTGACCTAATAATTCGCTTTTAGGACAATTGTTTCACAAAATGTCAACGTCTTACAGATCAGCAATCAAACCCAAAACACAATTTAAAAGTATTACAACAACCATTCAACCCTGAGATTCTAATTGGGGCTTCCTTGTTATAAAAAATAGCAAACATAAAGTAATATCACAAATCTTAACAGAATTCTCTCTGACAAACAGATTTGGAAGTAAAATGCTCGAGCTGAAGTCATGTGTATCATCTTGACGAGTACACATAACAAACATGATACAAACAATTGGAGAACCCACATCACCTACAAATATGACTAAAATAAAGCAAATAAGTGAGATGCAACCCTCATACTAGTTCAAGGTCCAAACTCAATTTTTAAAACGATATCAGAATCTATTCCAACATGGTACCACCACACTTTATATTCTTAGTACTCGGAGTAAGAAAGTGCATTAGAGATCCTACATCAACTAGTGATATAACTAAAATAGAGTTTATAAATTATACCTCATCTTACAAGTTAGTTTCATAGGATAGAGTTACACTTGAACTCACATTCTAAGACAAGCTATTAATTAGTTACAACTCATAGTTCGTACCAGTATTGTTTGCAGCATACGAACTCGGTGTCTTTAGTCCTCTAAATATTGTTTGCCACAACAAAAAGATAAAGTGGCCTATTTGTACGTAGTGAGATGAAGGTTCAAGGAAAATTTATAATTCTTGATTATGATGTTAATGACTTTTGTAATGAGTTTTCACATAGTGGGTCATGTTACATTTCAATTTTTGGTAAGTATTATCTCAAACTATAAAACTAATGTTATATCTGTTTTCTCATTCCTGTCCATTTTGTTTATTATGCTCTCACTAATCTCCCTTAATTATCTCATTTTTCCCCTTTTCCTCCATATTCACATGTGATTTAGTAGCAGACTTCCTGAGATTGGTCCTCTAACAAGAATTTGGTCATCTTTTTGGTAGGCCTCCATAGCTTGGATGGAGAGTATTTTGTTTGCCGATTTCAGTATATTGTAGTACTAGGGCTGGCCAGGATAAGTGAACCATAGTCTATGCGCCAGTCATGGTCTAAGTATGGGTCATAACAAGGAAACTACACTAACATATGGCAAAAGCAAAGTGCAAAGGAGGGAATGGATAAGGATCAATATTAGGTGATGTGTCAAAACTGGATCAAAGGTTAGATGCGAGAAAAGACTTTTGGAGGAAGCTCAACATTCCCTATTTACTGAAAAAGTCACTTGGAGGTGGGTCAACAGAACGGACTGTTATTTCAAGCTCAAGGGGGAGTACGATGGGGAAAGATCACCGATGGTGATGCGCTCAATAACTAAATCAATAAGAATCATCCAGCCTTAAGAAAAGGAGGGATTGCTCAGAAAAGTGATGGTGGGGTGACATAAAGGAGCTACCCATCCATCTTTCAAAGCAGCTGCATATGGAGATGGGTGTAGCCCACCTGTGCAGACTAACCATCTAATGAAAGGCGGAATGATGAAAACAGCTAGCTCAATGTTAATTTTAGAAACAAAGGAGGGCGATTCAAAAGCCTTTCCTGTGCAGAATTACAGGAGAAAATCAAAGATCATCTTAAGGTATCATGCAAAATAAAATCCAGATCAAGTATGCATGACAAGCAAAGAAGACGCTGGGTGACACGGCAGAAGGAGAATTTTACTAAATTTCACTCAAAGGTCTTGGACGTGATTTGTGTCAGTGATTCCTAAATGGTAGTGGTGGGTCATTTGAAAATACTACTACAACCCCTATGACTAAGGCTTTTGGTGTGCCTTGACCTTAAAATTCTACAAGCTTCCTCCTCAGGTATGAACACAATACAAATGAATTTTACATCTTTTAAATGTGAAAAGACAAAGAACGTTGCAGAAAAAGGACCTTACACAATTCATTGTAGGAATCATGATCATCCACACCAATTCGACATTTGACAGTAACAGGTACATTTGTATTGGCAACAATTAATGAAATAGCCTCTGCAACAAACTTTCCTTGTAAACATTAGAGTTCTACATCAGTGCAGATCGATCAAGAAAGTCTACATATTCAATTTGTTTACATATCAAGTATGGATGATGTTCTAACCTTTGGATCAAGCATAAGACGAGCGCCAAAGCATCCACGTCCAGCTACTCTAGGACTTGGGCATCCACAGCTGGTATATGTCAAAAATAAATAATGGATCTACCAGATATTAATATAAAAATGAAACATTATGAATTAAGGTCATAAGAAAATAAACAAACTTGAAGTTGATCTCATCGTAGGAATAAGCATTTGCCAGTTCCGTTGCTTTTGCCAAATTATCTAAATTACTTCCACCAATTTGAAGCACAATAGGATGTTGATCTGGAGAATATGCCAAGAATCTGTCCTGAGCAAATTGACAAGAAGAATCAATGGTTTTTCAGGGACAAATTATCCAGAAATGGCCCCACCCAATCAATTTGTGCTTTAGTGCACACACAGATATACCTACAGCAATGAGATAATTTACAGAAATACATAAAACCAAAGGCGAAGAAAACTTGTTTCTCATTCAAAAACTGCACTCTAAATTTAATTAAGTAAAGAGAGATTGCTTCTCTCAACCTTTTCAAATAAAATGAAACAACAGCACATAGATTCAAAGATATAGAGCTAGATAAGACTAACAGAAACATCCCTATAGATCTAACAAACTTCAAAATAAAAATAAAAAATAAAAAAACCTCAGCAGTGACAAGTTATGCAACATATTTCACCACAGATATCTAGGAGCACAATATTATTTGTGTTAGAAATATACAAGCTATAGGATCTACTTATCAGTTTAAACCTTTTGTAGGCTTCAGCATATGATATAACTGGACTATGCATTATCCAAACTTCAAGCCTAAAGGATTCTTTCATGAAAAGTGTGTTAGATCTCTGGTGACATAAATAGGCGAGATAGACTAGAACTGAACCAGAATATATCCACATAATACTGTGCATAGTCACTGATGTTTGTGACACTGACGTCAGTATGATATAGATACAATGGTAGGTATATCCATGTAATAAAAGTTTCAAAACAGAACTCTAAATTCTGTTGCTTAGCTAATTCTGGCTTAGGAAAACAGTTTTTGTTGGAAGCCAGAATTATATATGGGTTCTTTCGTTTAGTTTTTTGTAGAATAATGAGAAATTCTTTAGTGATCTGTATCCTCTGAAATCTTTTATCAGAAGTTGACAGTGAGCATGCATCGTGTGTGAGCCATATCAAGAAGTTGAGAGTGAGTGAGTGCGTGTGTGAAGCCATATTGATTTTGAAGTATTACAATACACTACACAAAAGTAAAACCCTTCTTCACTCCCTCAATACAACTTAGTAACTCTCGGATGAGCTGTAGCTTACTAACAATAAATAACATTCTACCTAGCAGCTTACGGTTTTAGCAGAACCGGTCCTTGACAAATTGCAACCATGAAAATTGTTATTCATAGTCATTCCTCCAAAGTTTTTTTAACCCTTTTCTTTCAACAAGCAGAAATATGTTTACAAACTTACCAGATTTCCCTTTTGATAAACAATTGTTTCAGCAGCAAGCATCTCCGTGTAGAGCCAAGTGTGCTTTGACAAGAGACGTGCAAGAGTCCTATAGTGATGATCTGTCCAGTCCATCATTGGGGCCACACTGAAAATCCAAGCGTACAACAAAATCAGATTGATAAAATATCACCATAGCATATGCAGAAAACAAAGATACACAATAACCCACCTAAACAAAGGAGGAAAATAGTCCTTTGCAACCATCACAGCTGTTCCAAGTGATTCTTCCTTCTGAGCAAAAGCAGAAAAACAACCCGAATCAGGACAAATTCCTCTGTGATTTACCCCACAATGATATAAGAAAGTATAAGCAACTATATATTACAACTTATATCAAACAAATAAAAATGGTAGCTTTTACTCAATGATATTATTACCCACAACAATTAAGAACTTGGGTAAAAACAAAAATGAAACTTTTTTTTTTCTTAAATCATGGAACTGAATAGAATTTATAGTAAATTAAAAACGGAATGTTTCGAATAAACTATTATGGTAACAATTCTGAATCAAGTGAAAGCCCTTTTGGACCAAAAGAATGGTTTTCTTTTGAATGTGAAATAGGAGGGTTCTTAGGAAACCACATAAGGGTTTATTACCTGTGGAACAAGGACGAAAAGTGGTGGAAGTGCCGGTCGCAGAATCCGGAGACAAATTACTCTGTATTCTCCGAAACTAATGGAAATCCGAAAGCTCCTTTGTTGTGCCCCCACTGTGCCCCTTCTTGCTTCAAGGTCTTAAGCACACAAAACTCAAAAAAAAAAAAATATAATTAGGAATAGTTATTTAATATTTCGAAATAAATATATTCTTAGAATACATAATTTAAAATTTATCTATAACCACAATAATATAGATGTATTTTATAGTTGTTATTTGATGTATATTGTTTTACCTTTTTTATCTTTTCTATCCTTATATTTATTAATCAATTTTTTTAATTTTCTTCATCTAAGAAAAACTAACAATAAAAATAGAAAGTACTTTTACTATATTATTGTAATAATTAATAAAAAGTAAAATGTTTTACAACTGTTTTATTGATTATGCTTCTGTTATATTATCATATCATTATACAAATTAATTAAGAAATTGCTTTTATGATTTTCTTATGTAGCTAATTTTTATAATTTAAATATACACTTTAGTAACATTTTTTAATTAACTTAATTAAAATAATTATTTTTTTATTATTTATTTTATCTTTTATTATCACAAAAGAAAGTGTACACTATGCGTGTGTTTTCACTAATTAATTTTTAATTGTTTTAGGTCACTCATTCGAATAATTCATCAAGAGGTTTATCATAAATAATTTAGAACTCAATTTTAGGTTTTCTTTTCAGAACTTGTATAATTAGTATGTATCAAATATACATATGTAAATTTATATAAAATATAATTGCATATAATAAACTGTATATTTTTGTATAAAATGAATATATATATATATATATATAAAGTTTTTTATCGTATTCATGTAAAATTTAATAAATGTATTTATATAAAATCTATTTTGGTATTTTACATTTTACATTTTATATAAAATATAATTAATGTATTTG
>Ga0209489_107015_pt1 | contig 17355 bp, 5 predicted proteins | sample SiratrowhiteBW_FD_187527 | JGI IMG/M metagenome (GOLD analysis project Ga0209489, IMG submission 187527) | Root nodule microbial communities of legume samples collected from California, USA - Siratro white BW (SPAdes) (version 2) | ecosystem: Host-associated > Plants > Roots > Nodule | place: USA... | reverse complement strand
AAAAAAAAAAAAAAAAATATATAAAATAAAAAATTATATATATAATTAAATATATATATATATATATATATATATATATATATATATATTTTATTTCAAAAAAAAATATGATTAATTTCAGTCATATTTATATATTTTATTTTCATTTATTTCACTTAAATTATTTGTCTGTACTTGTTAGAGTTGATGACAAAAATTCAGTTATTCAATAGGCCAGTGACTAATAAATGATTTTTGGATAATAATAATAATAATAATTTGGAATACTAGGTCAAATGGTGACGGACTACAGTGGTTAAGCATAACATACGGACTACAGTGGTTAAGCATAACATATTACCAATCATAATAATATCTTAGTATTTTCTCTTTTTCTCTTTTTCTTTGTATTAAAATTTTTTATACAATAAAAATATTTAATTTCTTAAAAATATTATTAATATACTAAATTAACTTTCAACCTTTAAAATTATTTTCTTGTTATTCGTGGATGAAAATATAAATATTTATAATATTTAATAAGAATAAAAAAATTACATAAAAATTATAAAACATTTTATAGATTCAATTTTTGAATCATGTCGAGGATAGAAGGGAATAATATTTTGGGGATTGAGTGGACCTTTATACCCTTACATGTTTTTTTCATGTACAGGTTACTAGGTTCACATTATCTTTGCAGTCATCTTCACATTCCCATCTAGACATGGAAAAGAAAACATTTAAGTTAATAATAAAAAATGTAATATGTTAAATATATTTCCATTTAATAAATTTATTTTTTACATGTATAACTAATTGTCAATCCCTTTCAACATATTATCTTTATTTCGATCTCTATATTAAATTTCTAACAGTTTTTAAAAAATAAATCCTTAGTATTTAAAAAAAAAATATATTACCTACAGGCACTTATACTGGTTTATACTGGTTTGTATTTACTCAATTATATATGCTACTGATAACCAGATGTTATTGGTTAGATTGGATTTGAGTTCGGAATATTTATGTAATAATTCAAGTTCGAACTTACTTGATAAAAAAAAATATAGTTAAAAAAACTCTATTAAAAAATAAATAGTTATTTTTAAGGAAAATTTAATGAATATTTTCCAACAATAGAATGATGAAAAAAAATCATGTACCTAACTGCTCACTCAAATACTAAGATCCAATAACGAAAATTACCCATTAATTAATAAGTTAATTTTCTTTACCCAATGAGTTATGTTGAATTTTGAACTTGAGCATATAATTAAAGCTTACCCAATTTGTCAGAGTTTCAAAGGCAAAAATCATATTTTTAACTGGTATTTGAATTTTTATTTTATTTATAATAAACTTTTGTTTTATAAAATTTAAACTATATTAAATAAATAACAGTTTAGTATAAAATTGTTACACTATAATTAAAATTTATAATATATGTATATTACATTTTACATTCACAATGAATAATTTAAATAGTATTACTTTTATTTATCCATTTTTAATAAAATAATAAATTTTAATTTATAGATAAAAATAAAAGAAAATATATTGAAAATTATTGACATGTAAAAATATCAAATATACTAATAAAGATTGACATTGATTTACCTTCAATATTAGATTATATTCAATTATTCTTTAAAAGACTCAAAATATTTTTGTAATCAATGAGGGATTACAACTTTGAATATACAATTCAAACTATTAAGACTGTATGAGTCATTTATGACCATCTTGACTTAAATTTTCCCTCTAACACTAACAACATGTATTATATTATTTAGTGTCTCTTTGACTACAAACAAAACAAAGGTTGAATTTTGAAAAACTACTTCCATAAAGAAGATATACAAGAAACCAAGCATTATATCTCCTACAGCAAATTTCTCAAACTAGTGTAATTTTTTTTTTGAAATTCCCAAAATAGTGTATTTTTTATTTTATTTCCTGATATGGGTAAATTGCACAGAGATTGCACAATATCATTGTGAATAAATCGTTCTATTATTGTACGATTTAATTTAAGATATATGAAATCGTGAGAAGATAACACAACACAATTTAGTTAAAGGAATGAAATTGTGGAATAAAGGTACGATTTTAACTAAGTAATTAATTGATGAATTGAAATCGTTAGGCTACTGAAGAGTTTAGGATAATTAATTATTCCACCTTTCCTCTCCTATTTTTCGTTGTTGTATTCAGTTGTGCATATAAAATTAAATTATAATTAATGCATATTGATGAAAATAAAAATGTAGTCATTGAAATTAATTAATTGTCATTTAAGTAATTAAAATAAATGTGAAATTAATTTGAATGGAAGAATATGAAGAAAAGTTACTTGTTTTAATTTGAATTGTTTAAATATAGAAAAATTTTAAATTATTTGAATTGATTAGTTTTTAAAATTTATTTACATTTTTTTTCCTTCTTAAAAGTAGTTACTTGAACTTTTTTTTTCTTTTATAAAAATTTTGAAACTTATTTACATTTTTATAAAAAATTACAGCAATGGTTATTTTTATACAAGAAAAAAAAAACCAGACTGGAAGTAGTTTTAAGAAGAAAAAAAATTTAAATAGGTTTGGGAATGTTTATAAAAGAAAAGAAAAAAACAAAAGTAGTTTGAGAATTTTTATAAAATTACAATAATAGTTATTTTTATAAAAGAAAAAAAAAGCATAAGTAGTTTTAAAATAGAAAAAAATATAAATAAGTTTTAGAATTTTTATAAAAGAAAAAAAAGAGTCTAAGTAAGTACTTTTAAGAAAGGAAAAAATGTAAATAAATTTAAAAAACTAATCAATTTAAATAATTTAAATTTTCTCTATATATAAACCATTCAAATTAAAACGGGTAACTTTTCTTTATATTCTTCCATTCAAATTAATTTCACATTTATTTTAATTACTTAAATGACAATTAATTAATTTCAATGACTACATTTTCATTTTCATCAAAATTTTCAAAAGGGTTTTATCAATATGAATTAATTCTAATTTAATTTTATATGCACAACCCAATACAACAACGAAAAATAAGAGAGGAAAGGTGGGAGAATTAATTACCCTAAACTCTTGCAGTAGCCTAACGATTTCAATTAATCAATTAATTACTTTATTAAAATCGTACCTTTATTCCACAATTTCATTCTTTTACTTTAACTAAATTGTGTTATCTTCTCACGATTTCATATATCTTAAATTAAATCGTGCAATAATAGAATGATTTATTCACAATGATATTGTGCAATCTCTGCGCAATTTACCCATATCAGAAAATAAAATAAAAAATACACCATTTTGGGAATTTCAAAAAAAAATTATACTAGTTTGAGAAATTTGCCTATCTCCTACTAATAAAATAACCAAGAAACAAATAAAGTAAGCTTGTGAGCTTTATAGAAAGAATTATAATCGGGTTTGTGTTAATGATTTTGTCTTCATCATGTGTTTATAATTGCTTACAATACGATCATTAACACTTTTATTGATGATATTACTGTAACTATCATAAGTGGTAAAGAATCAATCTAATTTGAAGACACATGATTGAGTCTTCTTATGAAAATATGGTGCTTCCTCGTGTTGTATAAAACTTGAAATAATTTACTATACATAATATTATATTTTATATATATTTATATTATTACTTTTTTACATAATTTGTTAAATATTCTCAGTTGATAGAAATTATATTTTTTTCCAAATAAAACGTAAAGAAAAGTTACAAAGAATTATCATAACTAGAATATATAACAAAATTAGCACATAAGTAATTGTTGTTTTTATATAAATAGAAACAAGTCAATTACATGTTTGTTAGCTAAATCAATATTATTATTAAATGCATATATTTTTTTAAACGGTGTAATCGTTCATCAATTAGTAGAAGATTTTGCATTGCACACAAATTTATTTATTTATTTATTTATTTATTTTATTAGATATAGAAGCATGTTAATATATATAGAGCAATATTATTTATATATTAATCATTCGGATCTTAACTATATCTAAAATGGATGTATTTATTTTTTAATATTGAGAATGGCTAGTTAAAAAGGTAAGAGTGTTATGTAAAAGTTATGTGTAAATGTCTTTTATTAACATTAAGTTCCGTCTCAATCACGATAAATCGAGCAAATTTTTATGTAGTATAGAGCCGGTTTATTTTTATTTATTATTAAGAAAGTGTTTTCTAATAAATTAAATATTTATGTTAATAAATCACATATACTTCCGAATAATTTTATTGAATTATTTATTTAAAAACAATAATTTTATTTTTAAATGAGCTTATTTATAATCATACCTGCATTTTTCCTTCTTAGTGTCTTATATATGATCACATGGTCATTGCTATCTATGATTCTACCAAATTAATCCCACCTAATATCTGATCAAATTTATAGTTGCTTCGGTTTCTAATGCATAGTTATCCCTAACATCCCTTGAATTGAAACATGGAACAAAATTTTCAATGTTCAATTTGTAGAGTAAATTTCAAAATGCCCATATCTTTGTTAAAGTGTCTGCAAAATTGTGAATAAGTGGAGGCATATTTCTGCGAATCTTCAAGTAAAGAAACTATTTTAAATTTCCTCACGAAGGAAATGAAAGTTAACTTCGACGTGTAAAAGTTTGTTTGACTATGACAATAAATTCTTATTGAATTTCATGTTATAAATCATGTTCTAGCAAACCATGCTCTGTTAATCCAATTGCTAAACGTTCTTCTCCCGTTAAACTACTCGACACTACTCTTTAATGTACTTGGTTATGACAAAAATAACGACACGATACTTTCATGATAAAATTTAAAAAAAAATTGGAAAAATGGCTGTTAAATGATAAGTCGAGCAAATTACAAAGTATGATTTATCATAAACTTTACTCATAGTAGACGTATGATTAAATTTGTGATTGCTGAAGTCAAATTGGGAATATTGATGATCGTGTCATCGTGTTGATTATTTTGCTATGTAACAAAGGTGTAGTTCAAGAAAAGAAGAAGCACTTGATTAAAGACATTGATATTTTTTCGCTTTGTTGAAACGTTAAAATTCGTGCTTAATTGGAGATCTTGTCATCTCTCTTTCAAATAGAGACACTGTGATACAAAATTGTTTAAAAATTTGAATATTTGTGAATAACTAAAGCTATGTTTGGTTTAAAGTTAGATGTAGAGAAAGAAAAAGAGAGAGAATGAGTGTGTAGATATGGCAAAAACAAGGGAAAAGGGATGAAAGAAAAGGTTGATTTGGGTCCCAACAAGAAACACACGTAGTTGTCTTTTATTTTAGTTCTCCCTTGGGTTGGGGTTGGGTGGTTGTTCGGAGTGATGGCTGGTGGAGGTGGGTGCAGCAACACAGACGCAGTGGAGTGGGGTTATATCCCATGTGCCGCCATATGATCCCGAAATCTCTGTTCCTCGTTTCGGGCCTTATTTCCTCTCCTTTTCCATTTCTTTATCACTGTCTCTCCGCTCCCACACGCGCATCCACTCCACGCGCCTCTTCTCTACTCTCTTGTGCTAATGTCTCTTCATACCCATGTACTTTATTATTACCGTTACAAACTTAACTAACTGCTTAGGTCTCACCATGTCTACATAGTATTTAAGGATAAGTTTGTTAAAAGTACAGACACTCAGATAATGAAAGGAAACCGTTTCTAGCAAAGCCATGAATGTCGTCTTGAGGGGCATCAGAGAACAACAGCTTCATGTCAAAAAGAGAATTCTGAATTTGTAGCACGGTCTTCAGAATTAAATATAAAAACTTTCTCAGAGAAAATAATAATTAATATGCTAAAAGTTGTAATAGATTCAGAATAGTGGATATTAAAACAAATAATTCTCGTAATCAATAATAGCAACATAAATAATATTAAATAGGAAAAGTATAAAAAAAATTCATTGATGTAAGAAGAGTGCTATTCTTATAAAAAAAAAAAAAAACACTTCAGTGCGTTCCTCTTCCATGATAAAAGAACAAACCAATCGTTTCAAAAAAATAATTTAAACCTTATATGAACACCAAACTTTTGAAAAACAAAATATGAAATAAAAAGAAACTAACAATTTTTTACGTATCACTATATCGTTTCCCAGTAACTAATCTTTGTAAATAATAATATCACACAACATCGTCATCCCAGTAACTAATTTTTCACTTACTTTAAAATGTGTAATTGCATAGTGGGTATGCACAAGAGACCATTTAAATTAGTAAACCAAGTAGTAGTGTGTATGTAGTTACTTTCTTTTATTTGAACGTTAAAACAAATAAAAGTAAATAATAATAATCCCATATAACAGGAAAAGAGAGTTGCTGGTTTAAAAAGAATAAAAGACTGATTTAAATATTATGAAAATAAATAATTAATTTTTTGAAATTATAATAAAATACATACAAATAGACATTTATTAAAATATTCTGGTGTCCGTGTAGGATAAGTAAAAGATTGTCAAGTGAAAAAGCAAAAACACAAAAGAAGAAGAAGAATAACGAAGACCGTCTACATTACAACCAAGCATGCCAATTATGAATGGTTTAGCAAAGCAAAATGAAGATTTGCTTTGAGGGTTTAGGCATTGCCCTAATAGCTCATTAGGGCAGAGGATAGTGGCTCATTAAGGGACTATGTTTTGGAAATATATACACTTGAGGCATTGTCTTGAGAGAAAGACTTTACAAGTATATCAAATGAAAAAGGGTTAAAATACGTAATAAGTATTTTCTTATTTATTTATTATTTATTGATGATAGAGAATAAATAGAATAAAATGGTAAACAAAAGACAGATAAATCTTATTTAAATGACTTCAAAAATATATTGTAAAGAGAGAATTAGAAGTTTATAGAGGGTGTAGAAAACTCTTAAAGAGCTCAAGAAAATCACAACAAAAAAGAAAAAAAAAATTATAAACAATCTTTGAAGGCATAAATAAATGAACACTTTCAAAATGACATAAGTTCAAGCCATTAATGAAGTAACAAGATTTTCAACTATGGACGAATTGATTTTGACCGTACAAAGAAGGAGGCAAGGACTTGGAATTTTATTATATTGTGTATTCCTCACACAAGAATTTTAAAAAAATGATATTGAAAGAGACGTATAAGATCAAACCTAGTTTTCATTTGGGGTGAAGAAAAACTTTTAATGGTATGGAATGAAGATAGAGATAATCAAATACGGAACATTAAGTTATATAAGGAGAGTTACAACTTTATCAGTTCTAAAATGAAAACGAAATAGTATTTCAGTGGACCTAATATAAAAAATGTCAAAAAACTAACAAAGATATAATATAGGTGATTGTTGAGTAATTGACAACATTACTTCTTTTCTTCCTATCAACATGAAATATAAGTTGAAGAAGCTTGCAACGTTATACATATAAGAAATAATTAATACCCATATTTTTATTTGAGATAAATCATAATTGTTCTTTTAATAAAATAATAATAATAATAATAATAATAATAATAATAGTAAAAATAAAGAAGTAAATAAAAGATAAAATAAGATAAATTTAAAATTTTTGATTCGCTTATATTCAAAACTTTTGAGTTTTATTTAATTATAGTTCTTAATAAATGTTAGACACAACTCAGTAAATTGTAAAATGGTAATTTTACCGTTATTCCTTAGTTTTAAAGACTAATATAAGAAAAAAAAAGAGTCTCAACTAAAATGTATAAATAAGCTTAGAATCATATTGGATATATTTTTATTTTATTTTAGAAAAAATTCCAACATATTTAGAGAACTTTCATAAAAGTGATAAAAATAATATTCAGTTAGACATCTAATATATAAAAGCAATTCAAAGTTGATGAAAATAACTAACTAAGTTTATTTATAGGTAAAACATGTAAAAATTATATTTCTAAATAAATTTAGGTATTTTTGAATTAAGATGTATTTTTTATGAATTTTTGAAGAAGAAAAAATGCTAGATAACTATAAAAAACACAAAAACAATTAATATTAAATTTAAGAAAATCATCATTAGTCTTATCTTACAGCTGTAAATAAGTTTCGATCTTATCCTTCAATACCCTGTGTTAAAACCCTATGGTTATTATGTGGCCAATTCTTAATCATATTTTAATGATAATAAAATAAATAAATAAATAAAATAATAATAATAATAATAATAATAATAAATTATATTCTCTGTAGATAGATGAAGTCCATAGCTGCTCAAGACTTTAGAGGTCTAAAGTGAATTAAAAAATGAAATTAATAAAATGATTAAAATTATGATATTTTTATCTTAATTTTTTTTAGAGTTTCTTGTGATGTAAAATTATCTATTAAATTATCATAATTAATTTCATTTAAAATATTTTTTCAATAAACAATAAAGCTAATATATTTAATCTTTGTTGAGACATTGTTGATCTTAAATAACATTTTATTAGTTTAAGTTTTGAAAAACTTTTTTTAGTTAAAACAACTGATACTATAATTGTTAATATTATTCTATATGATATATATGCATTTATAATTAAGAATGTCAATTGGTCTATCATTTTCCAATCCTATAATCTCCTTTTAAGATATTTAATTCAGAAAATAAATCTAAGTCATCAAGATCCAACAAATTATCATGTTTCAAATACTTTTCAAGGTTTAAATATTTTTCTTTCAAAAGTACACAACCCAATTACTTTAATTTTTTAATACTAAATAAAAAATCAAAATTATCTTTATATATTTTAAATTGTTTAAATCTATTTTTGAGTGTGGTAATTTCTTTATCTACAATATATAAAAAATAATCAATTCTAAATAACTTTTGAGTGATTTCATAACTTCATTCTCAATATTTTCAACAAATTGTTTTTTGGTTCTTTTTTCACAAAACTTAGCAAGAATTCTTAATAACACCTTTCTCTAGTTTTCTTTATCTTTATTTATTTGTTCTTAAGCATGTTTATCTATTATTTTATATTTTGACAATCTCATTTCTAGATCAATCCATGCATTCATATTAGTAATGTGTTCATCACTTATTTCATGGTTATTTAAATTTAACACTAAAATTTCTCCAATTTGTACTACCTTATTTACCTAATTTACTAGTACAACTAAAATAGAATACTCTATCTAAATTTGTAGAATAAATGAGTCATCTTCTTTTTTCATGTTTCTTCCCATTAGACAATTTTTGGATGTAATATGATAAGAAAAGTGTTATCTTTTGGAAAATCTATATGGGTTATCCTAATAGGGTCTTTTTCAACTAATAAGTCTCTCAATTTTGTATCAATGTTCTTCCATGAACTTAGATCATATATATTTTTAATATTAGAATCATTTTGTCTTGCAATTTCATTTTCGTTATCATGAGTTTGAGAATTAGAATTATTATATATTGTTATCTTCTTCATTCAAAGAAAACTCACCTGTATTTTATAATTCATTTTTATAAATTTATCCATAGCACATTTTTGTGATTCAATCAAAAGTTTAACTCTTTTCTTTTTATTGAAGTTTTGAATAACCTGATTCAAATATTCTAGTTGACATATTTGTATATTTTTATATAAAATTTTATATCACACTGAATATAACTTATAAGTATTTAAAATGAGACTAAGTTAAAAAAATTAAACCTGATTGTCAAGACAATGAACTTGATCTTATCGAAGTCTCAAGTCTCCTACTATCTTTCAATCGTGTCCTTTGGTAAGTCTTTAAATATAGTTTATAAATTTTAAATTCTCTTTCTTGAATTTTCACAAATTATTTTAAGATTAATTAAACAATAATGAAAAATAAAAAAATTAAGATCAATTATCGATCTGATATTATTTTTACCTAATATTGATGTACTTAAAATGAACAAAAGTGAGCACAAACTCTTTCTCAATTTCTCAATCAATCTACCGCTCCAAGTCTCTAAGACAGATAGATGAAAGAAAGAGATAAATGAAGAAGGAAAAAAAAAGTGGAAGAGTAAGATAATAAAAGGATATATAAAGAAATAATGTAAATATGTTAAAATATAAGAAAAGATAGAAAATTAGAAAGTTTTGATAAGTAGATTCCTTGATTGTTCAATTTCTTTTTCTTATATATTATTAATTTATTATAAAAAGGTTTCAAAAATATTATTCATTAAATAATATTTATAGTTGTATCAATATAAATTTAAAGTTATTAAAAAATATTTATAGCACTTAAATTCAATTAAAATATTTTGAATTTTTAATTATTTTTTTGTAAAATTTTAAAATTAAATATTTTTTATTTTATAATAATATATGAATATTTTATTTTTTTTTAACTTTCAGACGTTGAGATCTAAAATAATTGTTTTAGCGGTAGAACCTCGAGCCACCCCTCGATGGAGTGAGATTCAGACTTTTCAAGAAATAATTTCACCATTTTATTAGTTTCTTACTTTCTTCCTAAACATATAATTATTTATTGTATATCACCGTATCATCTGCACCAAAAAAAAATATTGAGAACGTGTTGTAACAATCTAACAAGGACACGATAACCTAATACAATGACTACTTAAAAAATAAGATTAATCTAAATTTATTTGATATTAGATTAATATGAGATTAATTATGTTATTTGTATTAATTCAGACTCATTTACACATAAGTTTAACATAAATTTATAAATAGGTTTGATAAAGATTAAATAGAAATACGATTTTAATAACATTTATTTATCACCTTCAACTATTCAAAATGATTGATTTTAAAAGTTGATTAATAACATATATTTTAATAACCTGTTGATGTTGATTTTTTTTTTTTATTATTTGTATATTATTGTTGTGATTGATTTCGACTACATGTTGGGTTTGAGATGCTCCGATTACAGGATAAATTATGTTAAATTTTTGTGATTGTTTTACTAATAAAATTTAAGTTATTAAAAGCCCTTTTGAAGTGTGTGTATATATATATATATAAATATTATTGGATAAGGATTTACTTTATATATATATATAATATTATTATAAAGTTTAATAAATAAAATCAGTATTTAATGTTTGTGAAAAGAATAAAAAATATGAATGACTACAAATGAAAATTATTTATGTATAAATATTAATAATATTTAACATAAATATAAATATTTTGATGCATTAAATGAATTAAACAAGTGAGAATGATAACTCTTAAAAGAAAAATATAGTTTTCAAATAAAATTTATACATTTATGAATATTAGAAATTAAATGATAAAATAAATATAAGGTTTTAAATTTTTAGAATGATTAATTTATGATAAAGAAAATTACTATATTATCTAAACAATCTATTTTCCATTGTGTTTAAAATAAAGAAATTAATAGTATAAAATATTTCCTAATTTTATAATATATATATATATATATATATATATATATATTGCAGTAAATTTTGTTGTGTGATCATAATTTGTCCCATTTTACCTCATATTTATAAGTGAATATAATTTGGAGATTCTAATCCGAAAATGGATTCATTGATGTGAAAATACATTAATAAGTTTAAAAGATTACCTCGATAAGAATTTTGTTTTTATTTTACTGTATTTATCCATATTGAACAATAATTATTTTTTTTTAAAAAATCGATAATGCAGAAAGAATATATGTACAAATTTGAATTTTTGAAAAACTTTAATTGGAGATTACAAATTTGAATTTTTGATTATATTGGTTGTTTTTGTTGTTATTTATTATTTTGAATTTTCAAAAAAAAAAATTAATTACAATAGTTAATTATGTTGTTGGATTTTTGGTTTAAAAATTTATAGTGTATACAAACAAATCGAGTTTTCAAAATTTGTTTTGCGTAGGAATATGACTTTATATGAGATTAGGATGATATAGATCGGTGAGGAAGTAGATTGGTTAATAAAATGTTATTAGAAGATAAATAATGTGTAAAAAGTGAAATTGTATGATTATAGTATATAGATTACAAAGACAGTCATGACCTTGGAGAATAAAGGGTAGTGAAGATTGGTATACACAATTAATTGTAGAAAATTATATCAACTATACTTTATAGTTAAGTGGTCATGATTTACACACATATTAATATTTTCACAAGACCTTAATGATTAAGGAGACATGTTGGTAGTATGTTGAAGATCCAATTATACCTAAAAGAATTATATATGAAAATTATAAATTATGAGTTTGATATTTAAAATTTGATGAAACGTTATAATACTGAAAATACAAATTTACATCAATATGGAGTTAAATTTTGTGTAGTCTGTTTAATTGGATAAAATGTCTTATATTGAAAGTAAAATAAGATTCATTAAATTGTCTAAAATTAATTTATTTTAGTATTTATGACCTTGATGCACAAGTACAGTGAAATTTTAATTATTGTGAAACTGTTCCATTTAATCATATGCTTTTATTTTAATTAATTATTTGATGAATTAGTAATTATTATTATGTTTTTCTAGCATGATAGGTGTCATTTGAGTGGTAAGAGACATATTCACCCTTAAAATATCATGTACGTCCCACACAAATTTATCATGCACTTCAATATTTTTATTTATATTGGTTTATAGTCAAATCCTGAGATAATGGACCTTTATTTATAATTACCCTAGATTTTAACTTATCAAAGATTTTAACTTATCAAGTATAATTACCCTAGTTTGCAGATATTTTTTAACAAAAACAATCCAATATAACAATATAATATTATACTTACTTTTTTGTTTCTAGGGATGAGGAGAACTTCTGTATAAATAATTTTATTTTGAATTTTACAATTATATATACTTATACATATGCATGTAAACATGTTCCTCTCTTCTCTCTTTTTTATTGAATACATATGGAAACATCTCTTTTATAGTCATATGATTATATGTAAATTACTTATTTTAGTATGATCTAAGATTTTTTTTTAGTTATTTTGATACATTCACTTATCATTAATTTGTTATTATCATAATTATTTTAAATTCTTGCCTAACTTTTATCTGCTAATTTCTTTTTGACAAATAAAAGTTTCATAATTTATTACCCTATGGAGAAAAATTTATGGTCGAAAACTCTAAGATATGTGTTTTAATCAAGATCATTTATATCATGAAAAAGTTAATAAAGTTAGAATAAAACTTTTAAAGTGAATTGAAAATGAGGTACTAAATATTTAAAAAATGTACATAAATAATTAGAAACAATAATGTATAAATTAGAATGGTACACTATAATTTGATTATTTATTTAAATTATAAAATAATTAAAAATGAATATAAAAGACTTATATTAGATACTAGACATCTTTCTTGTATTGGGATGTAAAATCTATTAATTATTTATCATCATAATAAAAAAAAAATATTATTACAGACAGACAAATATAAACATAATAAATATTATGAGAGACTACACCAAACTCATAAAAAAAAGTTTTTTATTAATGAAATAAAAAGAATTAAACTTATGTATTAGATAAATCAAGCAAATTTAATCTATTTTCAAGATCTAAATTAGTTAATTTATCAGCACACAACTGTTCATCTTTCCAAAACCAAAATCACTTTAAAATTCATATTAATAAAGATCTATATATATACTTATTCAATCTAGCTTTAAGAATCCCAAAAGATATGAGTTGAACCAAAAATAGAAAAGATACACTTCAACTAAATATTTTTAAATAATTATTGAAATGTTTATTTTTATTAATGTATAATAATGCTAAAATCGTTTCATTACGTTATCTTTTTACTACGTAACTTTATTTTTTAATTCAAAATATTATTATTTTTAACTGTTGGAAAAATAATTATAGAATTGATTTTTAATCATAAAATATAATAATTGTGGTGTTTTTCATGGATATTGAATACCGGAAAAAGAAATTTGTAACAAAATATGGTACAGAATATATATTTTTTTTGTTAAAATTTACATTAATACCATGTTTTATACTAGTTTTATTTTTTTTGAACTTCAAGTTTTATTAATGGAAGAAAAAACCATCAGCATTGCTTTTCAATTTTTTTAATAATTTTATATCGTAGTTTTTTCTATAAAGTTTAACAAAATAAACACTGTTTATGATATGAAAAGGTTAAAAACTTATGATTGAAATATAAAGTTTATATTTACATTAGGTCCAACAATTGATTAGCTTAATATTAAATCAATTACAGTAAATTAATTAATATCCTTTGTAATTTTATCATTAGAATAATTTTTTTATATATAATTTAAAATGAATAAATTTATTTGAATTATCTTTGTTTAATCTATCAGTCAAAGACCTAATTCATGTAGCTGATAATAAATATTAAAAAATTTGGGCAGAAAATAAAAATTAACTCTTGTTGATTGAAAGCAAAATATACTTAATGTTCTCTTGGTTTGATAAGAGAAGCTAATATAGCTAATAGATTATTGTGACTCCAAGTGCATATTCACAAGACTTCTAAAAGTCAGTTAAAATGAAGTCTTAGTAAGTTATATGATTCATGGCTAGATATAATGAGAGATTATCATGCCTATTTATGAAATATTTTCTTTAACCATTTTGTACTATTTTTGTCTTTCTCAAGGGATTTTTTTTTCTTTTTATTCCTCTTCTTTTTTCTTATTTCTTTTAATATCTTTTCAGTGACTTTTTCTTCATCATTATATATATATATATATATATATATATATATATATATATATATATATATTTATCATATATATGTTTTTTAAAAAGAGGTAATATAATTAATTATCAATTTACTAACAAATATTTTTAGTTACTAATTTTGCTTTAGAATTAATTATTGAATTGGTATTTTTTTCAGTCATTGTATTTTCAATCATTAAATCAATCACTATTTTTTATTACTGAATGGATGGTTCATTTTAGTTATTAATTTGATCACTATTTTCTGTAATCGATAAGTAAGGATCAGTAACTAAGGTTATAATGACTTATTTAAGATTGAAATGACTCATTTCAGTTGGTCACTAGATTGATTAGAGAATTAAGAGAATTAAGAGAATTAAATACTGACTGCTATTTTTATTTAGAAGCTAAAATTTCAATCTGTATTTATTAATTTTGTTTTAGTGAAATACAAATAAGAGAACTAAACATGCTTATTGTTTTTATATATAAATTTCATTTTTATTAATAAAATACAGGAATATTTTGTATTGTTAATTAACTTTAAACTTTTATAATCTTTTTGTTTATGTATAAATTATTTAATTATCTTATTTTGTATTATTTTTCATATTGTGTATTTTTTTTTTATTTTTGTAATAATTTAAAATATTTTTATTCAAATTTAAAATAATATAAAAATATCAAGTTTTTGAATAGACATCATATATTTTAAATAAAGAAAAAGCAGAGTTTAAATATATCATGTAATACAAAAAAAGAAAAACATTTTAAAATAATGAAAATCAAACAAATATATCAACAGTAAATTATTTAAATATAATAATAAAAATAATAAAATAAACGATGTAAAGAATATAATAATTAATATAATATTAATTTTATAAATAAAAATAATAACAGTAAATCTATTTTCTATCACTGAGACATTTAGTAAACGTTTTTAATGTTTAGCAAAAAAAGTAAAAAGTTTTGAATAGAAAGGAGTAAAATGTAAAAGTCAATATATGGTAAGGAAAAAAAAATAAGAACAAATATGAGGTTTATATACGATTTTAGTTGCTTTATGACTTATGGGCCTTTGGCCCGCACTTTTCCTTTTCTTTTTTATTTTCTTTTTCTTTATTTATTTCTTTTTTCAAATTTGTATATGTTTTCAGTTCGTGTAAGACTTACAGGCCTTTGTCCACACTTTTCCTTTTCATTCTTTTGTTAAAGTTTTATCTCCTTATTTATTCCTTAAAATTTATATAGAAATTGTTCTAGGACAAATAGTCATTGCTCCTCACCTTCCTTTTCTTTATTCTTTGTCTTCATATTTTTTTAAATGATTTTCCTAATTCTTTTTAAACCTCTTATCTCTTAAATTTGAACTTTATTTTTATCTATTTCACTTTATTAAATTTTAGTTTGAAATAAGTAATTTTTTTTTAAATATCTTATTTTTTTTCTTTGTTAAGTTTGAGTTTATCATTAGTTTAGTTAATTGAAAAAAAAGTTTCACATCTAATTGAAGTATGATATTGTTGTGTTTTTATGTTGATTATTCTTCACTTTTTAACTATTAGTTGCAGTGTAAATAGCTATTAGATAAATAGAGTTATTTTAAAATGAAACTGAATTATTGATTAGTATGTAATTGTTACAGGAGTGGTGATTTGTTTATCATTGTTATTGTTACCAAATTAATGATTTTTTGTATTGTTTGTATGTAAGTTGGAGAACATATTTTAACTGGTCTAAAACTAAGTTTTGAACCTTATTAAAACAGATGAATTAATTAAATTAATTAAGATTGAATTTTGGTTGGTTTTGAGTTTTTTACAAAATTTATTATTTTACATGTCTATCTTGATTGGCAAGTTACAATTCAAGTAACGCTCAGTTATAATTATTTCCTTGAAGGCATCTTGAATAATATTAGAACATATAATGTTTAAGATTAGCTGATTAAATTTTAGTTTGAAATAAGTGGTTTTTTTATTTTAATTTTTCTTTTTGTAGAATTTGAGTTTATCATTAATTTAGTTAGTTGAGAAAAGTGATTTTTCAACTGGTTCAACCTGTAATTGAAGTATGATATTCTTTGATTATATTGTGTTATGTCTTTTATGTTTATTGTATTAGTCTCTTTACTTGTAGTGCAAGTAACTATTAAATAAAGGAAGTTATTTTAAAATAAAACTTATTGATTAGAATGTAATTATTACTACAATCATGATGATTTGTTTTTTTTTTCATTATTATTGTTATCAAATTAATGATTTTTGTATTATTTATATTTAATTTTGGAAATTGTGTAGTTTTAAAACTTATTTAAACGGTTGAATTAATCAAAGTTAGATTTCCAATGGTTTTGAGTTTTTCTGCAAAATTCATTGTTTTCACATATTTAGCTTGAATGTTGAGTTGTAATTCAAGTAACGCTTAATATAAGACTCAAACTTTGAGAGTAGAACACGGTCACTTGAAAAGGGACCACTTGAAAGATAATCACTTAAGCCATAATTATCTCCTTAAATTTCATCTAATTTCATCTTTAATATTAATTATACGTGTAAAACCTATAATTTTACTAAATGCTACAATTCTTATAAATTGAATGTATTTTGTTTTTGATTCTATAGTTTATTTATTTATTTATTTATAGTAATTCTAAAATTTAAAGTTAATGTTTTTCCTTATAATGTATATATATATATATATATATATATATATATACAT
>Ga0209489_107012_pt1 | contig 17362 bp, 8 predicted proteins | sample SiratrowhiteBW_FD_187527 | JGI IMG/M metagenome (GOLD analysis project Ga0209489, IMG submission 187527) | Root nodule microbial communities of legume samples collected from California, USA - Siratro white BW (SPAdes) (version 2) | ecosystem: Host-associated > Plants > Roots > Nodule | place: USA... | reverse complement strand
AACACTGATTTAATTAAAAAAAAAAAAAACTAGAACGGTCTTTTATGCGAGACTTCACTTTTTTAAAAATAAAATAAAATAGAAGCATTTTAAAAATATAATCTTACTTTTTTAGAAATAAATTAATTTTTTTTTGTTTTAAAACATGCCTTGAAAGATAAAAAAAAATAAAGTCCTATGTCTCTGGTTCGGAAATATTTGAAGATAAAATAAAATTTAGAAAAGGTAAACAAGGAAACAATTAAAATAAACAAACAAATATAAGTGTGCATATTTCATATTTTTATAATTAATAGTATTTAGAAGAAAACAAACTAGAATTACGCTAAATATTATAATATTTTGTTTTTTATGTTAAAACATACATAATTTTACTTATATTGTTATTTTTTATGCAAACAAAGTATGACATTAGTTGAAAAACTGGTCAATTACCTTGCAGCTTTTATGTCCAGTATGCATGTATGCAAATAAAAAATGTGATAAAAAATTTATAAATAAAATAAATATTTTTACATGGACAATATCTCACATAAAATTTAATATTTATGTTAAATGATGTAATTGTTTAATATAAATATTCAATTTTAGGTCGAAGTTTAGAACTAAAATAAAACTTCACTTAACCTATAAGAGGGTTTACTAAAATAAAACAATTTTAGTAGCAATTGTGTTTTAAATGCCTGTAATTTTTCTAAAAAGAATATTTTTTTGTCATTGTCTCGAAAATTTAAAAATATGAATATATTATGATTCTACACTTTTTATAGAGTAACAGGAAAACATGGAATAAAATCAATCATTTCATTTCATTTGTTTTTGAAAAAAGAAAAGTAATTACTAGTAGTATGTTTAATACGTGATATTAGAGATACAAATTTTAGAACCAAAACCTCCCTCATCACTCCCAGCTCTCTAATCACTCACAAATTGAGTTAAAACACTTTCAAATACTCAATACAACTTCAAAAAAACTTAAATCAACAAACAATTTAACAAATACAATTTTAAGTGAAGTATTTTCCAAAATCAGAATAAATCCCTCACCTTAACTTTTGAGACTTCTGGTTGACATAGAAATTAGAGGAGGAAATTCTGGTTGAACAATTAAAGTCACGTGCCAGCCAGAATCTAGAAAATTCCGATTAGACTTTAATCTACCTGTGAAGATGTCACCTCAAACCCATTTCGATCATGAATTATTGAGAAGAGAAGAAACCTGAGCACAAAGGATAAAGGACAAAGAAGGACCATACCACCCCAATAATAATCCAAACCTCGAATTTGAAGGGAGAGAAAGGAGTTTGAAGGGAAGGAAAAAATGAGAAAAGAGAAAAAAGTGTTTTTGCAACGTAAAGCTTTTGGAGGTATCAAAAGTAAAATTTGACTTTTTCTACGATTGTTAAGGTTTGTTTTAATCACACTCATGCATAACTAAAATTTCAATAATAAAGTCTAAATACATCGAAACTCGTGGAACCTCCACTAACACAAACAAATCACTTAATTACAAATACTGGAAAAATTAGATTTCGATGTAAACTTAATAATCTAGAAAGTTTCAATAATCTGTAATTTAGCGTGTAATAGTTTCTCACTTACTTAAGAGTGTATTTCCCTATAAATATTCTTACTCTGTTTTGGGGTGTGTATATATAATGTTCTAGCTAGAGTTAACGTAAATTAAAACTATCGAAAAAGATATTGTCCAAATAGTAAATTAATAGGGTTGAGTTAATAAAATATATTATCTAAATCGAATAAAGCTGTTTTAATTTGAACCAATTAATTTGTTCCACCAAATGGGGGTATGTTGGTTGGTGAGACTTGAATTGATTGATTGGATGCTAACATTATTAAACAATTTTATATTTTAAAGTCTTTTATATCAAATCACCATATCTAATAATTAATATTACTTTTATTTGCATGATTTAAATTTAGAAATAATTATTTATTTCTTATATCTAAAATATTTTTTTATTTTTCAAATAAAACTAACCTGGTTTTGTATTTAGCCTCAAAAAATCACATGTAAACTGAACCATGTCCGTTTTAAAAATTATGCTATTATTATTATTATTATTATTATTATTATTATTATTATTATTATTATTATTATTATTATTATTATTATTATTATTATTATTATTTTGGTCCTGCAACATTTGAGACCCACATAGCACTCGTGGTTCTACATCTTTCCTGACCACAATGTGGACAGCAGTCAAATAATTCAACAAGATCAAATTATGTAAACTGAAATATAGATTAATTGCTCATAAAAGTAGTTCTACAAAACATATGAAACCTTATGGACTGAAGTGAAAGAGAACGGCAATCACATCCAAGTTCATCTTCCACAAGTATCTTCAAAAGGATCATACGGAACCTTAGCGACTGAAATGAAAAAGAACGACAATTATAGATTCCAAGTTCATCTTCCATTGGCATCTTCAAAAGGATCATATGGAACCTTATTGACTGAAGTGAAAAAGAACAAGACAATTATAGATTCCAAGTTCATTTTCCTTTGGTATCTTCAAAAGGAGGCAAACCCCACTCGATAGGGTTGAAGTCCAACAGTGAGTCCAAAACTTGATCAGAAAACTTATGAAAAGCTTTATCCAGCCTTGGATCAGGGACCATAGCAACAGACCTAAAGGACATGTAACCAGGAAACATTTACCAATTGAACATAATATTCCAATCATACAATTCATCAATGTTTAAACATGAAACTATGTTATTCAATGTTTCAATTCTCTTACATTCCTGCTCTCTTAGCTGCAAGAACTCCAGAGGGTGAATCTTCAAAAACGAGAACGTTAGAAGGATCTATAGGTCCACCCTGTTGACAAACAATTTAGAATGAATGAAAATCATCACCTGGTAACAAAATACAACAATAAAGCAATCCTTTCATTTGCAGATGATTTTGTCAAAAAGGGCAAGACATTCACTGGAATACCTCAAATCTCTTGGCTGCTACAAAAAATATATCTGGGGAAGGTTTGCCATGCTTAACTTCAAAGTCATCGCCAAGAACAACATGATGCAGCAAAGAAAATAGTTCACGGTGTCTTTGAATTTTCACTTCATAATGTCGCTTGTGAGAACTGTGAGGCAAATTGTCAAAAAACAACTTTTGCATAAATAAATCCTTCAAAATAAGTATTCCATAAACAAAAGATGATTGAAGGGTACCTTGTCGCTAAGCAAATCGGAATTCCTTTGGCATGTAAATGCCTGATTAGACGAGCAGCACCTATGATAGATGAAAATGCAGGGCATCAATGTATAAACATGGTGGTAGTGCATTTATGACACAGAATTTGTATATTTAAGTATTTATATAACTTTTAGGTTTGTTGAGTTTCAGAGGCTTATTAGATTCACTATAAATTATGTGGGATTATTCTACAGTGCACATCTTCTTTTTTTCTAAAATTCTATAATTTTTGGTTTTTGATTATTTTTTTGGTTTTCCATCGAACCATTGCGAGCATTCCCATGCAGTAGTAGTCCTAGCTCGAGAAATGAAATAAAAATGAATTCAAAATAAATTTCATTGTCCTGATTAAACCCAGCCAGAACACTGGATTTACAGGGGAGAGTTCGGGAGCAGGGGAAAAGGTACATCTCTGCCCTGTTTAAAATATTGGACGGTTCAGATCTTTTTAAGGAAATGAGTGGGTGTGCCTCCTTTTGGTGAGGTGCATAGTCAAATCTCCTCCCTCTCACTTATCACATGGCTAAAATCCCCTTATCTGTCTTTATCGACGGGAGGGATTTTAATCATTAAAATAAATTCCATTAACATAAAATATTAAAAAAAATGAACCGTATAAGATTCAGATTCTCCCCTGACTTCATGGAGGGATCCTGATCCGACAGTACTGTAGTGGTAGCAACCTACGTGTTTGCTTAATTTTAAAGTTAATTAAGTAGGTAAGGGTATCTCATAGACATACCTGGCATAAGCTCACTTTTTGGAAACAAAGCCTGCAGCATATCCTCCCTATCAATCAGGAACTCCTCAGCGCTCAGAAATTCACTAATTCCTGTTTCCTCAACAAAAATCCTAGCAGCTTCCAATGCTTTCTTCCCCAACATCTTCACCTTCACGTTCCAGTCAAAGGTTTTGTTGTACCTAGCAAGTATGATCTCCTGGACTTCATTACAGAACTTCTCTGTGTCTGCAACAGAACCAACAACACCCTCATATAGTTACCAAATTCGTAAATCACATAACCAAATATTTCTCCACCGACCACATACATATGATTTGCTACTATGCTAAAAGACAAAAAAAAGGTGAGTGACTTTGAAAAATTAGTTCACGACACAGACTTTAGTGGAAATATTACTCCGATGTCCAGCAAGAAAAACGGATCCAACAGAATGAAATGGTATGGTACACTATAAAGGGTCACTAAAAAATGATGCTTATATGGTCTGAAAAAGAACAACAATTTGTGCATGACATTAACTGTTGAAGATAGATGGCAATACCTAGCAAAAGACCATCCATGTCGAAAATGACATGAGTGATTGGCTTGCTAAAGGAGATGAATCCTGCAGGGTTGGCCATGGTGCGAGGAAGGTAGCTGAAGGAATTGAGCTAGGCAACGCTGTCCTTCTTTTCTGAATCTACTACCGCATATACTTGACTTGAAGGGTCCCCATAAATTTATAGATCCTGCATCTGCATGTGGACCCATCAAGTCAATATCACTTTTCTCTCTCTTTTTTTTTTTTTTGTGGTGGGAGAAAAGTGCAGATGGACAAAAATTAGAGCAGGACAGGCACAGTCATGTGCCAGCGCAATCAATTAAATAAGATCAAACAAGCACGAGGAAAAACTGTAGTCATTATTATGGTGATTAATAATTTATAGTTGGATCACTCCTCTTAATGCAGTGATTAGAACTAATCCAATCATTAATTTTTGAGCTACGGTGCTCTGTTATTTCGAAGTCTGTGATGTCAGTGATCAGAAATCACTAAATAAGAACATGGCCTAGCGACATGTTCACTCCCGTGAGCCAAGATTCCGTTCACATCCTTGCATGCATTGTGCATTTATTTTTTGAAGGACACGAAAGTTCTTAATGATACGTTGTAGCAATTTTCCTGTGCCAAAAAAAGACTCATTACCATGTGGCACTACTGCTTTGAGATGCTAAAAGGGTATGTATTAGATATTTCATTTCTGAGGACCACTGTGGCTGTGGTGCTATGTGTGCCTACTTGCAGAGGGAAGAAAAAAAATTGGTTAGCATACATGTCTTTCATTTTTTGAACTCGACAATAAAACTTTTTTTTTATACAACATTTCACTTTATACTCAAGGACTTTTGTTTATTACAATAGTACATCATATCAATAGGAATAACAGTAGATAACACCTCATCACAGCCACACATTCTTTAAAAAATTAATCAGTAATTTGAGATGGCCCACTTATCACTTTCCAGATTAAAAGGACACCACTGAGGGAATTTTCACCTCATGCCAATTTTACATCTTTGCTTATAATAGGCGAAACATTTTATATATTTAGTCCTTATAACTTATCACATAAGTTTGGTGACAGGTCCCCCACCCAACTTTGTTTGTGGATCCACCATCCCCAGTACATCAAATTTGATTCAGATACACAACAAATAATAAAAAATGGGAGTATGATTATTTTGTGCATATCTCTTTTTATTTAAAATTTTCAGGAAGAGAAGATGATAACCAAATGAATTCTCCACAGCAACATATCAATCTATTTCATATTTAATTTCATAATACTTCCAAACTTTATGGTTTATTATTATTATACCATTTATCATTATTAGACATAACTAATTCATAAATATGTTTCAATATATAAATTAAACTTAAATATATTTTACTCTTTTAAATTTTTTATTTTATTTTATTTCTAAAATTTTGCAATTACTTGAATTTAGTTCCTTTTAATTGACATTGTTGAATCATTTGCTTAAGTGGTAATTTGTCTCGGTCTTTAACCACTAAATTTAGTTTCCTAATTCAATTTTTATATATGATTTTTTACTAATTTAAACTACCAAAACAAGTAAGAAGAAACTTTGAAATTTCCTTTTTGTTCTTTAACTTCGTTTGATATGTAATTTGATATCCTTGAAATAGGACGGCACAATGTAAATCACATGACAGATTTTTATTTTGAATTTCTTTTATTGATCAATGCATAGTACAGATATAAAAATGTAAAAATTTACTAATAAATCTAGTTCTTGTTTTGAAACGCAAAACTAAATTATTATTATTATTAAATAGATTAACAGTTGCTTATAAAAAATTAAATACATTAACAGTGAGAGCAGCAGGAAACTCGTTTATCATAGCTTCAAAAACTCTGTTGCTTAAAGGCCCCCAAAAAAATATATCAATGAAACAAAAACTCCTCGTGCAAATGCCACCTGCCAAAGTGAGACTAACCAAAAAAAACAAAACATTTAATTACTTCCCAAATAAAAAAAGTGTAGACCATGTTGCTGCACTAATTAATAAATTGATAAACATGGGAATAAAGGTGTAGCAAACTGGAAAAGAATAAACGTAAAAAAGCAAGCAGAACATGTTGCTGAATTAATTAATCAATTGATAAACATGGGAATAAACAAACGTTGGAAAAAGGAGATAAAGAAAAAATATTGACATTTTTAATTATTAATTATTTAACAAAAAATTATACTATAAAATTGTGAGTTACAAGTAATGATGGTTATCAAGTCCTGTTCTCTTTATTTGTCTTGTCCATTACCGTCATTTGAAACAAACACTGAATAAATATGGTTATCTTGGGCTCTAAAATTTAGCAAATTTTGACGTTATTTTGGAATGAACAAAAATCTAACAGATCAATTACATGAAAAAACATGGTACTTAGGAGAATGCAGGAGTGAAAACATATCATATTCTTTCTTTGAATTCAAACTCACCCTTATTCTGATTTTGTTACTGTGTATGTAATAAATGATAATGGATTCCCAACACAAAAGGGGGTAAAATCTTGTGGTTGGTTTGTTGTAAAAGAAAATCTTTTTCAACGAACCTGACATCCACAGATACAAAATAGGTATGTGCTTTCATTCCCTAAGTTCTTGCTTTGTTGTTGGATTTGAAACCTTTCCTCTCACAAAACTAAATTAGTGAGGTCTAGATTGTCCTTCTTCACTCATTGTAGTTTTCACTGCATAATTAAATTTGGGATGATGATGTTTCCCCAAGCATTATGTTAGATTGAGGTAGTGATGTGTCTCGAATTGATACGACGTGAGATCTTAAAAAAAAATAAACTAAAAACAAAAATCTTAAAAAGTACACATACAAATAGACACACGCAAGCTCATGTATATACACACTCAGGCACACGTAGATACATAGACACACAAGCATAGATAGGCTCAGACACACACATAAGCACACACACGCACATACAGGCACACGCCCACACATACCATGTTCTTAAAATATCTCAATACAATTATTGTAAAAATCTTAGTTAAATGTAATATCTACTTGTTGATATTATCATTAACATTCCTAACAATTCAATCTTGTTCCATAAGCACTTTAGTGTCAATATGCTCTCAATAAATGAAAAGGTAAGAATATATTATAATCATTAATTATCCAATTTTTATTTATTTATCCAATCTATTAATTATTATAGTTTTCTTTTATTCAAAATTTAGGTATCACTTTAAGAATTAAAACTCAATCTAATTATAGTGGTAAATAATAAAAGGAAAAAACTTAAAATATTAGTATTTTATTAATTGGAAGTAAATAAAAAGTATGTTAGATAACAAAAGGATCGAATTAGAAAAATAAATTAAATTTAAATGTACTTCTAAATAATTCATCGTGGATATTAATGTGGTTATATCATTTAACTAATGTATAAAATTAATAAATTTTTTACCCAATAGTCAATTTTTATCAATCAACAAAATATATATTAATACGGTATTAATAAATCAACGAATAAAAATATTCAATCACATCTAGTAAACAAAGAATTACATACAATAATAAAAAGGAAAAAAATGTAGATTGCAAGTTTAAGCAATTCACTTGAGATTAACCTATGCATATTAACAAACCAAAACTAAAAACTCTACTTTGTTGTAACTTAACACATCAATTTGGATTGTTATATTTGTTAAATAAACTTAAAATTTAAACGTGAAATAAGAGTTTAACTTAAAAGATTTTTTTATAGATTAATGATGAAGTAGTGTGTGAGTTAATTATTTGTGAAAACTATTATTGGTCTAAAAAATAAATGTTAAAATATTATTGCAAGACTCATGAAAGAATAAATACATAGACACACAAGTATAGGTAGGCTAAGACACACACATAAACACACACGCATGCAGGCATACCTCCACACACACCATATTCTTAAAATATCTCAATACAATTATTGTAAAAATCTTAACTAAATGTAATATCTACTTATTAATGTTGTCATTAGCATTCCTAACAATTCAATCTTGTTTCATAAGCACTTTGGTGCGAAGATGCTCCCAATAAATGAAGAAAAATAATATATTATAATCATTTAATATTTTAGTTTGTATATCACGTATGATAAATGTTTATTTTTATATAAATAAATATGTAATTGTGATATGTGCTTTTTGTAAGTATTGGTTTAAGAGTCTCTAACAATATATATATTTGTCTGTGTGTGAAAAAAACATAATGCTCAATTTTTATTTATTTATCCAATCTATTAATTATTATAGTTTTCTTTTATCCAAAATTTAGGTATCACTTTAAGAATTAAAACTCAATCCAGTAAAGAAAAACTTAAAATATTAGTATTTTATTAATTGGAAGTAAATAAAAAGTATGTTAGATAACAAAAGCATCGAATTAGAAAAATAAATAAAATTTAGATGTACTTATAAATAATTAATTGTTGATGTTGATGTGGTTATATCATTTAACTAGTGTATAAATTAATAAATATTTTAAAATAGTCAATTTTTATCAATCAACAAAATATATATTAATAAAACAATGAACAAAAATATTCAATCATAAACAAATAATTATATACAATAATAAAAATGAAAAAAATGTAGGTTGCAAGCAATTTACTTCATATTAACCTATGTATACTAACAAATCAAGACTAAAATCTTTAGTTTATTGTAGCTTTACACATCAATTTGGATTGTCATATTTGTTAAATAGACTTAAATTTTAGAGATGAAATAAGAGTTTAACTTAAAAGACCTTTTTATAGATTAATGACGAAGTAGTGTATGACTTAATGATTTATGAAAAATATTATTGGTCTAAAAAATAAATGTTAAAATATTCTTGCAAAACTTATAAAAGGATAACATGTACAAGTAATTAGTAGTAAAAATAATGCATTTTTTATTGATTCACTCCAAATAAATTATATTTAGTCATATTTTTATATACTCTGTATTAGTTGTAAGTGACATCAATAATTATATGACATAAGTTAAGTGGGTCAAATCATAATTGAATTGTGACGTGTAATCGTTTACATCTCTCTACTATTCATACAAACAATTACATTTTTACTATTATCTTAATTTTTGACTTAATAATAAAAAATTGATTCAACAATTTAGTGATGGACTAAGTGGACAAAAAACCATATTACTCTAACTGTTATAATTTTAAATATAAAAAGTTACACCCTAACTATTATCTATTAATTTTAATTTTTTAATTTGATCCTATTAAAAACAAAAGACATTTCTTAATTTTTTATATATATAAATATTTGAACTTTGTTAATACAATGATGATATGATTTTGTTTATCTCACCTAAAATAAAACATCGATTCATCAAAATTATTGTCTTATTAAGACTAATTTAAACATGAAAAAATTTATGAAATCTTATTGTTCTAATAAGATCATCTTAACCATACATCTAACACAATTAATCACTCATATTTCAATCTCCATAGATTTTCTTAAGATATCTTTAGTTTGCATGAACATAATTCCAATCTAACGTGATTAAATTGATTACGGAAAAAATATACCCAATCTCAATATACTTGCTCATTCCACGATCCACTAGTTTCTAACCAAATTAATAATCAATTTATTGTTCACCTATTTGACTCCTAATTGAATCTCTTCCAACAAAGATCCAAGTCACGAATACTTTACAAGCTGCATGGCTATATATATATATATATATATATTACTTAATCAAACATTTAATACAGTTAAGCACTTGATACGTGATTAATTACTCCACATCACACAGTTCAATTTTATTTTTGTACAAACCTTGAGCCCAAATCGTATAACCTAACAAATGTCAGGGCTTCTCGGTTTAATTCAATTATGTAATATTTGATCATAACTTTTTTAACATATATCCAGGGATTGAGCAGACATTTGAAGTTGTTGGTTTTTCACATATGATACATTCTCTCTTTATCCTTACTAATATCATGAAAAAAAATTCGTTCCTTAACTTTTTCCTCAACAAAAATATTATTATTTACTTTTTATCACATATAATTATAATGATAAATTAATAATTTATCACTTTTCTTATAATAAATAATTATAATCGTAAAATTTAGAGATTTGTTTAACCCATGAAATAAAATACTAGAAAGGATAAAATATTGGTTAAGTAAAAATAAAAATAAAGTAATGCTCGATTATCAATTGAATCGCCATGAACGACTTGTTCGATTGCATAATTTTGAAGGAATTTATATTCTCAATTTTCTGCTTACGCAGAACTGACAAGTGAAACATTTCTAATTTTACACATGTTTATCTAGCTTGGTTCTGAAACCTCATTACATTTTGCCGCGTTGCAAAAGCCAAATCCGAAATTACCAAAAATGTGCCAACGTTTTCATGTGGAGCGCATTCGATTTTCATTCAAAATTTCCTAATTCAATTGCGCTCACCATTGGATTCACTTGGCACCCACGCACTAAAAGATGTGTTTTCTCACAGACACAATTCCCAACGAAAAGAAATACACATTTCGAACCTCACTATCCGCGTCACACTCCTTCCGCCAATCAAAATCAAGCATTTGAATCCAACGGCGTATTTACCCATTCACACGGATCGCTAACCAATCCAACGGCCAAAGATCTTTTCCCGTGTATATATAAACCTCTGGATTCTCCCAGTAACCCGCCAAGTTATTTGCTTGGATATTCAGTTCCGTATCAGAGAAAAAAGAAAAATCGTCAGCCATGTCTGGAAGAGGAAAGGGTGGCAAGGGACTCGGAAAAGGAGGTGCGAAACGACACCGTAAGGTTCTGAGGGATAACATTCAGGGAATCACCAAGCCCGCGATTCGCCGTCTCGCGAGACGTGGTGGCGTTAAACGTATCAGTGGTCTTATCTACGAAGAAACCCGTGGTGTTCTCAAGATCTTTCTTGAGAACGTGATCCGCGACGCTGTCACCTACACCGAGCACGCTCGCCGCAAGACCGTCACCGCCATGGACGTTGTCTACGCCCTCAAGAGGCAGGGCAGGACCCTCTACGGTTTCGGTGGTTAGAAAATTGGGGATTTCTGCAATGCCTTGGGAATTAGGGTTTCTTATCATGTCAATTGCGCTGTTGATATTGCATTAGTTCTTCGGCTAAGCTTAGTGCTTCAAGAATTGTTCTTGTTTGGCTTTGAGTTGTAGCTCTGACCATCATTAATGTTAATCAGAATGAATTGGTCTTTTTTCAAGTGAAATTCGTTGTGTATTTGTGTTTGCTTGTCATATAGCCTGCGCTAAATTAAAAGTTAAAACGTAAAAACATTTCCCATGCATCGATGTAACTATGTAACTCTTAATGATTCTTGATTGTTCTTGGACACTGCATCTAGAATTTTAAGTGTTTCAGATGTGCCATTATCGAAATAATTTGTGTTTGGGGGCGTAGTAATGGTATGAATGACATAATGAAGGTATATAAGGTTTCTGTCATATTGCATTTTTGTTTTGGTTAAATTAAAATTGATTGCCTAAGCTTCTTTGATTTTGGTGTTTTACGTTGAAAATATTATTTTGTAGTCTGCTAAATTTCTAGACAAATTTATTGCTTGTAAATAAAGAACTCTGTATGCTTGAGGTTCCTTTGTTTGTTCGAATAGCGACCAATCTGGTGAATTTTCAAGGTTTCCAAATATTTTGTTACCACCTAATACAGAGGAGAATCACTTAACAAAGAAATGAACCTTCATAAATAGAGTCACTTTTGGCTTGGTTACAATGAATGTAGTATTCATGGCTTCAATTTCTCTATAGTTGTCCAGTTGTTAGAATTGGGTTGCCATCTATATTCCGTTATATTGCGGGTCTGGAGATGAAAATTAAGAGGGAGGTCCTTGCCCGACAGCTCAGCATTTTAAGATGTGTCGACCAAATTTTATGTAAGTTATATATTAAATGAACCAGAAAAATGGTTCTGTTTAACACTTTGTCTCTATCTATTTCTCAAAGAGCCAAATCCCCGCAGAAAAACATTACTAGCAATTAACCGTAGCTTGAATGACAGGCCAACGGGAAAAGACAGTTTGTTTCAGTTGTGAGCTCCTGCAGTAAAGAAGAAGGCGAACCACTTGATGGACTTGTGGATCACTCGTTAACGGATCCAAATCCTCATGATAAAGCCTTCTTGAGGACTAAGTTCACAGTACTTATTACAAGCTTGAGGATTTGGTTGTTTTCGTTGGGGAAAGTATTGGTACCATTCAACTTATTCTTACTTTTAGGCCGAAGGAATATCTTGTATTAGGAAAATAATCTGTTACAACGATCACATTATAATTTATTTTAAGAGCTTTATAATTATTATGAAAATAAAATTTTATATTTATAAAGAAACAAAGAGAATAAAATGTAAAATGACCGTTATGAAATGATTGTAAAAATTTAGTGGACGTCAAAATAATATTATTGTTCTTTGTATTAATATCTATAGCACATTTTTGTATTATTATCAATACCACATTTTATCTTTTATTTTAAGAAATTTTAGTAAACCACGTTCGCGAAAGAAGTTTTTATAAATTTGTGTAAATCAATATTATTTTAAGTGCTTGTGTGATCCTTTTTGGTAGGAAATCTTTCAGATTTATAGGTAAATTGTAAATTGTAAAATTTATTGAATATAGAACTTTTCAAAGGTATGATCGAGTAACAAAAAGAAGGTTTACTTCTAAATGGAGTTCTAATGCTCATGTTAATAAGAAAACTACTATAGAATAATGAGTTTGGATGATATTCATGTTAACATGTAAGTTATATTAACCATTCTTTTCAGGATAATAAATATAATCAATTCTAAAATAATTATGTGCTGGTGAACTTGTTATAATTGATATTATTGGAACTAACAGTTAACAATTGATATGGCAATCTCTAAGTTAAATTTAGTTTCTTTGAGGATAGGTGTACAAGTCGCTAAGATTAAAATTTGAGTAAAATAAGCATATAAATAGGTGAATGATTTTTATGAGTTTATACTTCTTTGCTTTTAGTTTAAAAATAATTTGAAATATAAATCAATGGAAACTTGAGTTTTTAATCATGCGTTTGGGGCTCATTGGTTTGATGCTTTTGGTTACACATTTTTTTCCTGTCTACTAATTTGACAAACTAATATTCTACAGTTTAAAATAGCATTGATATAATTAATTTTGTATTATCATTTATACTAGAACGATTCTATTATAACTCTCTTTATAAATGGTTGTTCCTTGTTCTTTGTATAACTCATTTTCTAGTAATTGTTATTTATTTTCAGGTAATTGTATATGATCATTTATTTTTGAATTATTGCTATTTTTTTTGCATTAATATCTATCACGCTCTTGGTATAAATAATTTCTTAAGGAGGCCTATTCAAGGTGTGATGTGGAGTGAAAAATTTAAAATTTATGGAATTGTGCTAGATGTGTCTAAGACGTGAAGTTGAATTTGAAATATAAAGTCAAATTAGAGATGTTACAAGCTTAAAATAAAATTATAGATGTTTTATACATAGAATTGAAATAAAGGTGAAGAACTTATCTATAAATAAATGCATTAAGCATAAATGAGAGCTAAAAATGTTGTAGATATGTTCATATTTTAAACCGAATTAAACATACTTAATAGTCAACTACTGAGTGTTGAATATACAATGATAGACAAGTTACCAACTTGTTCAACATTAATTCACAAAAGTGATAACTTTTCAACATTAATTCACAAAAGTGATAACTTTTGTATAGTACTAATATGACAACATAATTTTTTAGTATATTAAAACAAGTTAATTTAACTACCTTTTAATTTAAAATTGTAATTTAGCTTGAAAATGTGAAATTAGTTAATTGCCTTTATATTGTGTATAAGTATACCTTTTTTTTCTCATAAACATAATAACATATTTTTAATGAACAATAACTTTTATAATATTTTCAAAATAATATATTTTAATTATATTTAATTTTTACTTTACAATTATATATTCACCATTTTAATGTCTATGATTAATTTTACAATATAATAATATATTGTAAATAAATTGATTTTATATTAGTTTTTATTCTTATTTAAAGTAGTAATCTTAAACTAGCTTAAATAGAATCTACTTTTTTTAATGGAGTTTATTTTTAATTATAATTTTTTCCTCTTCTTATCAGAATCTTCAGTTTAATTATATAAGTACAAATATCTAAACTAAACAGATATCAGTTATCAAGAATCTCTAGTCTATACAAGTGTATTTTATTTTGTGACCTATTTCTGCACCAAAATTTTAAGTCCATAACATTCTGATCTATCTTAAACACATACACTTTTTTTATTTGGATAATCATTATTCGCATTTTTTTTCACTAAATACACTCCTTTTTAGGTCCATGACAGGTCACAAGCCATCAACTTCAAGTAATAGACAAAAAGACTTCAAAATCTTCTCAGTACCTTCTTACAGAGATCTAGAACTTCGTTATAATCAATCATTCCATTTCAACTGTTATCTCTACTTTAAAATAAAACATTCCACGAGGTTAAAATCTATTAGCTTCATTTTAAAATTCCTTTTTCTTCAACCTCTCAATTACTTACATAAAACTTATCACTATTTTATCTTTCCTTTCGTCTCCTATTCTCAATAAGTTTTTTCATTAATTTATTTGCTTTGTGTTTTTATAATCTAAGTATGCCTTGGTCTTATTTTTCACCCTTTAACTTTGTTTCATGTGTGTTTATTTTCCTTTTTGTATAATGGTTATTCTGCCTTTATTGTTTGTTTGATGGCTTTTGAAACCATGTATGTCTAGGTTAAAGTCGAATTGCTAAAAGAAATTTCTAGCTTTACTTCCTCTAAAGATTTGAGAGATTTATACAAAATAGAAACTTTTAATAAAACTGACGAAAAGTATTTATTTGAATGAATTGTCTTATAAACAAGTATATATAGTTTTATTTTGATTGGGTGATTTCGGATGGGTGATTTGCCTAACCCTTGATTGGTGGTATAGAAATACTTAGGGTGATATCATGCATTTGTTTGGAAAAAAATATCTTATAAATTTAAAAGAATATAGTTAAATATAATTATGTAATAATTTTATATTAATATTAATGCTTATTGGCCAAATATATTTTATAAGTATTTATAATTTTAATTTTAATTTTTAATTAGTTTTTAAATTGGTTATATATTTTTTATTTGTGGATAAATATTTTATTACCTTCAATTGTTATATGTTTTTCATATAACATATTTATTAATAATCTTATATTATATCTTACATATTTCTATGTAAATTTAAAATAGAAAAATAGCATACTTTTAAATAGACCCAATAAAATATTTAAAATAAAACAGAGAATGTAATAAAAAAGTATTTAAAAATAATAACAATAAAACATATTTATCATCTAACAATATTTATATATTGGAGTATAATGCTAAAGCACTAAACTAAATTTTAAATAACATAACAGTTAAAGTAAATGATAAAAATAATAATAAATCTTATTTTTTTATTATAGCAATATAACTTTTTTTACGTTACATAAATAAACATACTAACCTACTTTATGAGTGGATAAGATATAAATAACCTTAAAAAAGTAAAAATAAAATCGCATAAAATTATAAAACAGCAAATAAAAATCAGAAGAAGTAAGTGTTTCTATATATATGTTTTTTTAAATAGTAATTAGGATATTGGGCACGAGGTGGGGTCTGTGGGTGGAGTGATTCTTCCTGCACCTCCATGACGACTTCTTACACTTCCATAGTTTTTCAAATTTCCTATTTTGGACATAATGAAAAGATCAAAATGTTCTTGTCTATAATTTATAGTATAAAATTTTTTACATTACGGTTTGTAGAACCTGTAATATATTTTTTAAAATTTTTACATTGCGAGTTATACAACCTGCAATACGTTTTAAAAAATTTTATATTTTTACATTATAGGTTGTACAATCCGCAATACATTTAAAAAAATTTTTATAACCTGCAATGTATTTATAAATTATTTTATTTTACGAGTTGTACAACTAGCAATCTGCTATAATGTAGTGATTATTACCTTAATCTTATACATAAAAAGTTACAACCCCGCAATGTGTATCAAAATTTTTATATTATAGACGAAGGATATTTTTGTCTTTTCATTATGGAGGTGAAATTTGAAAAACTATGGAGGTGAGTCGTCGTGGAGTTGCAGGAAGAATCACTCCTGTGGGTGCTACATTGGCAGGGGGATTGTGTCTATCTGTATTTAAGTGAGGACAAAACGTAATAAAATAACATACTTTTAAATATGTATATATTTAAAATATTTTAAAATATAGACTCAATAAAATATTTAAAATAAACAGAAGCAGAGTTAAAATAGAGAATGTAATAAAAAATTATTTAAAAATAAGAACAATAAAACATATAACAATATTTATATATTGGAGTATAATGCTAAAGTATTAAACTAAACATTGTAAATAACATAATAGTTAAAGTAAATGATAAAAAATAATAATAAATCTTATTTCTTATTATATACAATATAACATTTTTTACGCCACATAAAAAAATGTAATAACGTACTTTTTGAGTGGATAAAAAATAAAATTATGCCTTATATAAAAAAGAGTTAAAAGAAAACTCAATAAATAAGATATAAATAAACAAAAAAGAAGTAAAAATAAAAAATTCGTATAAAATTATAAACCAGCAAATAAAAATCAGAAAAACTAGGTGTGTGTATATTATATATATATATATATATATATATATATATATTTATATATATATATATATATATATATA
>Ga0209489_107009_pt1 | contig 17366 bp, 8 predicted proteins | sample SiratrowhiteBW_FD_187527 | JGI IMG/M metagenome (GOLD analysis project Ga0209489, IMG submission 187527) | Root nodule microbial communities of legume samples collected from California, USA - Siratro white BW (SPAdes) (version 2) | ecosystem: Host-associated > Plants > Roots > Nodule | place: USA... | reverse complement strand
TATATATATATATATATGCTTTGTTGTGCCTTGCATTGAACAATTTAGACTCTCTTCTTTCAAAGTCAGTTTGTATCAAGATTTTCCTTTAACTTTATTCGAAATCAAAATCTTTTATATCATGGATTCCTGGAATGTCGGAAGTAGTTCTTATGTAATTTCGGATGAACCATTTATTCCAGATATCGTTGATGATATAAGTGATGACAATGAATATGAGGAATAAGATGAACCCTCTCTACCCAATTTTTCTTCACAGGAACCTCATTCATTCAATCGAGCAACACAAAATATTCAGTTTGATCTGGAAGAGCGCATGTGTTTTCAAAGTAAAGATGCTACTGTCAGTGCGATCAAACAATATCATATTGACCAGGGATTTAAGTTAGTGGTCATAGACTCAAAGATAGACAGATACATGGTACGATGCATTAATTATGGCAACAATTGCCATTGGCCACTTAGAGTGTCTTTCAACAAAGTTTGTCAACAATAGAAAATCAAAAAGATGGAAGCACCTCACACGTGCTTGTCAACTACTCTTTCTCAAGATCACATTAATTTTGAGTCATCCAAAATTGCTGCCATTATTGTCATTTAAGTGAAGTCCAACCCCTCAATACCAATAAAGAGTTTAGTGGCCAAAATAAAAAATCGATACGGTTATTCTGTCTCCTATAAAAAAGTTTAGATTGCAAAACGAAAGGCACTTGCTATGGAATTCGGTGATTGGAAGGAGTCACATAACATATTCCCATATAGTTACAAGCTGTCCAAAAAGTTGTTCCGGGGACGATTGTACAATTTAAAGGACGTCCAAAAGTTGTTGATGGTGTTCAAGACCACTCCACTTACATCTTAGAGCACGTCTTTTGGTTTTTTAAACCTTGCATTGAAGGCTTCAAGTACTGCAAGCCTATTGTGCAAGTGGATGGAACATTTTTTACTGAAAAATATCACAGAACATTATTGACTGCCATTGGCCAAGATGGAAATCAAAACATTTTTTCTCTGGCTTCCGTCATTGTTTAAGGGGAGACAAAGTAAACACTGATATAGTTTTTCCAATTATTGCATGAGTACGTAATACCTCAAGAAAATGTTTGCCTCATAACTAATAGAGGAACATCAATTTTGTCTACATTACAATCCAAAGAAGTTGGATGGTAAGGAGATGGGTTGTCCTGAGTCTATTGTATCAGACATATTACATCCAACTTCAACAAGAGATTCAAGAACACTGAGTTGAAACAACAATTAATTAACATGGGTATTTTTTCTCATTACTGTCATTCTCTCCATTAAATATATATACGGTTATTTCGTGTTTGACAAATTTGTTTTTTTTTTTTTACATTGTCACAGCTTATGAGATGAAACAACCAACCCTTATGGCCAAATTGTTTGCCATGTGTTCACATGTCATAGTTGTTTGTTCATTTTTTCATCTATAGTTAGGCACATTCGTTTCTCTCGTTTACAGCCTCAACAACATTTTCAAGGCCTATGAAATATAATTTCATCCAGTTCAGAACCAAGACTATTGGTCTCCTTACATGGGTCCAAATATGATACCTAACCCACACATGAGAAGAAGCAAATCTGGAAGACCAACTACAAATTGTATCCATAATGAAATGGATGACCCAATTCCCAATAGGCCTAAAAATTGTTCGTATTGTAGAAACAAATGTCACAATAGGGCAAATTGTCCCTGTAGACAGTAATTTTTTAATGTAACATATGATTTTATTTCAATGTTAAATTATGCATTCATCTTTTAATTTATCTAATTGTTAAAAATATCACTTTTTTCACTTTCTGCCACTTGGATATCATTAATGAGTAGAAAAATTTACTTCAATTGTAATTGATTATAAACTACCAACAACTACCTATTGGTGTAAAATGAAACTTAGTTTCATGACAACTTCTATAAATTAATTTATGCATAAAACAATTTAAATTTAAATAAAGAAGTCTTCCATTTTCTTCGTTCTTATTTTCCTTTCTTAAAGACACGTAGTTATAGTCTGATTCATTTCCTTATGGTAAGCACTTAACACTGAAGTTGCTTCGCTAATATTTCCAGTGTCGTGTTCATTCAATAATTATTAGCTACTGTCTTAGGATTTCTGCAAAGAAAAGTAATTTGTAAAGTGATGTTGGCTAGATTATGTCAATTTATGTTCTTCTTAGTTAAAAGAATACACCTTAAATATATATATATATATATATATATATATCAAAGTGAATTGATATCAAAGTGCGAGGTTGTATGCATGGTTTTCGCCTCCATGTTGACAAAAATGGTGAAAGGGTGCTCCAAAAATAAAATTTAACTAAAATTGTGCCACATTGACACAATTTCAATATATTTGTATTACACTAAAATCGTGTCAAGGTGGTACGATTTAAATTAACATAAAAATTTAAATTAAGTGATATCATACCATCGTTGGACGATTTCATCCATTCCACTAGAATCGTGTCACCATGACACAATTTCATTCTTTGTTAAATAAGATCTTGCCACTGTGACACGATTTCTTCGTTGTTAAATCATGCCAACTTAGCACAACTTAAAATTAGAAATATTTATTTGGTAAAAAAAATTGTATTTCCTTTTAAATCAATTTAAAATGCTTCCAAGTCATTTTGGATAAATAAAATACTTATAAATTTTAGTTTTAGAAAGGTTTTTAGTTTGTTTTTATAATTTTCTTCCTCCTCGTTACCTGTAATTACCACCGTAGACCATAAGTAATCTCACATCCTCCTCTAATATATCCTTATTTTTTCTTTTCCAACTGCAATTATGATTTTTTTCCCTCTTCATTGGCTAGTACAAACTTCTCCCTAGCCTTCACCTTTATAATTATACAAATACTTAGGATTATAATATGTTTTGTAATCTTAGTATTGCAATATTTATAATTTAAATTTATTTCTTATTTTAATTATATACTTATGTTTAAAATATTTGGATAAGAAAAACATTTATAATATCAAATTAAATTATTTAAATCTAATAATACTCAACACCTTAATCAATTAAGTGAAAAAATACCTAAAAAGTTATATATATATATATGTGTGTGTGTGTTTATTCTTGCTTAAGACTATTCATGAAAATTTAAAAGCATATAAAAAAAGTATTAGTTAATGAAGTATTCACACAGTAAATTCTTTTTACTCATATTTATTTTTTACATATATATATATATATATATATATATATATATATATATATATATATATTATTTGATGTAATAATCAAACTCTAATTTTTGGGAGTTCACTAGTTAAGAAATGAGACTTTTTTTTTTCACCATTCATTCAATGATGTTCTACTTTCCACTAGGAACACTTGTTGTTTACTGTGCAGTCCAAGTAAATATTTCTTAAGTCACTCCCAGTTCTTAATAAAAGTTAGAATATCATCTCCTTCTTTTAAGTAGTGATATTATAAACATAGATGTTCTCAAAATACATGGAAAGTTTATTTCAAAGGAACAATAAAATAATTTATAATTGGATTGCAATCACGCAACAATATAATGAAGAGACAATCTAAATTAAACTCAAAAAAACTTAGAACTTATTTGACAACTACATTAAGTTGACCTCCAACAATAGTAGAACGAACTTCAAGTTCTACATGACCAACTAGGCATATTGGTTCATGACAAACAACCATGAAATATGAAAGATAATCAATAAACTTATGGTCCTCAACACTTCAAGCATATCCCTAAATCACGGGTCTGAGAAGAAATCCACACCTAAAAACATACTATCAAGCATGTCAAATAATTCACATAAATTTTCATTCAAAGAAAGGAACCAAGCAACAAAAAGTAGCTTTATACAAAAACATTGGTAGATATCATCCTTTCACTCTAGTCATCAACCTTCTCCCCAAGTGTAATTATTTGAATATCGAGAGATATAACAAATCATTTGATCCAGATGAATACTTAAAAATTTATATGACTCAAGTCAATATATTTTTCGAGACCTAATTATTCATTGTAGAATTTTCTTGTGCATGCTGAAGGGACCAAATTTTAATGGTATTATAAGTTACGACAAAACTCAATAGATTTATTCAAGACTCTTTCTAAAAAATTCATAGCATGATTTATTGTTACTTAACCAATGTTGGCTAATTTTACGACTTTGGATAACATAAAACTAGGAGAAATTAAGCCTCTTCGACAATATATGGCTTGGTTCTCAATACCGTTGCTTACAATACTTGACCTTCATTTGGCCATCGTCATGCACATGATGTACAACAGGCTACAACAAGACCCTTTTTGAACAACTTGCTAGCAAATTAACTAAAAGACAAGGGCGAGCTCTAAGAACGAATTGCAAAGACATTATCATAAAATAAAATATTGAGACCAGAAAGCGTTAAAGAAGAAAATACCATAGTTTCCTTTTTGACTATTGAACCATCCTCTAACCAAAAGCGCTAATACCTAATGAGATACAAAACATATATGTCTTTAACGTTAATAGGGATGTCATTCTATAAGAAGCTTTCAATCTTGAGTTGTTTCTAGTACTACCACCTCTTCCTTCCCATACGCATGCTAACCCCATGAAAAGGTGTAAATACCACCAAAACATGGATCATACCATTGAGAAACTCATGCAAGTCTAATATATAATTGAAGATCCCAAATGTTTTTATAAATTTATGGTCAATTTCATCATTATTCTAGCCAAATATACTTTATGGAGGACTTGTTTGATCCATAAATCAATTTTATTATGATGTTGAAATTCTAAAAATAATACATAAGACTGTGGGAAACTATCAAAAAGGAATATTCTCTTATAAGTATTGTTTTTATTAACTAGACAATTGATGCAACCTATAATAATTGCCCCTGAACAATTGTCTCACTGAGAATTGAACTCGTGACCTTGACTCTCATACCAATTATTGGATCAAATGTTTATCACTTGACCAAAAACTATAGTCATTAGTCAATGCAACTCTTTCTACTTGAGAGCATAACAACCTAACTGCCACGATTAGATTGTGACTTATTCTGCTTGGCCTACACCATGTGACAATTGATACAACTTGCAACACTTGCAACACTGTTACTACCCCATCTTTTCACAAATTTTTGTGGTATAGAACTTTATTTTATTTACCCCATTTATGCGACATAGTGAGTGCTAAAATGTTCTAACCAACAGCCCATGAGACCTCTTAAGCTAGAGTATTCAATATGAGTGTCCCATTTATTTAAAGTTTTGTCACATTTTTTTTTTTATTTGTAGTGATATTTTCTCCCTTAGGGATGCAATTAGATTTCTATAACCAAAGGTCCATCATTCCTAGTTTTCCTCTTATTCCATTTTGTCATTTTGTCCTTTATTATTTAGATTTTATTGTTGTAATAAGATATTAGTTTTATTATCTAAATGTTATACTAAATTGTGGTTTGAATCAACATTTATTATTGAATTAAGCCCTTGATTGAAGAGATAAGCTGTAAGACCCAATTTTATTTATGTTCAGTTGGAATATATTTAGAAAGACATTTAGAAAGTACATGTAAAAATTGTAAGTTATATAAATTAAAAATTGAAGATCCTAAAACTTGCTTTAATCTTTTCTTGTATTAAAAGACATAACTTAGTAGGCCGTAGAGTTTATAATAATATGATCCGATTATATTTTTATTTTAAGTAAGTCTTTTTCCCGCTCAAATATTAATTTGTTCATTTTTAGATGTTTGCAGGCATGACGTATTGTGTTTGCATGTGAGATCTTAGTCGAAATTTTATTATTAATTTTTTTATATTGTTTAAATGGTGAAATTTACAGTTCTAATTTAATTTAATTGATTTAGGTATATATTTTTAATGTTTTACATTGATAATTAATGAGAATTGAGTTGTTTAATTGATTAAAATTTTTTTTATGATGAAATGTGAATGATAATTACGTAGGAGGTAATTGGTCTCATTCAAATACAGTGTGCATTGAGTATTGAAGCTACTATGCAAGAAAATATTCAAGTTTCCCTAACTTTCTTCACTTATATGGAGATTTTATGAGACCAATAAAAGTTTCTTATGGTTTTTGGTTGGACACATGCAATGAAATTACTCTTATTACCTATGCAATATCTTGAGAGTGGATAAATTAAAATGTTGAGTAAGGTGATAATTCTTTCGAAATCTTTAGTAGATATATATTTCAAAATCATTAAATTATAAGTAAAATTAAAAATTATTTAAATCACTCGGAACTTTGATTGATGTTAAGAATGTTATTGGTAAACTAATTTATGACTATATAATTATGGAGGATAATATTCACCCGAAGTTTACTTTAATAACTAAAATATTACATTCTAATATGAATTTTGTTTAGATATATTGATTCATCTTGTGTGTGGTATGTGTTTTAAGATGTGGTACATCTTTGAATGGACAACAATGAAATATTTTATTCATTTTGTCATCATATTTTAAAAAAATATAAATATATATTTATATTTGTTGAAACGTTACATACTATATTATAATCTTCTTCCTTCTGATATTATTGATTGGTCTATGAGAATGATAAATAACCTATGGACACACATTTTCATTTTATAATACTCGAAGACAAGTGTAGAATCTAATAAACTAAATTTATCCATATGATAAAAAGCTACAGACAAACAACTTTGGAGACTTAAATGCGACCCCAATATTTAATACACGGAATATATGGATACGATGATAGCATAAAGCTTATACTAAAAATAGATAAATTAAGTATACATATGAAATAAAGAAGAGGAGACATAGACAAATGACAGATGTGAAAATGGAAATATAGAGAAGGACCATTGAGACAGTAGAGGATCTGAAAGGTGGGTCAGCCATACATATCCGTCGAAACACTCTCACAAAACACACACACACACACTTTCATTACCCATATCTCAATCTCTCTGTCTCTCTCAACTCCTCATTCCACCACACACTCAGATACACTTTCTCCCCCCCATGGCATCCCAACCCACGTGGGCCCAACTGCTGGGCCAAAACGACTGGGCCGGCCTTCTCGACCCTCTCCACCCCGCCCTCCGCTCCCTCATCCTCCGCTGCGGCGACTTCATCCAGGCCACCTACGACGCCTTCAACAACGACAAAAACTCCCCCTTCTGCGGCTCCAGCCGCTACGGCAAGACCTCCTTCTTCCGAAAGGTCATGCTCGACGACGCCGACCACTACGGCGTCACCGCCTTCCTCTACGCCACCGCCAGAGTCTCCGTCCCCGAGGCCTTCCTCCTCCACTCCCTCTCGCGCGAGGCCTGGGACCGCGAGTCCAACTGGATCGGCTACGTCGCCGTCACCTCCGACCGCCGCTCCCAGGAGCTCGGCCGGAGAGAGATCTACGTCGTCTGGCGCGGCACCACCAGAGACATGGAGTGGATCAACGTCTTCGGCGCCGGCCTCGAGTCCGCTTCCCCGCTCCTCAACGCGGAAAGCGTGAACGAGTTGAAGAGAAGAAAGAACGACAGTAATAATAATAATAATAAATAATATTTTTTATAATTAATTTATAATTTTTTATGATAATTAATTTTGATATTGGATTTGTAATACAGGTAGCAGCAGCAGTGACGATGATGAGAATTCAGGAACACCGAAGGTGATGTTAGGTTGGCTCACAATCTATACCTCCGATGACCCAAAATCTCCTTTCACGAAAACCAGCGCGAGAACACAAGTTGTTTCTCACGTGAAATCGCTGTTAGAGCGTTACAAATCTGAGAATCCGAGTGTGGTGATCATGGGGCACAGTCTCGGCGCAACCCTATCGATAGTGAGCGGGTTTGACTTGGCGGAAAACGGGGTAACGGAAGTCCCGGTGACCGCGATCGTGTTTGGGTCCCCTCAGGTTGGAAACAGGGCGTTCAATAACCGGCTGAAGAGGTTGGGGAACCTGAAGGTTTTGCACGTGACGAACGTGATCGATTTGATCCCGCACTACCCGGGGAAGTTGTTGGGGTACGAGCACACGGGCGTGGAGTTGGTGATCGACACGCGGAAGTCGCCCAGCTTGAAGGATTCGAGGAACCCGAGCGACTGGCACAACTTGCAAGCGATGCTGCACGTGGTGGCAGGGTGGAACGGGGCGCGTGAGGCGTTCGAGTTGAAAGTGAAGAGGAGTTTGGCTCTGGTGAACAAGTCGTGTTCGTTTCTGAAGGAGGAGTGTGGCGTGCCTGAGTCGTGGTGGGTGGAGAAGAACAAAGGGATGGTGAAGAGGGAGGATGGCGAGTGGGTTTGCAAGGCACCCGATGAAGAGGATCGCCCTGTGCCTGAACCCGTTTAAGGCTGTTATGGTAGGTTTAATTTCCTAATCTTCTTCCTTTCCCCTTTACCTTTCCTTTTACCCCTCCATGCAAGATTTTTCTTTTTAAGAATACAATATATATTTGTTGTATAACTTTCACTTCATAAAAAATGTAAGTTTTAGTCCCTCTACATCAATTGAAACCACTTAATAAATCTGAAATAGATATTATAGTGAAAGTAATATGAAAGAACAGGATGATTTACCATTGTATACATATAAATTTTGATAAACATGGTCATGAGAATTAAATATAAAAAATTTATAAAGTTAATTATCATAGATAAAGAAATAAAAAATAAATATATTATAATTAAAATAACTTTTATATCTCATATGTATTATGCAAAATGAAAAGTTATATGTACAACACAAGGTTATTCGTATTTGGTTTTAAAGATTTTTAAATATTTATTTTTATATTATATTTATATTTGCAGTAGTTATATTTTCATTTTCATCTAAGTATTTTCAATTATTTCTTTCATTTGACTTTAGAAATAGTGATATATAATTGATCATGTTTCAATATTGAGTATAAAGATAAAGTCTAACTTTAGAAAATGATTGATTTTGACTTTTAGTTATTATTATTGAAAAATATAAAAATATCTAGAATTGTCTTATTTGAAATTTGAAAGATAATTTTAGAATGAGTCGAGCTTATTTTTTTGTATAAATATTTTATTATTAATGTTTTATCTCTAATTAGACTAATAGAATAAAAATTTTGTCTAAATCATTAACTTATAACTTTGTTCCATTATAAAGATTATTTGTTTGATTAATTTTTTTTTAAAAGCATTGTTGGGAGAATCTAAGGAGGAAACCGAGGAGATCTCACAAGAACGAGATAAGAGCCAATCCATATAAGAGAATGACGCCACCTTCAACCCAAAACCTTAAGGCTTTGGGTTGAAGGTGGTGTCATTTCCTTATATGTTGGCTCTAGTTTCATTCTTGTGAGATCTCTCCAGTTATGCCCCCTCGAATTACCCAACAAGTGGTATCAGAGTCGTTGGTTTACGGCCTGGGCGAGTACAGTTTGACCCTGTATCGAAAGTCTTCCTGATGGTGATTTCAGGCAAGCGTGTCCCGTATAAGTGTGTGAACGGCGGTACAAGTGAGGGGTCATGAGTAATGTACTTGGGTTGAGAATACTTCCGCTCGAGGGAGAGTGTATCAATGTGGTAGAGGAGTGACTCACACTTGAGGGGGAGATTGTTAGATATTCAAGTGAGTCGAAGTCCCACATTGGGTAAGAATGAGAAAGTTGAGCAACATATAAGAAAGAAGACCCGCAAACCTAATGCCTTAAGGTTTTGGGTTGAAGGTGGTGTTATTCCTTTATATGTTGGCTCATATCTCATTGTTAGAGATCTCTCCGGTATTTCCCCCTCAGACTCTTCCAGCAAGCATATACACCAATTTACAATTTAAGTGGATGATTGATGATCCTTGAGAATCTAATGTCATTCAAAAAAATTTGTGTAAACCATTTGTCTTAAGTTTCTTAATCTTTATTTGTTTGGCAAGGTGTGTCATACCTAGATATTAAAGATAAAATGAAGTCACCTATTCTACAAAATTTAGTCATAGGACAAAGTATTTTTCTATCATAAAAAAAAAAATCTAGATACATTATATCATGCAGAAAACTAGGATCGTTGATTAAAAAGACGAGAAAACTAGGATGCACAACTAAGGAGTGTAAAGGTGATCCATTGTTTTGAACTAAAAAAATCTTGTGGTATGTCAATATTGCCTTCACTATTTTCATTTAGATTCATGTGTCACTCTCCAATATTGAGAATCCAATCAATAAATTCTTTGATATTTGTTGCACATTCATTTGATTTGGTAGTGCTTCATCTCATTTTATGAAATCTTTACAACTTTGCAATGTTTCCATAGTTCAAAGTAGTTTATTGATGATATCACAATATCATATCTTGATCACTTGTTGAAAATAGACAAAATTTATCCCAAAATAAAAATTTTACCACCAAATGATTTTTGACTATTGTCTTCATTTTTAACTCTCATAATATCTCTTCTTCCAAGAAGTTCAAAGCATAATTTATTCATCATTGGTGTTTCATTCCATACAATCAATGTGGTTTCCATTAAAGAGCCTAGCATAAAGAATTTCTTGAATTATAGTGCAAATTGATTCCTCATGGTATACAAAATGTAGAATGAGTTGTCTTGCCTCTAAGAAGAAATAATCAAGCACTTCCACTTGAAGTTACATTCAAAATAATCATTCCCTTAGATTTAATAGTAGTTGACAAAGTTCTCCACATAAATGTTTTTCTTGTACCACCTTAACTATATAAAAAAAAATAATCCTCCTACTTTTGAAAACACTTCATGATGTCTTCATACAACTATATGTAGTTGATCATCAGTTAGTAATTGCAAGAGTGATGCATGAACTTGTGTCATGGTTTCTTTATTATAATTCAACTCATTAATAATAAACCTATTTTGGAATATGAGTGAATGTGAAACATTAGGCATAGATAGATAAATGTAGTCTTTTAAGGACATACCATTTGCAATTAATAATTCTTGTACTTGTAGTTGTAGAAGATAGAGATTAAACAATTCAAGCTCTCAAAGTTATATGATATAAACATTTAACCATAAAACAAATTTGAAAAATAAATAAAATTAATACCTGGTAGATTGAACTCCTTTCTTTTTTTTTTGATATAAAATTCCATGTGACAATAACTTTCTAGTAGAATTCCAAACTATATCTGGTTTGGACATTGTATTCATCACTAATAATATAACAAATAACCTTTTGAGTTGATTTTTGGGAGAAAGTTGGCTTACTTCTTTACTTGCTTCAATGAATTCTTATATCACATGTCAATAATCCTAAAACATAGGAAACCTCTTGGAATTTTTTTTCTCTATTAACCGTCTTTATGCTATCATGATCAATACAACCCTTTTATTCTGTTAATATTATCCTCGTATAGTCCAACTTGCCTGAGCCTGAGCCTAAAGGAATATACGTAAGTCTACTAATAATGTAACCTTATTTTCTTGGTTTCCATTCTCTTTTTTGAGACATCCAAACAAACTTGCTTGGAAATTCAGCATAGATCAAGTTCTTTCCTTCATCATAAATTTTCTTAGCCTTAAACAAGTTAAAAATATTGTTCATATGTTGGTTCTTGTTGCAATCGCCTTTAAAAGTTTGAATATAGATATGGACGAGGTAGTTTAGTGGAGATTACTTTATCAATGTCCCTTGCATTTTTCAATTTGATTTTGCCATCAAACCATAATGATATATGAGCATGAGGTAGTTTAGTTTACGAATTCCACATTATACATTCCTAATACCATAAAAGAAAAAGGGATAGAATAATTGGTATGGTTAAAAATTAGCCTGTATATAGTAAACAATTTCACTTACCTACATGAATTTTACCAACAAAAATTATTCTTCTTAAAATCTGTCATCATTTGATCTAACTTCATTTTGATCACTCTACAAATAATATCAGGTTTATTTGAAATTGTTAAACCTTTTGATAAAAGAAAATAATGAATTTCACTCTAGTTTACTTTACACGCAATAGTTGCAAACAAATCTAAATATCTAAATCTCTTAGAAATGGCTATAGCATCTTTACAATTGTTAAACGTGTAGCTCATACAACTAGTAAATGAAGTAGATAGAACTACACACTTGCAATTGAAGAAAGATCAATCTCTCCTTTATTAAAAACATGAAAATCATCTCAATACTAATTTAGTTAGCTAGCAAATGGTCAATTACAAAATAAAAATTAAATCATAAATTAAATCATAAAGTATTAAAACTATCAAAAGAACCTACATCTGTAAATTAAATTCATAACAAATTAAAGGAAAACAATGAAAACAAATGACAAAAATATAAATAGATCCTAGAATGCATAATTGCAAGCATGATATAATCTCAAGAAATCAAAAAATCAAGATGAATCTATATGTTCTTCAACTCTCAAGTGTTTAGCTTTGTATTTTTACTCAAAGTACTCATGCAAGCAAATACTATCATAAGCTTAGCCTTTAATATTCACAACAATTGAATAACACACTATCAATGATCAAAAGAACTTCATAAGAGCTGTAATGAGACCAAGGTAAAATCAATTAAAATTTGGAAAAAGAGGTTTAAAACCATAAAAAAAGTAGTAAGGAATAAATCCAGAAACAAAATATAAGTTGCAAGCATCTTCAAAATTGCAATTCAACTCCTTTTTTATTTTAGAACAACATTCTTATTTCTTTTTCACGTAGTAGACATTTTATCATCTGTATTAGACAGTCTATGCATTTTATTTTCTTTTATTTTTGTTATTCTTTTTCTCTCCTTTTTTATCTTTTCCAAAAATGAATGATCTGAGGAAGTGACTATGGAACATGAGGTACACCCCAACACTTATTCAAGAACCTATCCCAAAATGATTTCAAAACTCCTTTATCTTCTAAGGTAGGGACATTTTTTTTTCTGGTTTAGGGGCTTGTAATGTTGTTTAAAAAGAAGAAAAATGCTATAGGCTCAAACAGATTAGCTAAATCAGATTCTTCTGCACTTAATGTAGTTGGCCTTTGCATTCCCACTCAGTTTAGTTATCTGGTATTTCACAACCAGAACTTCTAGTTTAGTTTGTACAATCAATGAAAAGAGAGACTCCCTCGTCAAGCTTGAGCGAGTGTAAGAGATTTATTGATTGTACTCATCTATTTTAGTAATCTCTCATGAGAAATCACACTTTTTAGAAGATGCAACAGCGGGTGGTGTAGTCTAATATTGTTGTTGAGAAGATCTGCTATAGAAAGGCATACAAAGAACAAGGATCAAATGCTCTACTAATAACAAAACTAGAAGCTCTAAACTATCTAACTAGCTTGTGATATGCATAATTCACCTGAAATTTATCTAGTCATACAACAGATGTGCACACTATATTGTAACATACCTTAGCATATAAAAATATTGTCTAATAAAGTAGCATGTCATGGTAGCATCTATAAACTTATTAGAAAACAATAAACATACTAAACACTATGACTAAAAACACAAATCACTTGAAGAAATAGAATTGAAAGCAGAATAAAAACCATAATTAAAAAAATTAATAAGTGTATCCATCAGTAAACAGTCTATCTGAACACAATGCACTATACTATTACAGACTCAAAACACTATGACTCAATAATAGACACAATTCGAAACATACGTGAAACAAAATTAAACAAAATTGAAATGAGAAAACAAAAACACACTTATTCACTAGGCGAGTTAAGTCTAGTAGAAAAAAAGTAAAACAAAATAAAAATAAAAGAAATAAGAAAATTAAAACTTCTTCCACACTTGAAACTTGCAAAAATGTTCAATGAAAGTGTAATGTAAGCAAGAATCAAGGGAGGAAGAAAATTTTACCATTTATCAAATTTTATTTTCTTTAATTTTATGTAATAAAATTTTCCTTTTATATTATTCCCAATTATTTTGATAACTAAAAGATATATTGAAAAATACTCTAAAATCCTACTAACAAACCAAAATTGGAAGTAAACATTGAAGCACATTCAACTTTTGATCAACAACTTTGTCAAATTTATCCAGGCATACACTAAAGTTGGGTTTCTTTAAAAAGCAGAAGCAACTTCAAAGTGAGTGCCTTTATTTTTGGTGATACTGGTTAGACTGTAGGAAGTGACAATTTAGTGATATTGAGACTTCAACATCCTGTAAATCTACTAGATTAGATGCGTTTGTAGCTACTATTACTGAGCTTGAGCATTCTAGCATAATGATCTTTGCTGATGTATTTGTATTAGAACCTGCATTGCAACTATTATAGCAAGTTTCATCATGAGAGATATAAATTTGTCTATCTCAAATTTGTATATTCAGTAAGATTAGAAAAACTAAAATCTCCTCGAAACTCAAGCACATTACCATCCTCCATGTCAATATGATACACATAATAATCCTTAACAGAATGTTTCATAGCGATTAGGGCCTCTTAATCCTCAAGATAGCCGCTAGACATGATAAATCAAAACTTGTGATCCTTTTTTAAATAAGTACTATGCTTCTACTCTAGAGAAGATGGTTGTTGAGTAGATAACAATGAAAGCACGAGAACATGAATGGGTGTGTCAACAACTATTATTATCTCCTCTATGTAAAAGGATCTATACTTGAGAGAAGGTATGTATTTGCAAGTGAAATGGAAACTAGAGGTATGGCAGATTTAATCTCATCACTAGTACATCTTGTACGAAATTTTGAAAATTTTTCTAAATCAAAATCTAAATTAGGATCATGAAGAGGATTCAACTCTTACTTAGCCAATGTTTTAGTCAAAGTGCATTTTCCCATGTCTTCAGAGATTTTCTCTCGTTGTAAGATAAGCTCTTCAACATTTATAGCCAAGTAAGCAGCTTGCTCTCATAATCTTATAATTCTGACCTTCACACTTTGTTGTTATTTCATTATATTTTCACCCATTTGCCTCAAGCTCTTGTAAAGATGTTAGTTGTTTAAAGGATGGTTGGGAGGGTGGTTGATTTTGCTCATAATCATACAAAGGTTGTTTAAAATGTTGTTTATAAGGCTTATATGACTGATAATGTTGAGGTGATGAAAATATGGCTTATAAGATTGATATGGTTCATAAGGCTAAGGTGGCTACTAAAAGTAGGGTTCACATTGCATTTCATAATTATTTTGATCATATTGAAATGAAGAACAATTTCCATATTAAAGTTGGTTAATCATAGAACCCATATAAGCAATTAGACACTCCATCAGTAGATCATATATTAGTAGAAAGATTAAGGCAAACTGAATAATTAGATTCTCTTGAATAAAAAGATTAGAAATTTAGAAAATAAATATTTTATTTATTTTTTAAAAATATGATCATTGCAACAATTTGAAAAACTATACAAGTAGAATGAAAAAACCAAAAATTAAGTTAGATGTGCAGAAGATAAAAAGGTTTATATAGATAAATAAAGTTAGTTCACCTCAAGTGGTCTCCCAACAATCTAATAGTAAATATGATTAATCAATGCCCAAAACTCATTCACAATCAAAACAATTTAGTAAAAAATAGTAAAATGAACCGGGGTTTAATAATTGTTATTCAAAAAAATAGAATAAACAATGTAAAAATAATAAAGAAGTAACTCTCAAGTTCTTTTAGCAATGAATTCTTCATCAGTTAACATATATGTCAATCATTCAATATACAAATAAGATTGAATTAACCAAACATGCATCAATCAATAAATAAAATCTAATTAATGAACCATATGTCCACTAATATATTTGGTACCTCACTCATCTCCATGTGTCTACTCATAAGATTTTTAATCATTTACCTCTTAAATTATGCAAATAAGAGATTGTTCAGAATAATGTAAACTAAACAAGAATTCCAATTTTCGTTAACAAATCGTAACACAACCTCCTACATATGTTAAAGAATGAAACTTTAACTGTATAAAACCTCAGAATTCATTATGAAATTATAAGAGAATTAACCCCCAAGAGTTTAGCCTTCCATACGAAGGCAAAATGAAAACATTACAATGCAGAAAATAAGAAAACTAAGATGTTTTGTTTTATGTTTTTCAAATGCCACTATGAAACTCCCTTTTTCCTTTAAGCTTGTATATTTTATAGGTTTCTTTGCTCAAAGAATCTCGAAATATATTTTGTTTGAGATTTTATTCACAGTTTCTTCATTTTCAAATTTTGTCTCCAAGTTAATCGCGAATTCTGTTTTTAGTATCTCTACATATTATTTGCTTCAAAATTTGTTTGAGATATTGTAGATTTTATTCTCTAATTCATTCACTCAAATTTCATTTTCTGTTTTCATTTTGCTTAATCTAGTCGATTCGTAATGATGAACGTTTCTTCACACTTTTTATTAAACCATCTAGTCTATGTTCCTTGCATCAAACTCTCACTGCACCTCATCTTCATTAATCTTTAATGTTGTTGAAGTGTTTTCTTCAGTTGAATCTTGATAGATGGTTTGATGGAACGTTGACTAAAAGAAAGAGGAGACCATCTACCCCAAGTAACCATTAGACCGTCTAGTGAGATCCTTTAATCCATGTAACCATTAGACCCTATACCAAGACCATCTAATGGTTATAATTGTGTCCTACACTAAAAATAAAAAATTAGCAAAAATAATATTTAAGATGTAAGTAAAACCAATTATATGAATCTTAATTAAAAAAATGTATTTATTATTAGTTATAATCCAAGGAATCTATGATTAAAAAGATTCTAAGTGTGATTAAAATTATGCTTGTCTTTGATCAATATAGTTTCCAATAGAGTGCATTCAATTTGAAGACTATTTTGATAAAGTAATATTGGTTAAACAATTTATAGAAAACAATATTATTTTTAAAAGAGAATGACTTGATTAAACCAAGAGAGGCAGAGAAGGGGTTGAATTAGTTTTCAAATAGTTTTCACAAAAATCTCCTTTCTTGGAATTCTTTCAAAACTTCTGTAAGATAGAAAAATTGAATGCAATTATAAGTGGAAGCAAGATCGATACAAGAATTGGTTGTAGCACATATATAAAGAGAAAGACAAAGAAATATTGTACATTGGTTCAAATCAACAAAATCATACACCTAGTCTCAACAATTCAACCTGAGAATTATTGGTTTCACTAACTTTCAAAGTTAATACAAACAAGAATCAACTCCTAAACAATTTCAAGATGATATACACTATAAAAGGATATCAACATCAATTAACTCTTGATTACAAAGAGAGTATATTCCTATCAACCTATGAAACCCCATATACAAACACGAACCGGATACGACATAGACACGGGCAAGCAGATACATCTAATTTGAAAATTATAGGACAGGGGGACACAACAATATACACACACATATATATATATATATA
>Ga0209489_107008_pt1 | contig 17367 bp, 13 predicted proteins | sample SiratrowhiteBW_FD_187527 | JGI IMG/M metagenome (GOLD analysis project Ga0209489, IMG submission 187527) | Root nodule microbial communities of legume samples collected from California, USA - Siratro white BW (SPAdes) (version 2) | ecosystem: Host-associated > Plants > Roots > Nodule | place... | reverse complement strand
TATATATATATTTGTTCTATATCGATTTTAATTTTCATATTCATTCTTATCTTAAATCTTTAAATTATCTCTTTTAATTTATTTGATAATCTATTTATTTTTTTTATATTTTAATTATTGCATATAATTATTACCTATTTTAGAAATAAAATAAATGGGATATGTAGTAATTTAATTTTCCTCAAAGGGCACTTGCGTTCCCATACTTTTAATTGAAGATATATCAATTTATCATAATACAAAACCATTACCATATATATCATGTGGAATCGTCAACGCTTACGTACATGCCTAAATAGTTTCTAAAAATAGTAAACAAGAGGGAGCCATATAACACCTACAAAAATAAATGCAATGAGTTTGGAAACATAAAGTTAAAATAAAAGTCTAACTACAATTAATGGTTCAATAAATGCATTTTTAATTCTACTAAATACTATTAATTTTTACTAGTTTTTGATCAATTTTAAAAGTTGCGATGAAAATAAAATTAAAAAAAATACACGTTTCACGTCAATTAAAAATTAACTTTATCAAGTAAAAGTTATGATTAACTAACTACTATGGCTGGATCTGTGTGATGTACTACTGTGGCCTGGTTCTACTCAATATATTCTAGCAGGGTAGGATCGGACCATTGTGTTAATTGATTGGAGACCTAAATCTTTCAGAGTTTTTGATGGTTGGTTTGAGCTAGAAGGATATAAGGATGTTATCAAACAGGTTTGGGAGCGTCAGGTGTATAGTGGTAATAGTTTGGAGAATGTTAAAATTAAGTTAAAAGGCCTTAGGCAGGCTTTTAAACAGTGGAGGGAGGAAGGAGTTAATAGTGAGAGGGAGAAAAAAGAGAAAATTCTCGAAGAAATCGAAGACTTAGACAATTTATATGATGAAGGTAACTTAAAAGAGGATATGAGGGTCATGAGAATGGGTTTGTTAGGAGAGCTGAAAAGAATGTCAGAAACTGAGATTATTATGATGAAACAAAAATCACATTTATAGTGGATCAAAAAGGGGATATGAAATCAAAGTTCTTTCATGCTAGGATGAGATGGAGATCTATTAGTAATGAGATTAAAGGATTACACATTAATGGGGAGTGGTGTGAAGAACCTCAAAAGGTGAAGGATGAAGTACAAGCTTATTTTGAAAACAGATTTCAACCGTAAGTGAAATTAGGTGTGAATTTAGATGGGGTTCAGTTTAAAAAGATCAGTGTTGTTGATAATGAAAGGTTGTACAGTATATTTAAGGATGAAGAAATTATTGAGGCAGTTAATCAGTGCAAGGCTCAAAAAGTCCGAGTCCAGACGGTTTTAACTTTAACTTCATAAAATAAATAAATAAATTGGGATACTATAGGGGATGATATAAGTGCGGCTATAGAGTGTTTATACGAAACAGGGTTCATACCTAGAGGGTGCAATGCATCATTCATTACATTGATCCCTAAGAGACAAAATCCAATTACTTTGGGGGATTATAGGCCAATCTCATTAGTAGGATGCGTTTACAAACTGATTGCAAAGATCCTTGCTAATAGACTTAGAGGAGTGCTGGAAAACATGATCAATAAGAAGCAGTCCGAGTTTCTTAGTAGGAGGGGGCTTTTGGACAGTGTGTTAATAGCTAATGAAACAGTAGATTATAGAAAGGAAGAAGGGAGTGATAGTAAAGGTGGATTATGAGAAAGCTTATGATTCGGTGGAGTGGGATTTCCTAGAATATATGACGATAAGATTAGGATTCCATGACAAGTGGATTAATTAGATTAAAATGACCCTTAAATCAGCTACTATTTCAATTTTAATCAATGGAAGTCCGACCAGAGAGTTCAAACCAAAAAGAGGGCTCCGACAAGGCGACCTTTTAGCTCCGTCCTTGTTTCTTATTGTGGCGGAAGGCTTGGCAGGCCTGGTGAGAGAAGCAACAAGAATTGGTGTTTTAGAGGGGGTTAGAGTGGGCCATAATGGGGTTGAGGTATCATTGTGACAATTTGCTGACGACACCCTATTTGTTTTTCAACCAAATTACTAGAGTATTCTTGTGATTAAAGCAATATTGCGAAGCTTCGAGGTTGTCTCTGGCTTAAAGGTCAATTTTTATAAGAGGATTAGATGGAAACATGAGAATGGTGGCATTATTAAATTCTAGGAGGATTGTTGGGTGGGCGATAGGCCACTTAAGGAATCATTTCCTAGATTGTACTCTGTCTCAGTTAGCAAGGACAAGGCAGTTAATGAGATGGGTGAATGAATTAGTAATGAGAATAAGGATTATTTTAGATGGATGTTATCTTGGAGAAGAGAACTGTATGTGTGGGAACAAGGTTTGGAATGACAATTAGTGAGTGAAATATCTACTGTTCAATAGAATAAAGATGCGTTAGATGTGTGGTGTTGGATGGGGGAGGATACAAATGTTTACACAACCCATTCTGGTTAAATGACACTGCTAGAAGAAGATGAAAACCAATATGTTGAGGGATATGGGGAAGTTTGAGACCTTAATACGCTTGGCTCAGGTAAGGTTTTTGGTTGGAGAGTATTGCTATATAGACTGCCTTCTAAGCGAATCTTATAAGAAGAGGGATTAATATACAGTGCAATCTCTGCCCACTATGTATGAAGGAGGAGGAAACAATACAACATCTCCTTTTTATATTGTGAGGTGATAAAGGTCATATTTCAGTGCTTTCAAACTGTAAATTCTGGATAAATTAATACCTTTGGTGTTGAGAGCAAGCATTTAATGTATATATTTTGACTAGTAATTAATGAAAAGTGCATTATGACTCCAGATTGATAAGGAGAAGGATTTCAAGAAGAATTGAGAAGAACCAGAGAAGATGAGCTGGAAAAGAAAGACAATACAGTGGTTAAAGAAATACAAAAGAGAAGAGCGTACTGTTAGTGATAAATTGCTTAAGCGTCAAATTCAGATTGAGCTAGAAGTCACTAAAGTCTGAAATGGCACGAAAACCTAAAATTGGCAGGAGGTATAAATGAGGACAGAAAAAAATCTTCATTGAAAAGCTGGCTGGCGGCTACAGTGGAGAACAGTGCCCTGCAGAAGAAATTCCCTTGTATTCATGGCTTCAATGTGTAACTAATTTGCATCTATTTTGGGATTGAATGTAATTTCCTCACACTTTGTATTCTTGTTGTTCTTCTTGATAATGCATGAGTTATTCAGACTGTATTTTCTATGTGTGCTTAAAGCTTGAAGCAATTGCGCAACTGTTTCTTGAACTTAGAGTCTTGAAATTAACTGGAAAGTAGTTTTAGGGGTTGGAAATCATAGAGAGTACCCATTACAATGCAACACCAGGGATGGGTTTCATTGTAATGGTTGCGTACAGCAACTACGCTTAATGCGGGTTCACCCTCCATGAACGCTGGAAAACAGTATCATGCAAGAGGACCTATGAATTTCAATACACGATGAATCAGGTTGAATGAATCTTATTTGTGCAAAGTCATAGGATGAACATGCTTTATTAATGATTTATGGTTAAGAATACAAATAGGTGAGTTAATGAATTCAATCCCAAGATAGTCTCCCCATTACTGCAATTATATTCTGTTTTACAGTTTATTTTATACAACCCATTACTGTTTGCAATCTGTGCTGAATCAAACCTTTAACTGCGTTTCGCTTAAGCTACTACATTAGCTGAGGCTCGATTAATACCAATCCCCGTGGATTCGACATTCGTACTTATTTTTCTATATTACTTCTTGACTTGGTATACTTGCCAAAAAGAGTCAACATGAGGTCTCCCAAAGAGTGTGGGAAAAGTGTGATAGGTGGTTAGGATTAACCTCAGTTAGGAATAAGGACATTACCAATCACTTCCGAAACTTTTTCGCAATTGGTTTAAGTAAGAATTCTAACATAATTTGGAAAGGGATGTGGTTGGCAATAGTGTGGGAAATTTGGAAACATAGAAATAAATGTGTTTTTAGTAATGGAGTAGTGGATGAGGTTGAGATTTTTGCAATGGCACAAGTGAAAGCGTGGTATTGGGCTAAAACTGGTAGACAGAAAATAAACTACTCCTTTTCAGATTGATGCCTTAACCCACGAGAATGTTTGGTAGAGCTTAGGTAGTGATTGTTGAAGAGTTCTGGTTGATCTCTCATTGTAAATCCTTACTGAGCGTGACGGGTTGGTGAGGGGACAGGTAGAAAAGGAACTAGTTTTGTGTTGTATTTACTTGCAGGTAAAGTATGACAGCTCTAAATCAATAACAAATTTGCATACGAAGAAGGAATGAGGTGTAGTAAACTTTATAATAAATTATGCAATTTGGTGCTAAAGTTTGGAGATAAGGATGGCAGGAACTGCAATATATCATATCTTGTTGCAATATAGCTATGAGAATAGCATGCCTCCATTCTAATTAACATGGCCTGTTATTTGTGTTTTAATCCTGAGCTTTGACAAAATGTTTGATTCACCTACTGTATTACTATTGTTATCCATTTTATAATTAGAGTTTTGTTGTAGCTGTATAGATATGTTTTGTAATAGGATTAGAGCACCCCTAAAGTGCTCCCATTAATTTATTCTTTACCATTAAAAAAACGTAAAACATTCAAGAATCATAAACATTAATTTATTAATATTAATTTTTTTAAAAATCAACTTTAATTAATGTCAGCTAAATGGATGTTAAATCATCATTAATTTTAAATGGATTTTTAGTGAGAGGAGTATTGTGTTAACTTAAATTATATATGGAAATTACATACACATGAAAATTTATATGTAAAATTTGTATTACATATGAAATTTTATCTGCGAATTTATATCTGTATGTAAAATCACCATTACATATAGAATTATTTATGGATTCAAATCCCTCTATAAAATCAACATTATATATGGATTTTTACATATGGATTTGCATCCAGGATATTACATACGGATTTAATCCTTATGTAAATTCGTATGTAATATAATTCATATTAAAAATCAATATTACACTTACCTCTTGCACCGACGGAGACGTTGTCGGAATACATTTCCAAGCCGCACCCACCACCACACCTCCTGCAGAAACTCCACCCCACTCGCCGTTGATGAACTGCACGAGACCCTTTCAATATTCTGCTAAGGGTGTTTAAGGGAATATGCAATTTTGAGGGGGTGCAAGAATCAATTGTGGGGGTGCAGGAAGCAATTGTGGGGGTGCAGGAAGCAAATGCCTTCACTTAGTATGCTAATGGTGTTAAAATCCCCACCATTCACCAAGTTGTATTATTGTCTTTAGTTTTTATGTTGACTTGCTCCCTAACAGAGATATCATATTAACTACATTGTATGAAAATAAAGAAATGAATAGAAATGAACGAAAAAGAACAAAAGATATGAGAGTGAAAATGTATGTCTGCAACTTGGGTAGTAGATGTAAGAACAACTTGGGTATGAGAGGTTTTATACAGATCTCAACAACCTGTGACTTAGTGTTTATAGGGAGCAAGCGAAGAACACCATCACGAATCTTTTCTCTAACCACATGGCAGTCGATTTCAATATGTTTGCTACGTTCATGAAACACAGGATTGGCAACTAAGTAAGGCAAACTTGTTGTCACAAAAAAGAACCGCAGTGGCCTGAGGAACAATATGTAAATCACGAAGCAAATAAGACAACCATTGAAGTTCATAGGTTGTCGATGCCAAAGCACGATATTTAGCCTTAGAGGAGGATCGTGAAACTGTGTTTTGCTTTTTAGATCGCCAAGAGATTAATGAATCACTAAGAAAAATGCAGAAGTTGGTAACAAAGCGACGAGTTGTAGGGCATGATGCCCAGTCTGGGTCACAAAAATCTTTTAGTTGTAAAGGAGAATTACTGGGAAAGAAGAGCCCCCGACCAAGATTAGCTTTGAGATAACGAAGAACCCTAAGTGTTGCTTGGTAATGAGCCATTGTAGGAGCAGACAAGAATTGTGATAGATGATTGACAACAAAACAAGTGTCGAGCCTAGTGTTGGTAAGGTAGATGAGTTGTCCAATAAGTCGTCGATACATGAAAATTTCTTCAAGAAGAAGACTCTCCTTGGAATGAAGATTTATTTGAGAATCCATAGGAGTGTTAGAAGGTTTGCATCCTAACAAACCTACAGCCTCTAGAAGCTCTAAAGTGTATTTCCTTTGGTTAAGGAAAATGCCCTTTCTTGATCTAGCAATTTCTAATCCAAGAAAAAAATTTCAGTTGACCAAGATCCTTAATTTTGAATAAGTGATCAAGTTGAGACTTGACCAAAGCAATCTCTTGAGCATCATTTCCTGTCAAAATCATATCATTAACATAGACAAGGATGACTATGAATGAACCAGTAGCAGATTGTTTAGTGAATAAAGAAAAATCAGACTGTAATTGGGTATAACCCGAAGCTATAAGAACTATAGACAACTTTTCATACCACTGTTTACTAGCTTGTCTAAGACCATAAAGAGATTTTCTCAACTTACAGACTTGACCAGGTTTTGGAGGAACTACACCTTTAGGAACCTCCATATAGACTTCTAAGATCTTCATGCAAGAAAGCATTGTTCACATCAAGTTGTTCAAGGAGCCAATATTTAGTGGCTGCAATGACCAATAAGAGCCTTACAATAGTGATTTTAGCCACTGGAGAAAAAGTTTCTCTAAAATCAATGTCTTCTTGTTGTGTGAATCCCTTGGCTACTAGTCTAGCCTTGAACCTCTCAATCAAGCCATTGGCCTTGTGTTTAGTCTTATACACCCATTTGCATCCCACTGTTTGTTTTCCAATCAGAAGGTCAGCAAACTCCAAGGTTCCAGTTTGAACTAAAGCATTAATCTCATCATCCATGGCTTTCCTCCAGTTCTCATGTTTGACTACTTGTGCATAAGTTTTGGGTTCTACAATGGAAGAAATACAAAATGCAAAATGCTTATGATTGTCAGAAAATTTTGAATAATTAACAAAACTGGAAATAGGATATTTAACTAAAGAGGAATTTTTGCTCTCTATGTCCACAACTACATTGCAATGAAAATCCTTGAGGTAAGCAAGAGGTTTGGTGCTTCTAGTGGATTTTCTTATAACAGGAGGTACATGGTTATCAGGAGCTGTGAAAGTGGGAGAGGAATAATTTTGTTGTGGGATAATATATGGTGTTTGTTGGTTTTGTAGTGGTGAGAAAGAGGTAAGGAAAGATAGATCGGTGATTTGATAATCAGGAAAATGTGACATGACAAAATTTTCACTATTTGTATGATTAACAACATGCTTAAAAGGAAAATTATTTTCATTAAAAGATTTTGGGATAAAAAAAACACTCTGGTGTGTAAATCATAAAAAAGTGAACCCTTGATCCCTGATTTGTGACCTAAATAACACATTCTCTAGCCCGAGGATCAAGTTTTGTCCTATTATGAGCCAAAGTTGATGGAAAAGCTTTACAACCAAAGACTTTAATAAAAGTTAATTCAGGAGAAGAGCCATACAAAATATCATAAGGACTTTTGTTATGTAAAACCTTACTAGGCAATCTATTGATCAGAAAAACAACATGAGAGACTGCAAAGTTCCAAATTAATTTAGGCAAGTTACTTTGAAAAAATAAGAGCCCTAGTAATGTTTAAAATGTGTTGATGTTTTCTCTCTACCACTCTATTTTGTTGTGAAATTTCAACACAAGACATTTGATGTTCTATGCCTTTAAGAGAGTAAAATTGATGCAAATTAAATTCAAGTCCTTGATCAGACCTAGTACATTTGACAGTATAGAAAATTGAGTTTCAACCAAAGTAATGAAATATTTAATGCAGCTCTGTACTTCTGATTTAGTTTTCAAAAAAAACAATCAAGTATGCCTAGAAAAATCATCCACATAAGTCAAAAAATATCTATATTCATCCACAGAAGTAATGGCTAATGGTCCTCAAATATCCATATGTAATAAATCAAAAATTTTATTGCTTGAAGAAGTCCTTATAGGAGATGGAAGTCTTTTTTGTTTAGCAAGAGGACATATTTGACGAAAACCATTACGTGTTTTGCTAGAAAAGTAATCAAACTTTGTTGACAATATAAATAATTTGTCTTTAGATAAGTGACCTAGTCTAAAATGCCAATCATCCACCTTATTAACGGACACTGAATTTATTGAAATTGAAGCTGGGGACAAGTGTTTTCATAGTCCCTTAGGATTTTCAAGAACATAAAGTCTGTGGTGCATCTTAGCAAAACCAATCATCCTCATAGTGTGATTTTCCTGTATTTCACAGATTTGATCAGTAAACCTAATGGAACAATCAGATTTTATGACTAATTGAGATACTGAAATGAGATTGAAGTTAAATCCTGGTATGTATAGAACATTATGCAGAATGAATGTAGTAGAAAATATGATAGTGACTTTAATGTTTGCATAAACTGTAGTTCTATTAGGTAACTTGATAAGAACATCAGGGATAATTCTATATGTAGCAAAATTTTCTAAAGATGAACTAATATGATCAGTGAAACCTGAATCTAAGATCTAAAGGACAGATTTTGGTATTGATTGTAGATTACAGATGATACCTGTGGATGTATTGGAAATGTGATGATGTTCAGTGTTAGGGGTTGCAGCTAATTGAGATTGAAATTGATGAAGAAGAGTCAGGAAAGAGTTATATTACTCTTTGTTCAAACTAAAACTAGAAGACTGCTAAGATTCCTTTTTGTTTCTAAGTGTCTCATTCTCATTTGCCTTTTTAATTGCAGTGACATTGTTAACAAAAAATTTTCTCCTTCTGTAGTTTGATGGAAAACCATATAAGCGATGACTTTCATCAATTGTGTGACCTCATCTACCACAATGTGTGCATGTCTTATTATTAAATGCTTGTCATCCTTGATTCATCTCTTGACTTGAGAATTCTGAGAATTTCTTTTGAAGGAACCATAATATATATTAGAAGAATCATTCAGGAGATTTACTAGTATATTATCCAACGACGAAGTAGTCATATTTGCTAGTGAAAATAATGGTACTTTTAAAGTCATTACAGATAATGAACTCTTACAAATGGAACAAAATCAGAGTCCGCACAATGGAGCTCTCTTGTTAGAGAGCTCTAATACCATAACAGAGATATCATATTAACCACATGGTATCAAAATAAAGAAATGAACGGAAAAAAACAAAGGATATAAGAGTGAAAATGAATGTTTTTTTCTTATTCTCTTGATGAAAGAAAATGCTCTATATATAGAGTACATGAAATAACAGGATCATATCAGAATAATTACTTTAACATAATTGTTAATGATTCTCACATAATAATTATTTATTATTCGTTAATATACTCTAACAGAATGTTAATTTTTTTCCATAATAATTATTTATCAACATGATCGCTAATTATTCTCACATAATATTTTATTACTCTCATAAGGTTTTTCTTCTATGATTGAACGTGGGGAGTAGATATTTACAATTACCAAAATACGTTTTGCTCACCTCAACTCCTTTTCAACCACACATTTCCCCTTCCACTCTATGATTTTTCACATTTAAAAAGTGTTTTTTTGCCATGATCTACGTATTCCTCCTATACCATTTGGATTTATGTTATGTATCGAGACAATCTCTATGCTACCCTAGATATTATGACACACCTCATCTATCCTTTAACTTATCTTTGTTTCTTGAATACAAATAATTCTTATGTCCTCCCTCTTTAATATTTGAGACAAGTTGAAGTTTAAAAATTACTCATTTATATCTATAAAACTTTAGTATAAGTAGTGGATCTTGATTAAGATGATCAAAAATTAAATGTAAATTGAGTTTATAGAAGAATCGGTATAAAAAAACAAAGCTCAAATCTTTCGTTTCCTTACTCTTGTTCATATAGCATGTTATTGAATTTGTGCTACCAAAAAAGGGAAAACTTTTATAAATAAAGTTTATAAAAAGCTTTAACATATCACCTGAAAAAATCAGTGTCTAACTATTCCATTTAATCCTTACCCTCTCTTACTGAATTTAACCTGTTTTGCAGTATGTGATTAGGTATTATAAATAGAAGAATATTTAAAACAATATTACTAGTCGTCTTACTATGCTAATTTTATATATTTTATATATATATATATATATATCGACAAAATTGGTTATTTTCCCATTTTAGTGTATTTTTCAATTTTAATTCTCAAAATGGGTAGAAAAAAATTTGTTTACTAAAAATTGGCAAATTCTGTCATGATGACAATTTCAATTAATGACATTAATTAAAATTATTTCTCTTGCTGCAAAATAAATAATAATCATTATGTAATAATAATTAACAAATAATTTTTTATTATTTAGCACTATGTTTGTTACTTTAACAATTAACAAAAAAATTAATAATAATAATTAACAAAACTGTAATAAAAAAATTAAGACATACAAATTTATTTTAAATTAAAATAAAATAACATAATGATAATAATAATAAGTATAATTCATATGAATTTAATAATAATTATTATTTTTAAATTAAATTAAAATAATATAATAATAGTAATAATAATTAATAATAAGTGAATTCAATAATAATAATTATTTTTTAAATTAAATTGTATGAAATTATTCTTATTATTATTATTTAAATTAAATTCATATGAATTTAATTAAAATTATTCTTATTATTATTATTATTATGTTATTTTATTTTAATTTAAAATAAATTTATATCTCTTAATATTCCTGTTATAGTTCTGTTAATTATTATTATTTATTTTGTTAATTGTTAAACTTAAGGATTATAGTATCAAATAATTAAAGAGAGAGAAACAATTTAATTTATGTCATTAATTGAAATGGTCACATATCATTTTTATTTTGACCAGTTTAAAATTATGCTTATTTAACTGGCAAAATTTATCCATTTTAGTAAATAAATTATTTTCTACTCATTTTAGAAATTAAAATTAAAAAATACACGAAAATGAAAAAAAAATGCCGACAAAATTCAACGATTAAAGGAGACCAGACATATCATTTATGTATCACCCATATGCGTCTTATATTATTACACAAACTAAAAATATTATTCTCCACATCAAGCTATTGTAGTATTGTAGTACATACATAAGCATTATCTTTGGCCTCACCCATCTTTCAATTCTTATTTGCTGGCATTTTTTTCAGCCTCCACAAGATGACCATCAACATCTTTAATGACATGGTCATATAATTCCAAGTACCCATATGGAGGACGAACTTCCTCACTCACCTTCTCATATTCAATACTCCATTTAATTGCAGCACTGCCACCATCCTTCTCAATGGCTTCAAAGGTTAGCTTAAACACCTTATATTTGTCATCGATAGCTTCACCAAAGAGCTTGAATTCAATTTTTTTGTTCTGTTCATCGACGGATTCAATAGTTTCAAGACATGTTACTGTCTTACCGTCTGTTGTTTCACAAGTAACCAATCATTAAAAAAACTATTGTACAAGAACTATAGAAGAATATGTAATTCATGACTCGTTTACTAATTTCATGACTAATATATTTGCAGTCCCTACAATTTTATTTTTTTTCAATTTTGATCATTTTTCTGTTTCTATATATCTAGCTTCGTTTACACTCTATTCTGGGTAAAGTTTTTAATAAATGATTAGAAAGAAAAACAGTAAAACAATATTTTCATATATACCAGAAAATGAGTTTGAACTCCTTAAACACTATTTAGATTAAGTTTAGTGGAGAAATAAACGTTGCAAGATATTTACTTAACATGATAAAATATATATAATATAAGAAAATAAATTTCTGTTTTGCATAAACTTCTCAATAATTCCACAAAAATTCCCTTTCAAAAACACAATGAGAAAATAAAATAAGAAGACCAAATAAATTATATTCATGAGTAAAACTAATTTATATTAGTTATCCTACGTGTAATTTATTCAATAATTGAGTTTAAGTTAATTTCGGCATATGTAAAAAGAATTAATTGTTTTATTTTGTTTCTTTAAATACCTATTGAAAAGTCTAATCCAAATAGCATTATAAGTGAACATGAATTAATTCTTGGAGTTTCTCTGATTTTGATTTGTCTGAATTAAATACTTAAACATAATTAAATTATAAAGTTAATTACCTAAGGTAAAAGTCCAGTGTTTGACCGAATCATTGGCATGCCAATCATCACCTTCATGGAGTTTGGCTCCATGAACTTTACCAGCAACGTGTTGAATGTGGTGGAGTCGGTTTGTCAAGGTATGGAACCATTTGTCCGCAGTTGAGTGGACTGGAAGTTCAGTGCTGATTTTTCCAGAAAGTATCATTGTGAAGAATTGAAGAAACAAATAAGATAGAAAAGCAATGTGATGATGTAGAGAGGGATGAGAAAAGCTCCTTAAATAGAAACATCTTACCAATATATTCAACTTCCAACTAATTGAATTCATTATGAGCATTTAGTGCTTTTGTTGAAATAATTTCTGCCCTTGGATGCAAAGTGATGGTTAGGATAGTTGTTTTAATATAGTTAAAGCCTAATATAACTGATTTCTTATACTTTTAATATAATACCATAATATTGTTGGCTATGTTTCTTTAATATCATATGATAACATAATTGATTTTTATATTTTTTTAATATGGAAATATGTTAACCTAAGTGGTATTGTTTATATATATATGTATGTATTTATTTATGTTATGTTTAAGATAAATGATTACTTATGTTTTAATATGAAGCTATTCGTAGCATAACTGTTTCTTATATCTCTTAATATGATAAGGATAGCTCATCGACAATATTTTAATATGGTGTAATGTCTAGTGTAACATGTTCTTTAATTATGTTTTTTAAATTATTTTTTATATGGTTTGATGTTTAATATAATTAGTTGTTTATTTTTTTAATATGTTATTATGCCTAACATGGTTAATTGTTTATGATTTAAAATATAGGATGATTACTAACACAACTAGTTACTTGTACTTTTTAATATAATTAACACACTATACCTAATAGGTTGCTTATATTTATTATGGTGTGAGACCGTATAACTGTTGTTTATATTTTGTAAACGGTGTGATGTCTTAATATAAAGTATTATATACATATAATTATAAATTGTGATGAATTGGCAAATGAAAGTTACATTGTTGATAAATAGTAATAAGGATTATCTTCAATATTTTAAAATGTACATAAACTATATTAGATCAAAAAATAATTTTAAAACATAACAAATTAAATTTAGTTAACTAAATTAATGCTTCTAAACTAGATAAGAGTATTTAGGTTTTAACTAAATTAATGCTTCTATAATGTGTCTACCTGCACATACTTATTTCCCACCAATACCTCTTTTAACTTGTTCTTCTGAGTTCTCTTTCTAACTAATTCAGCTAATCCCTCTACTACAATCCAAAAACGAAATTACACAAGTGGAAGTGAATCTCATTATCTTAGCCTTTAGCTTAATTTGAAGTGAATTATTTCTGTATTAGACTCCCATTTATCAGAAAATATATTAAAACTGACTCCATACATTCCTTTACCACCTAAATCATTTCTTATGAAAACCTAACATTTCCATCGTATAATAAAAAAGAAATCTCAACTCATATTTTATTTAATTATAAAATATTATCACAGTGATAGTGATGAATTCAAATTCCAAATATACAATAAATTATTTGGAAAAGTTAGTTAACATCAAGTGCATGCCATTAAGAAATTGACTTTTTTTTTTGCCTAAAATTATCTTTTTTTTTAACTTCATAAACATATTTAGAGAATGGCTCCGTTAAATTATAAAAATATAAATAATTTTTTTATATTAAAAATTATAGTAAACTTTCTTTTCTTTGTATAATGAATACTAGAGGTAACCATCTTAAAAGTCATAATAAACATGTGTGTTACTTTGATAATATATTAACTATTGTACTAATAACTATAATAAAAATAAATAAAATGACTTATGTAACATATCTTTTTGGTAAAATTAATTTTTTTATTCAAACTTAAAATAAATAACGATTGTGACAAAAGAGTCTAGTTTTAAGGTGAGACAAGGATGAGTTACTTTTCTTCTCTATCATAAGTACTATTTATTTGATTGTTGATGAAAAATACTTTAAGTTAAATTACATAATTTTGTATAAATTTCTTAGTTAAACTGTCTAATTGTTGTTATTGAAAATTTTCTATATTCTAAATTTTGATTTATAGACAAAAGCAATTTTGTTTAAAAAATACTTGCAAGATCTATATTTAATCATACATTATCCAACGTAAATTTACCTCAATTTTAGTATACTCAAATGTAAATTTAAATCGAACACTACATACTTAATTACATAAATATATAATCAACTACATTAATAAAGTTGTCAATTTTTTTGCCGTATGTAAAATGATACATCATAGATTTCTCTTCAATCACTCCAACTCTTTTATCGACAAGCTACTAATGAAAAAAAAAAAAAAAACTGTTGTGCTTTTATTTAATTGACAGTGATGGTGATGAGTTCCAATTTCAAATATACAATAAATTATTTGGAAAAGTTAGTTAACTTAAAGTAGTTATTATGCAATTAAGAAATTGACTTTCTTTTCCTTAGATTATCCTTTTCTGGAACTTCATATAAAAACTAAAAGAGAATACTTCTAGAACAAACACTAACTAGAGAAAAAATATTGAGAATGGCTTCGTTAAATGATAAATAATATTAATAATTTTTTTATATCGAAAATTACAGTAAAATTTCTCTTTATTTTTATAATAAATACTAGAGAGTAACCATCTTAAAAGTAATAATAAACATGTGTGTTGACTTTGATAATATATAAACTATTGTACTATTAACTATAATAATTATAATATAAATATAAATAAATAATTTAAATAACTTATGTAACAGCCTTTTCTGTAAAAATAAGTTTTATTTTGATTCAAACTTATAACAAATAACGATTGTTAAAGAGTAGAGTCATATTTTGATTAAAAAAATAACAATTATGACATCTAAAAAATGAGCTACTTTTCATATGCAGCATAGTTAATATATTTTTACCTAGTTTTATCTAATTGATAAATGTTTTAAGCTATAGTGCATGATTTTGTGTAAATTTTTATATTTGGAATTTTGGTTTAAAGCAAAGCTAATATTATTTAAAATAGGTGTCCAAAATTTACATCAATCTATATACTTTTATGTCGAACGTTTTACAGTAAATTTTAAACATTTTTAATTTATCGTTTTAATAAAATTTTACGTTGAACTATGTTTTTGTTTGACATAAAATAGAATTATTTTGTATCGGAAATTTAATTCAACATAAATTAACATTGTCTGTATTCATATTAAATTATCATACCTATTTTCTATTTTAAATTATTAAATTATCTCATTTAATTTATTTGATAATCTAAAATAATTTATATTATTTTTTTCTAGTTTTAGTTTCCTAACTTATATTTAAGACACGCGTTTAATCATTTGTACTCTTTTATATAATTATTTAAATTTTTTAATTATTATTTGATATTTATATCATTATAATTTATTTTTTAATACTGGAGGTAGAGAAAGGAAAATATGTATTTTTTTAACATTGAATTATTGATAAAATTATATATTTATTTTTTCGTAAAAAATATTTAATTAATAGTTAAAATAATAAAAAGCAGATATGTATATATCTATTAATAGATTTCGTCAAAAGTTATTTAATTAATATTTAAAACAGTAAAAAATATATGTACATATTCATTATTAAATAAATATAATAATAAAAATTTTACATTTATTAGATATAGAAATCGAAATGAAGATAAATTTTTCTTCAACAACGAGTATGAGAGAGTAAAACATACACTCCTCCAACACGTTAAAATCCGTTTTACTCCAAAACATATACTTTTTTATATTTTAATTATTGCATATAATTATTACCTATTTTAGAAATAAAATAAATGGGATATGTAGTACTTTAATTTTTCTTAAACAGTGGACAATGTCATTCTCCATACTCCATATTTTTTATTGAAAATATATAATGTACAGTAATTTAATTTTCCTCAAAGGACACTTGTGTTCCCCATACTTTTAATTGAAGATATATCAATTTATCATAATACAAAACCATTACCATATATATCATGTGGAATCGTCAACGCTTACGTACATGCCTAAATAGTTTCTAAAAATAGTTAACAAGAGGGGGCCATATAACACCTACAAAAATAAATGCAATGAGTTTGGAAACACAAAGTTAAAATAAAAGTCTAAGTACAGTTAATGGTTCAATAAATGCAATTTTAACTCTAAAGTAGAATAAATTTAATATTTTTATTAAAAAATTTAGTAATATAAATTAAAAATATTATTGTGTGATATTTTATATTATATTATCATTATTAATTTATACTTATTAATGTGTAATTTTTAAATATAAATATCGTGACATTTTTAAATTTTATCACTATTCTATTCTAATTAATACTTGTGACATTTTTTCAAATTTGTCACTATTGTAAGTAGTATTTATGATAAATAAAACTACTGTCACAACTAATATATCACAAAAATTATATTTATTACTAATTTTTTGTCACAAAACATTATATTTCTTGTAGTCCCAATGACAATTTGAAAACATAAATTTAAAATAAAAGTCTAAGTACAGTTAATGCTTCAAATGCATTTTTAATTCTAAACAAATACTATTGATTTTTTTTACTAATTTTTGATATTTTAAAAATTGAGATGAAAATAAAATAAAAAAAATACACATTTCACGTCAGTTAAAGATTAATTAACTTTATCATGTAAAAGTTATCACTAATTAACTAATATGTCTGGATCTGTGTCATGTACGTAAAAAATTCAAGAATCATAAACATTAATTTATTAATATTAATTTTTGAAAAAAATCAACTTTAGTTAATATCAGCTAAGTGGATGTTAAATCATCATTAATTTCAAATTCATTTTTAGTGAGAGAAGTATAGTGTTAACCAAATTAATTATCATGCATTCATGAATTTTATTTTTAATATTAATTTAATTTATGTTAGTGAAATTTCATATAATATCTTTATTTTTAAAAAACAGAAAAAAATAGAAAAAAAAATTTTTTGAAAGAGATTTATAAAAAAAAAGAAAAAGTAAGATTAATAATTTTTAATAATAAATAAAATAAGTATGAATAAAAGAGATAAATATAAATAAATTTGTATAAAAAAATAATAAGTAAAAAATTTATCATCTTTAATCTTGAACCATAGACTAAGAATAATATCTTCTCCTACTTCCTTCAATGGATTTCCTAAACATATAAAAGAGCTTTGTCTTTTTTTTTTTTTTTTTTTTTT
>Ga0209489_107005_pt1 | contig 17371 bp, 12 predicted proteins | sample SiratrowhiteBW_FD_187527 | JGI IMG/M metagenome (GOLD analysis project Ga0209489, IMG submission 187527) | Root nodule microbial communities of legume samples collected from California, USA - Siratro white BW (SPAdes) (version 2) | ecosystem: Host-associated > Plants > Roots > Nodule | place... | reverse complement strand
TAAAATTATTTTATTTGTGTAATAAGGCAAATTTTTTATAAAAAATATTTTATTTTAATAAGTTACGCAGGAAATTACACATGATAAGAAAAAGCCAAAAAAAAAAAATATGAATAACATGTTAAAGGACTGCATGATCAGTTTCATGTTGCTTTCATTCCAGATGAGATACTTTTGGTTAATCTTGAATAAGAATAGGCTAAGTGCTTTAAAATGGTTTTTGTTGTCAAACTTGGTTATCAGTAATACATCTGGGATCATTGAGTATCTGTATTTGAATGGTACTTGCCCTGTCGACTAATGTTTCTAGAAGACCTTTAGAAACACAAAGAACTCCATAAGAGACCAACGATGGGGAATGAGGCGCCCATCCCACCCTCCCATTATTCAAATGGGGAATGATGCGCTCAACACGCCCTCACATTATTCGATGGGGAATGAGGCGCCCATCGTGCCCTCCCATTATTCAAATGGGGAATGAGGCTCCCATCACGCCTTCCTATTATTCAAATAGGGAATGAGGCGTCCAACGCACCCTTCCATTACCCAAATGAGGCATGAGGCGCCCATCGCACCCTCCCATTTTTCAAATAGGGAATGAGGTGCCCAACGCGCCCTCCCATTACCCAAATGGGGAATGAGGCACCCATCACGCCCTTCCATTATTCACACAGGGAATGAGGCGCCTAGCGCGCCCTCCCATTACTCAAAAAGAAATGAGACGCCCCGGGGCGCCATCCTGTTATTCGAATTAGGGAACGAGGCGCCCATCCATTATTCAAATGGGGGCTGAGGCTCCCAAGGCACCCTCCCATTACTCGGATGGGAACCAGGGCACTGCAAAAACCTCCTCATTATGAGGAACGAGGTGCTGGAAGCGCCCATCCATTATGAAGAATGTAATGCTTAGAGCGCCCTCTCATCATCCAAAAAATATAACGTAACAAATAAATTGTTACATAACGTATCAGAATCTTGTGCTTAACAAAATCATAAAAAAGCATATTTAAATGTCATACATTTTTCGATGTTTATAATTGCAAGTGCTTTTGAAAAGAAAATAAATGCCTTTCTATTTCTCAGAGGAACGAAAGGGAGTCTCCCATATACAAAAGAAGGGTTGCACAAAGCAACCTATACAAATTCATCAAAAGGTTGCTTAGAGCAACCACTGCTAACAAAAAAAAAGGAAGTGATCTATAAATACATAAGGGAGCTATCAAAAAACCGGATCAATTACAAAAAATCGGGTACACCACAGGCTTCAAGGCGTCTTCTCGTCATCATCATCCGACTCGTCATCCAACACAACGGTAGTAGTAGTTTCGCGAGCAGATAAAGGAGGCAGATCTTTGATGGGAACAAGGGGCCCATTAAAGACTTCCTAGTTCTCATCCATATCATTGTTCTCAGGCACTCCATAAAGAAGCACCGCCTGGCAGACAGCTTGTCAGAAAGCCCCAGAGTGGACGGATAGAACATAGTCTTTAAGATCATTAACCTCTACCTGTAGTTGTACACTGGTGGACACCTCCTGATCATGAGCAGCAGTAGCTTCAGCCAACGTCTCTTTGGTGTTCTTCAGCTCGGTAGAAAGGCGATCCCGCTCCTTTTCGGACGTCTCAAGTTGGGATCTCAGCACTTCTCGGTCTGATTCAGCCTTCTGCAAAGCCTTCCCTTGAGTTGTATTAGCATCTAACGCTGTCTGCAGGGACTCATTTGAGACCGCCAACTCCTTCTTCAATTTGGCCACCTCAGATGATGACCCTTTGGACCATTCCAGACGCAAAACCTTGGCAAAGGCAAGGGCGCAACTTTGCATTTCCAAGACGGCATCACCAAGCTCCTCAGTCGAGGTAGCACTTAGCGCTCCACGCTCAACAGAAGATAGCGACATGTTCACACCCTTGTAAAAACCGAGGTTAGGAGTAAACAGTTGATCCCTATTATTGAGCGCGCTGGATAGAACCTCTACGCGGGCTTTCTTGGGCGAGTGACGCGCTGCAGAATGTTTTTTGGCTTTTCTCTTACTTTTCTTGTCGGGGGCAGGCTGGGGGTCGCGGTCAAGATGCACAGGTGAAGGCGGAATATACGCCACAGATCCAGAAGCCTTGTCGCCCAAAGTCTTCCTCTCGGCCTTGATATGCCTAAGTTTCTCCATGAAGTAGTCGCCTTGCTGGGCCATGATACTTGTAAAGCAATAAATGATTCAGCAGAGTTAAAATTGGCCACCCAACGGTCAAAATGGTAAATAACATATCCTTCAAATGCACCCAACGATGGAAAGTAAGAAAAAGTTTAAGAATTTCTCGGATGGAAAGGCGCTGAGGGAACTGATCCAAAATACTAAATATTTTCTTATCGTCTTTGGTCGCGGGCTACCTCGGCCAAGACAGATAAACAACAGGATCACGCGTCCAATACAAAGGAAATTTGGAAACATCTCTGTTGAAGAAATAATGTCGCCCGCTGGGCAATATGGTTATTTTGAAAAAAACGTTTTTAAAATACTTGTAGGAAGAGCAAAAAGGAGTGAAAAGGGCAGCCCCTGATTGGCTTACTAACGACGTCCACTTGGTTGGGCGAGAAGTGCGGGCCCGATAGAAATGTAGAAACACGTGAGGAGATGGCCTTAAACGGAATATTTCCGCCAAAACACGAAAGGCCCGAAGAGACGCCCAGGAGTTGGGGTGCAATTGAGTAGGCGCCACATTCAAGGTATACAAGACGCCCACCGTAAACTCGTCAAAAGGAACTCGAACATGAGAATCCGTGAACAAGCAGACATACATGAAGAAGAAGTCTGAGTGATACCCTTCACGCCCATGGCAAATATTGTCAATGGCTGAACACCTTTCCACAGATATGGCACCATCAGGAACGCTATCCGCAAAAATGCGATACGCCGTTGCATAACTCTTTACCATAGATGACCAGCAATATTTGGAGAAGTGAAGAGTCACCGTAGAACTCGCCCACTCGTAACCTGATTGACGCAGAAGGTCACCCTCAACAACCTCAGTAGCCAACTGTGACACCTGATCCACATGATCTTCCCGCACCCCAGACCTCGACGCCTCTTCGGACGTACTAGTATAAGTAGAACCTGCCCCCAAGGCGGAACCACGAGACGATACGCTACTGGTACGAACACCTTACACCTAGCCATCCTCGAGTCGCCCAGAAAACTCTAAAGATACCGGATATTGGAGGATCCAAAGGAAGCGACAAAGAAACTCTCAGTGGCCTTCACTATTTATAGGGAGAGCCCACCATCAACAGGAAGGGGGCGATGTTGCACTCCCTCAGTCGTCCGATCACTTGCAGATCTCGAGGTAGGGCTTACGTAAGCATTTAAAAAAGTTCCTGACGAGGGTAAAACCGGGATATACGCGTCCATAGGCGAAAATATGCCACAACAGCTATCACTCCCTGAACTCATACCTGAAGGCCCCGAATTGTATACGCACATAGACAATAACAACAACAACGATGTATGAACCTCTCATGTTTATCAATCGAGCTTGGGGGGCTAGTGTATTGGTATGGGCGACCACTATGCAGGATAAACCAAGTAGTAAACTCCCAAACCCGTATAGTGGCCGCTTGATATGGTTCTGTATCAAATGCCAGCTCAGCCAACAAACACTGACAACAACAGTTGGCAAAAGACTGCCATAGTCAGAGACCTCGACCAATCACAGTACGTCCGTACAAGTTTTGACCTCTATAAATACCAAGGTCCAAAGCCATACAGGTACGATTCGAACCCTTAACTAATTGCTCCGACGTCCGGGTACTAACTTTGGCATCGGAGCATCTTTTTGCAGGTGTTCTCCCTTTCCACAAGAGCCCCTTAACGGAGACAAAATCGATATTCAACACCCAGATAGCAAGTGCACAACTAGGATTGAAGACCGAAAACCTTCCTACCTCTGTAAGAACACAATCAATGCTCAATTCTTCTCTCTCTCTACAAAACCAGCTCTAACTCCCCTTTAAATATAATTCTTCCTTTGCCTTTTATCACAATACAAATCTCTCTATAATCCTCACACCCTTTTCTCCCTTTTTTGTTTTGCCATAAAAAAAGTGAGAACACGTGAGAATGTCTCCACAAAGTGGTGTGATTCATTCACTTTTCATCACCATGTTTGTCTAATTGGGGGTGTGTTTTGGTTCTTTCCTAGAGGACACTTATCATTTGACTAATTATCAACATTATTCTATCAAACCAAATAATGAACATTTTGGTAACATCATGAAAAGGGCTTATGGATCCACCCCTTCTCCAAGGTCTCAAAGAAGGATCAGTGTTGATGACTATGGAGCCAAAGCTAATGATGGAATAGATGACACTGAGGTAATTGATTAACATGAGAATCAAATTGTGTTTAACTCTATTCAGTTACCAATCTTTTTCTTTTTCCTTAGGCTTTTGAGAAGGCATGGAATGAGGCATGTTCTACAGGGGGTGTTCTTGTAGTCCCGGAACAAAAAATCTACCATTTGAAGCCAATAACTTTTTCAGGACCATGCCAACCCAACACTGCCTTCAGGGTGAGATTAACATTTTTTTTTTCTACCAATTATTAGTTAGAGATTAGGTGATTTTACTTTCCTCACAATTTGCTTCATCAATTGTTGATTAGGTCTATGGAACAATCAAAGCATGGCCTAAAATATCAGCATATGGAAAAGAAAGAGTATTCTGGATCATGTTTCATAATCTCACCAATCTCAGAGTTGATGGTGGTGGCATTATCAATGGCAATGGGAGAAAATGGTGGGAGAACTCTTGCAAACCAATGAAAACCTTGTAAGCTATCCAATTTCACTATAATTGACTCAAAACTCTTGAACCATTCACATTCTTCTTTTCACTATTCCACAAGCTTCCATCTTTTGAATCTGTTCATTATATTCTGCAAAACTGATTAAAACTGATATATTATACCAGAATCAAACTCAGATTGTTCCTATAAATTCAGGGTAATGTTAATTAAATGAGTCACATTTGTTAAATTTTTACATTATATTATAAATCAATGAATTGTGCATATCTGCATGATGTTAATTGAGTCACATTTCTTGTGATTTTCAATACTGAACATGATTTTTTTTGTCTCCTTTTGTTCCACAGCCATGCAAAGTTGCTCCCACTGTAAGTTCATGTTCTTCTACTGTCACTTGATGTTTCATTTTACGTGCAACAACTTTACACATGCACATTGCTCTGTTTCTATACTAAATTTTTTCCTTAAATTTTGTTGAAAATTTGTTGCACAGGCTGTGACATTCTACGGATGCAACAACTTGAGAGGGAGAAATCTGAGGTTCAAAAATGCACAACAAATGCATATAAGATTTCAAAAGTGTAACAATATGACGGCTTCGAATTTGATAGGGAGAGCGCCAGGGAACAGCCCCAACACTGATGGAATTCACGTCACAGACACAGAAAATATGATCATAAGCAATAGTTCCATTGGGACAGGTGATAACCAAAATCAAACACAAAATTAGAAAAAAAATTACAAATTTTAAATTTTCTAATTTGCTTGTCACTGTTTTATTGAAGGTGATGACTGCATTTCAATAGTGAGTGGGTCCCAGAATGTTCGAGTCACAGATGTTAGATGTGGACCAGGGCATGGAATCAGGTTTGTGATTATAGAACAATCATGCTATAACAAATTGTGTTGGTCAATCTTACTAAATACTATATACATTCATAATAGTAGTATATACATTCAAATATTAATTGGTTAAAAAATAATATTATAAAAGAATTCAACTAAAAAGACATACACTTTTCTTCCTTTCTAATTATAAAAAATTATAATTGAATAAATATTAAAATAAGTACAAATAAATGAATAGTAATTAGTAATTTAAAACAAAATGGTCTCAGGATGAGATGAGGGTGAATTTATGTAGTTGTATATTATTCATATAAATTTCTGGTCAATTTACAAAGGATTTACAATCTTCCACAACTAATTTCCTAAAAGAAAGAATCTTTCACGTAATTTTGAACCTTTAATTTATATATCATGACAATATTTTATTTTTGGTGCTGCATGAGAATATATTATCAATTTAAGAGGATTCTGTTTAATATAAGGGAGATTTAATCATGAATTTTGTTTGGTAAAAGTGGAAATTTTTTATATGATCGTGGACTGCTGAATACTTTTAAAAGTGAAATTTATGATGTTACTTCAAACATTATCATGAGTGTGTAGACTTTTAAATACCAATGACCTCATTAATCCTTACATTCTTACATTCTCACTGTCTCTCTTGCTCCTATCAAACTTGTCTCATGTTTGTCTTTTTATAACAACACATAAATATTCAACTTTAAAACAGCTATCCTAAAAAAAATAAGCTTTATATATATATATATATTCCTTCACTCTCTTTGATTCTCATTAACCCTTATATTTTCCTCTTCTTTTCTTTTCTTGCGACGTATTTCTTTTGTGAGATTAATTTAACTTATATTGTTGTTGGTCCAAAAGATTTTATACAAAATAAGGATTAAAAGTTTTCCATTAGTAACTACAACATATGAATGCTTGATCGATCTTTAACTAGTCCAACCGATCACTTTCTCCATTTTTCTCTTCTAAATTGTTAAATTGTTAATATATGATCACATAACTATATATTTACCTTATTGATATGATTTTTTAACTTTTAGAAAATGTCTAGAAGAGAAAAAGAAAGAGAAAGAAAGGGACTATTGAAAAAGAAAAGACAAAAAAGTATAATGAAAATAAAGCTTATTTGCTTAGAGAGAATTCATAGACAAATAGAATAATCTTATTTAGATTTTTAATTTATTATTATTGATATTATTTTATTTTTTTGTTTATTTTACTATAATAAAAAATTTAATAATAATTAGAGATATTGTTTCTTTTAGTCTTTCAAAATTTTCACTTTTTTTAATCTTATAATTCCGTGAGATTTTATTTTTAATTCATGAATATCAATATGAAAAGATAATTTACTAGTATTTTATCAAATTTTTTTATTAAAATTCTGGTTAGACTAATTTATGACGACTTTTTATCTCGCTAGCATTTGTTTATTTTATATTTTCTTTAATAACACTCGTTATTTTTTATTTCTTCCAATAATATTCTTTATTTTTTAATTTCTGAAATAGTACTTTTTTTTTATGTAATAGCACTCTTTTTTATGTAATAGTTATTATTAATTGTGATTATTAGTTTATTAAAATTAAAATAAAAAATAATATAAAAATAATTTTATACCTAATTTTATGCATGTTTAGTCTCTTAATTGAACTATGTTTGGTGTTCCTAATTTTATACCTATTTCACATTAGGTAAATTGTTACACAAAGACATGATATTATTTTTATTATTAAAACTGTAGGTGTTATAGGCCAATTTCTTAGATGTAAACTTGTGTCCAATCATATGAAATTTATTTTATGACTTAACACATATTGATATGAGTAATAAATGAGAATAAGATGTATATTACCTAAAGTCTTGTGACTAGTGCATAAATTTTTGTGTAGTATATGTGTTCCTATTTTGAGTAACCTTTAACCATGAGTCTAATCTTATTTCTCATGATTTAACTTTGTTTATGAAGCTTGTTGCCAAAATTAGGTTCTAACAACTGACTTTTTTTTGGTAGCTCAATACGCTTCAAGACATCATTTTGCTGAAACTATTTGAACTTTTCTTGCATGACTTGCACTTAGTCTTGGTTGTCTAATGCTTTGTAGACAACCTTTGTCTTCTTGAAATATGAAAGTTGAGTTCTCTTGGAAGTATATCTTGTTATTACCTGCTTGTGGGATTTCATGATCAATGAGTTTTCAGCTTTTGAGTATTTTTGTTGATTGATTCTTATCTTTTAGCTAAACCGTCTAATGTAGATTTAGACACTTATACTACATCATGTGATGGTGGAAAGGGTGCTTCTTCTTTCTTCTTGCTTTGATCAATCTACTAGTTATGAAAAAATATAATTCAACTTTGATAATTTCTTTTCAAGTTTATGATCATGAAGACTTATATAAATTATTTTTTCAACTACTATTGTCTTAAAGTTATACACTTTGTAGGCTTTTGAGATTTCAGAGTATATAAACATAACTCTTTCATTATGTTTGGAATCAAACTTTGAAAGGTATCTTTAATTAAAATTAATATAGTTCTAACAATCTATTGTAATGATCCATCTTTCTTCTTTATTACATATTCTTTTTTTTTATTATTATTATCATTATGAATGTGGAGTTGAAAAAATGTGTTGGATTTTATGATCGTTGAATTTGATATGTGTACCACCCACACCTGATAGTCTCGGAGCTTGATTATTCAATATCTAAAAATCATGGGTAATCCTACAATCAATCACCAATTACCTAAAAATCATGGGTAATCCTACAATCAATCACCACATTACCTAAAAATCATGGGTAATCCTACAATCAATCACCACATTACTCATATAACTCCTTAACCACCTGTAGAGCCCATATAACAAGACCTTACTATTAATCGAGTTAGTTATTTATTTCTCATGGGCCAAGTAACAAACCACATAGCCTGAGCTTATCACACTATAAATACTATTTCAGCCCATAGGAAATATCTAATCTAAATCTTCACTCCACACTTATTAATCTTTTAATCAATCACTCACTTAAGGACTTTAGCATTAGAGTGTCTTCTGCACTTTTGCAGGTGGACTTCCTCCTCTTCCTCAAACTTTCAAGCTCTCACTCAGATTGGGTCAACATCTACACCACTTCAAAAGGGCTTATACTCAGATCTCAATAAGAATATTTGACTTAGATCAGGTCAACATCAACATCACCTTAGAAAGCTTATACTTGGATCTCGGTAAAAACAATATAAATTATCTTTTTCGCTATCATTAATATAAAGTTATAAACTTTTTAGACTTATGATATTTGAAAGCATATAAACATCATTCATTCATCATTTTTGAAGTCAAACTTTTAAAAGTTATTATCTATGTTTAGACATAGTATTCTACTTTTAAATAAAAATATTAATTAAGATTGAATAGTTTTAATCTTCTTAACGAGTATTTCTTACCAAATTTATAAAAAAGAAGTTTAAATTTGTCTCTCTACCTAAATAATATTATTATAAACTTGTAGGATATATATTTGAAGTAATTTTTTAGATTTTTTCTTTTACATTTGATAAACCCAATTTTTTTTAAAAGAAAATTTAAATGCATATCCTCAATAGATTTTTGGAAAGAAACCATGTTCTTGAAAAAAACTTTTATTTATTTCTTAAAGTATTATTTTGAAACTTGATTTTAATTTTAAACTTATACTGCCATATTTCCTAAATCATGTGAGTTTTCAATACATAACAGCTTTCTCTTATACTAGGAGGATTTTCTTCCCAGCATCCACAAGAGGATTTTCTTCCATAGGATGCAGCATCACACCAAATTCATTATCAATGGCGGACTGGTCTGAATTACCGAAGGACCTTCTCAACCTAATTTCCCAACGCCTTCAAAGTCCTTTTTACCTTCTCTCTTTCCGATCGGTTTGTTCTTCTTGGCGCTCTTCTTCTTCCCACCTCCCCTTCTCTCATTCCATCACTCTCAACCCCACCTTCTCCCTCTCTCACCGCTCTCTCCTCCTCCTCACCCCACCCTCCACCGTCCCCAACCACCGCCCCTGGCTAATCAAAATCTCCCACGACCCATGTGCGCGCACCACACGTCTCTTCCACGCGCTTTCCCGCTCCCAGCCAAAACGCCCCCGTTTTGTGCTTGACCTCCTCCCCCTCCACGCTCTCGACCTTGGCCGTGAGTTTCGCCTTTCCAGCGCCTGTTCCTCCACAGAATGTCTCTTTGACGAGAAGATTGTCCTCCTTTCGGACAAAAATGACCGTTTTGCCCTCCTCACCATTCACATCTCCGGCAAACTCGCTCTCTTCCGCCGTGGCGACTCCGGATGGACCGTCATCCCAGACATGCCGACCCCCTACGATGACGTCTGCGCCTTTCGCGGAACCTTCTATGCTGTCGACGGCAACGGACGTACAGTCACCGTGGGGATCGACGCCGCGCTGCGCGTCGTCGCGGAACGCGTCTTCGGCGGAGATAAGAAGTTTCTGGTGGAGTGCAACGGCGCGCTGATGCTGGTGGACCTGTATTTGTCCACGGACTATGAAAATTTGGACGAGGAGGAGGTGGGTGACATAGGGTGGGAGAGGACGGTGAGGTTTGATGTGTTTAGGCTGAATGAGGTGGTGGGGAGGTGGGTGGAGGTGGCGAGTTTAGAGGAGTGGGTTTTGTTTTTGGGAGATGATTGTGCGTTTTCGGCTTCTGCGAAGGAGTTGGGCGTGGAGAGAGGGAACTACGTGGTGTTTAGAGATGATGGCTTGGGTGCTGTCAGGATTGGTAATGGAGTGGGGGTTTTTGATTTGGATGATGGAAGGATTTTGCCCTTGTCTGAGTGTCCCGACTTTTCCAAACTATTCTGGCCGCCTCCGGATTGGGTCAGGTCCCATTGATGCTTCACGAGGTGCGTATGAATTTATGTATGTATGTGCGTATCCGCGAGCACAATGAAAATAGATAGCAGAATTCATGATTATTAATAGCACAATTCACATGATTTGGTATGCTTGTTTGGTAGAGCACAATTCACATTATTATTAATAGCACAATTCACATGATTTGGTATGCTGGTTTGGTAGATGACGATCATGTGAACTGTGTTATTAATGTCTATTTCCATTGGTATGCTTGTATGTACGTGTATGTGTATGTCCCAATGAATGTTAAAACTGTAAAACTGGTAAGTCTCTTTCTTTGTTAAGTCTCTTTCTTTGTTTTTTCATATGGGTCTGATTGTAAATTGACCCTAAAACTTAGTTTAAAAAATATGAGTGAAGAGAGTTGCTTTTGCCAACACATTTCATGTTTTGGGTTTGTGTTAATTGATTTTCGGATCCCATATCTTGTTTGTTCTATTGTGTTCTAGAAACTGCATAGTGTTGTATTAGGACTATGATGTTAGTGAGGAAGTATAGGTCTTTTAACATGATTTTTTAATTAGAAGAGTTTCACTAGGTAATATTGAATGAGTGATGGAATAGCATACAATAGCACTGTGTAATGTTGCTGTCATAAACCTTGGTTATCAGTAGGAAATCCTATCACTGCAGCCATCGTGTGGCATTTTCCTTGTTGACAGCTCCTACATTAACAAACTAAATTATCTTAACAAAAGTAGATCATTTGCATAGATTACTACTGCCATAACATGGAAGCAATCATTTTTCATTTAAGCAATCATTTTTTATTTAGGTTCTGTGCATTCATTTTTATTCTCATCCTCTGTGACAATTCTTTATTCTATTTAGTGATCTTAGTGATGTTTATTCTATTTAGTGATGGTGGGAATGTTTTGCATTTTCCCTAGTTCTGATTGAGTAGACATAGTGCATGAACTATGTATTTTGTTGGTAATTTTAAATAGAATATTATACTCACATATAACAATGCAATTTCTGGCTTTCTAGTTGATGTGAACCTTAGAAGTTGGAAGAACATTGATAAACTTATGAGATATTGGAGAAGAGAAACTTCATAGTGTTTTTGAAGCATTATTCAATTTTAACAAAAACTTTTTCTAGATGTAAAGATTAGGAAGAATATGCCCATTGGATAACATTAAAGATAATTATCTCTGGATTGAAGAAGAGCCATGATTAGAAATTTAGGATATTAATCATATGTTTTGTTTTTATTTTAATTATTGGAATTTGAAATTTTAATGTCTAGACTTTTATTATCATTAATTATTTTTTGCATTTCAATTGTATTTATGCATTTTATTTATTTTTTTATATATTTATATATATATATATATATATTTTTTTTTTTTTTGGCAATGCTTCGCTTATTAATATGGATATGATATATAGTTGAATTACCGATGTTGATAACACTTAAGTTTATAAAATTTCGCAATGGTTAGTTTTACCGTATACTGCTTGTTGTATATCTACAAAACATTAGTTGTCCTGATCTTTGGACTGAAGCATTTATTAATTGGTTGTTAATATTGACACATGTGCTAAGGTTTTGGTGCATATAAAGAAAATTGATTAATGCTCTTCTAGACAAGGACTCTCATTGTCTTATATGCAATAAGGAAGTATAGGTACTTTTTATTTACTGAGTTTTAGTAGTTAATATTGCAACTATAAAGTGGAGTAACAGTCAGTTTCATGGTGGAGTAACAGTCACTTTCATGTTTTCATTCCAGATATACTGTTTCTTATCTTAATAAGAATAGGCTAGATACCTTAAAATGGTTTTGGATGTAAAGATTGGTTATCAGTAATACATCTTGAATGGTATTTTCCCTGTTGACTGATATTTCTAGAAGAACTTTATAAAAGAAGATCATAAAAGGATTTGTACACTGTTAACCATGGAAGTAATCACTTATTCCTGATCTTCTCCAGACTGTTAGTCACTGTAACAAATCTTTATTCTATTTAGTAATTTTAGTGATACTGACTTCTGAGTCATGGTCCGTAATTTATGCATTTGCAGGTAACTTTAACATTTAAATAGAATTTCATACTTGTATAAATTATAATTCATTTTTTATGTTAACCTCTTGAAGTGGCTATCATTGTATGTCATTATTCATCACTGTTTAGTTATATCATTGTCTGAGCTGCTGGGTTGGAGTGACTTCTGTAAATGTTTTTTATTTGACTGAGAATAATGGATGCTATTGCTTGGCTTATGATCAATGCAGGATCTGCTAGAAAAATGGCCACTGTAAATTGAATGAAGAAGACTAAGACGGTTGGAAGTAATGATTTTTATTGATGTTGATCAGACTTCTGTTCTATTTTATATGGTATAATCGATGGCTAAACTTTTATATCCCATAAATTCATTATCTCTGTATATACAAGGTTCAACCACCCAAACCTTTTATCCTCCGCATATGTGAGGACGAGACGTCCCATTCCAAACCAAACTGTTCTCCTCTTTGCAAATAATTTTCTTGAGATGTCTAGACTTGTCTCGTTCAAGTAAACATTTGCTGTAAAGTTACTTTTCACTTTTGTCATATGCGAATTTAAGAATTAATAATTCCTTTTCCACATCCCTCCTTCCTTCAAATCCAAAGGAGTGGTAGTGAAGAGGAGAAAGGATTCAAACTAATCTTAATTGCTTGTTATTGAGAACTTCATTACTTTCTAGCAAGTCCTCCATCACCCTTCAGTTAGTCTCCAATTGATGTTTTATGCTATCTTTTAGATCATATGTTGATTTCATGTTATTGTGTGTAATCTTCAATTGTCCAGATCAAGCATTCACAACTAAAACACTCCTCATGATAAATTCTAGGCAAAAACTTCCTCCATCCAATCATTTTTTACCTACATCCTATCATAAGCAAAAAAACTAAAATATCCTTTTGTTAGCTTTTGAAATGCTTTCTGGAATTAGGTTTTAGAAAATATTTTTTGGAAATGTAAATTTTATGTTTTGAAAAAATATTTTCAAAAATAGATTCTAGAAAATATATTTTAGAATATAAAATTTACATTTCAAACAATATTTTTTGGAATTTATTTTTGAAAAGTATAGTTTGGAACTTACTTTTTTAAGTGCATCACCTAAAGTGTATAAATGGGTTTTTAAAATTGAAGAGGTGCATATCACAAATGATAGGTGCAGAAAGTTTTTGCCCGCTAAATTCTTGTATGTCAATCCATCGCGACCCATTAATACGTTTACCACCTTATCATAGTAAGAAAGAATTGAATTTTGTTAGCGACCCATTACTACCTTTACCACCTTAATCATAAGAAAGAATTGAATTTTGTTAACTAAAATTGATTTTTGGTAGAAATAGTCTAGATTAAGACTTCTGCGCTAGAATATCAGATGAGGTGCTAGAATATGTGACATGTGTGCGAGTGTAGAAGATGTTAATATGAAGTAGTTGTATTGTATTGGACGATGAATGTAAAGTAAAGATTGTATGAATACATTTAGAATATGAGGTAAATGTTACAACTATATTAATATTTATATAGTGTGTTGTTGTGAAGTGTATTGGGTGAATTAAATATAGAACTTTCATATCTTTTTTAAGTATTTGTTATTTGGTACTATCTCTTTGTAATAAGTAAGAAAGGTTGACATATTATTAGGTTGTGAAAGGAGGTAAATACAAATGATACAAAAAAGACTTAGAAGTTATTGATGGTGAAAAGTGTCTTTTGATATTGTGAAAATTATTTTATATTGTTCACAATTACGACTTGATAGATACATTAGTATGTCATCTTATATCCTGGTAGGTTAGCACTTAATGAGAAGTTCATGCTTGTTGATATGATAAAACTTTAATTGAAGTCTAGAAATATTTTGCTAACAATAAATGAGCATAAGAAGAAGAACATAATTACCATGAAACAAGTTTATATAAGGTATGGGTATATGTGAATCTGACTGAGGTCATCAAATTGAAACACAACAATTGATGATGTTATTGAAGCAAGACATGTATATTCACTAGAGTAGGTTTAATAAGGGTGAAAATGTGATGACAAATATATTTTGGACACATCCTACTGAATCCCTTTAACATTGTGTTGATGATGGATAATAAGTACAAAACTAATAGGTATATGATGTCCTTACTTGAGATTGCTAGTATTACCACAACGGGGTTGACTTTCTTTATTGCATTTGTTCTAATGGCATCTTAATGTGAAAATACCTTTGTGTGGGCCCTTAAAAGACTTAAAGGGTTGTTTTTGAGAGTTGAGTCATACCATAGAATCCTAGTTAGTGATAAATATAAATATATTGTTCTTTTCCACAATATGTGTACTTTGAACAATGTTTATTGAATTAATTATTTGATTTTATGCTTGAATTATTGTCAGTACACATGTGTTGGATTAACCTTTTACCTTTTACTTCTCAACATAAGGGGGATTTGTCTTATAATTTTCAAACATTAAACATCCAATGAAGTCAACAACACTTTAAGAATTATCGTGCATATTCAGTTAAAACAAATATTAGGGTGCTTAACACATCTGCAAATTGAAAAAAATAAACATGCATTTAGGTAATGTACTTGTTTACTAGTTAAGTAAGTTGCTTAACAAAGGGTAATTGATATGATATTGCTTAGCAAAAATTATGCTATTATAAACATGTTTTAATTATTAAAGGTTATATACGATGTAAAGATTATATATAATGCACTTGCTTGTAAAATTTGTTTAAAATTAAGCAACACACTTTACAATAATGTAACATTTCTTGTACAAAAACATGTTACATTTTACATTTGATTAACGATATATTTTTTATCAGTAAAGAATTTTATATTCCCTCCCTTTACTTCCTCACTAGTACTACTCATACCTTAAGGATCTTATGCATTGTATAAGGCACAAACACCAATCAAAGTATGAGAAGTTGACATTTGAAATTATGCTTTTTAACTAAACCCATATTTTCATCTGGGTGATGCAAAAGACCTCTTTAACATCAACCTTTGTTTCCCTGAAAATCACATCATTTTTCTAGTTCCACAAGCCCCATATTACAACTATCCGTACTCCTTTCCACTTTATGTTCCCTTTATGTTCCCTTTACTACTTAGTTCCATTAAGACAAAGTGTTGAAGGTGTTCATTAGTTTGGTTGTGGTGTACATTAGCAATACCCACCAATCTATCACACATCATCCATACCTTACCTGTCACTTTACATGTGAAAAATAAGTGACTTAACATTTACTCATTCTCACTTCACATACCTATCCTTATAAGTCCTCCTTATCCTTAATCGATGAGATCCCTTTTATAACTTGTAGCTTTTTTCACTAAAACCATTTTCTCCTTCATTTGATGTCGCAATGCCTATCTATTATTTTTTCATTTACCATATTGAACTAATGTATCCTATTTTATTTTTGTATTTGCATAAAGTCTTGGGTATTCTTCTTGTAATCTCCTATCTCCAATCCACTTATCTTTCCAAAACTTTATATGGTTCCTTGACCTTACTCTCCAAATCACACTCTCATTAAACCAATCATTCACTCCCCCATATCCACATATTTGGCACAATCCATCCCACTACCTACATTATTCTTTCCCTCCCTATATTCCCTCCAAGCTCCTTTATGATCCATATTTGGAGTTCATAATATCTTTCCATATCCCTATACACTCAACTTCCATTTCATTTAACTACTAGGACAATATTGAACATCTTAATATCTTTCTTTAACCACACTTTATCCTTATCTTTATATAGCGTCTCCCACCTTATTTATGTCATTTTCCTCTCCTCTGACCTCCTTATATAATTTTCTTTGATTTTATTATTTCATGAAATACATGTAATGAAGATGTTTTAAAGATAGACATGTAATGAAGTGATATAACCGTAAGCACCAACTTGACTAGATAGACTCTCTCTGCAAATGATAATACTTTCCTTCTCCACCTAGATAATCTTTTCTTTATTTTACTCACTACCGTTGTCAAAAAATCTCTTTTTTCTTGGATTTCCTTCCACAAATATACATAGATATTTCAATGGCGCGCTCATTACTCTGTAATTTAGCATATCTAGGGGTGAAATGTTATTGAAAATAACATATTTCTTATTTTATTAGCAAAGTAACATATTATAATTTGTATATTCCTAAATATCATACTTCTATGACCCTTGTATCTTGCATGAGAGTCAAGACTTTGTGATCGTCCAATTACACAATCCCATGTGTCTTCATATTACTAAACATATAGTTAGTTATATGCTTGATGTGTAATGAGATATGATGATACATAAGTCACGTTGACAAAATATCTATCAATACACAACACTTTAGTCTTGAGTGTAAGAAAAAAGACTATTAATCTGGTCAACAAAATACCTAAGAGCACAAAACCTTCTACTCTAAAATGTAAGCAAAAAAACACTATCAATTAGGTCAAGAAAATACATATTAGTGTATAGTCTCCTAATTTAAAATGTAAAAGAAAAAACTATCAATTATATCTATAAAGTGATCCAACCTATGTTGTGAATTGATCAAACCTAATAATAGGTCAACAATGACTTATTTTATAAAAAACCATAAACAAATAAATCAATGCAATCAAAATAACAATTGTTATTTTAACCAATTTGAAGTTAATATATATATATATATATATACATATATATATATATATATATATATATATATATATATATATATATATATATATATATATATATATATATATATATATATATATATA
>Ga0209489_107004_pt1 | contig 17373 bp, 5 predicted proteins | sample SiratrowhiteBW_FD_187527 | JGI IMG/M metagenome (GOLD analysis project Ga0209489, IMG submission 187527) | Root nodule microbial communities of legume samples collected from California, USA - Siratro white BW (SPAdes) (version 2) | ecosystem: Host-associated > Plants > Roots > Nodule | place: USA... | reverse complement strand
TTTTTTTTTTTTTTTTTTTTTTCTGGGTTTGTTTAAATAGGTGAAATTTGCAATTTTATGCTTATGCGAGTTGTTTGCGAAATGGGGTTGCTTAATTTCTGTAGTTCCAAACCTTTAATGGGGTAGAGGGTTGGGGGTTACTGAGAATGTCGGTTTTACATGTAACAGAATAAAGTTGGATTTTTTTAGGGAGAAAGGTACTTAGCCGTTGGAATTGAGGTCGGGATTTTTCGGTATTTGGGCCAAATTTCAATTGGGAAGGAGACAAAATACTCTTTGAATTTTGTTTTTGGTAGAGCTTTGTGTAGAATCTTATAGGCTGTGTAGTGTGTACAGCTCGACGTTGGTTTCTCTCTGGATAATCGCTCAAACTCATTTCGCCTTTTAGAGTTTGGTGGTTCACTAGTTGCAATGGTTTCGTGGAATGAATTTATCAAGGAATGCTTTCTTGCTTCTTACTTGTGAACTAACACTTGATTCTTTCTTCCATTTCTTCTTGAGTTTTTCTCTTTTAACTAAACTTATAATGTCATGCTTAAGCTAAACAGCTGTGGGTATAGTCCACAGTAGAAGGAATTCGAATGCCATTGTGAAAATTTGTTTTTTTGACCTTCATCACTGATATATACCACCTTCCTCCCCTGTCTTACTCCTTACTTATTTTGATCCGAGTTATAATCCAAAAAGCTTATAGTTTGATTTAGGTTTCAATGAAATTGGACTATGGTTGGTTCTAAAAGAGTTAGATTTTAAGTTGCCATATTTGTCTTAAGCTTAATGGCAAAGTGGGACAACAAAGCAAATTGATTATATTTTTATTTTATTTAAAGAGTCAAACAAATGTGGGATCTTGTCCTTCCCGAACCCCAATTGGAGAAATATTTAATCTCTGGGATCTTGTGTGTTGTTTCTTCTAAATATTATCTTTGCTGATCCCCATTTGGAGAAGTATTTTATTCTTGAGAAGTAACGCTTAGATAGCTTATTGTTAGTTTTGCTTGATGTAAAGCCTTACTTATGATCTGCATTTGTTGTTTTGGAAAACATCCCTTATCATGTTGCATAATAAATCGTGAAAAGTTTTAATGTTAAAATAAAATAAAAATGGTTTATTGTGTACTTTCAATGTTCACTGTGTACTTTCAAATTAAATCGTCGATTTAATCTCTCCAATGTTCACTGTGTACTTTCATCCCATTCTGCTATCCGATTGTGTTTTGTATGTTCTCCATTATCTAGGGTAAATATAATTAAACAGTTACAGATAACTGTGACATTTACCCTATGCTTGTTGAAACCTTGTTCCATACCTGTGTGATTGTAATCGAAGTAGTTATAGTTTTCTTTTTTTTATTTGTATGGTTTTCACAAGTCATGAAACTTTTTTAAAATTGTAGTTTTGCAGCAGAGGTTTTTCATGGGCTGCAGGACCAAGTAATGACAACAGCTTCCAGGAGTCACAGATTGATGGTTCGTGTTCAAAATATTGAAGCTTCACTACCTGCCTTGGAGAAGGCTGTATTGGCACAAACAAGTCACATACATTTAGCTTACACAGCTGGTATGGTTATTTTAGGCTATGATCCCAAACTATGCGGTTACTGGAAATTCCCTTTTTTTGATTCTGAATATGTTAATTTCATTTCTGAAAGTTATTGCTTTAATATGAACCGGTTCCCTTCTAAAACATATCTTAAAATAAGTTTGGACAAAGAAAGTTTGTTAATGTTGAAGAATGCAAATTACTGCTGTTTTACAAGTTCTGATATAAGCATATCTATGGCCCGAGTTAATAAAAAATAGTACCATTTGAGATGGTTATTCCAATCTTAAATATTGGAGTATATAAACAAGCTTAGACTTGTTCCCTTGAATAGAATCTTCTGATATATCAATCATCACTAAAAATTAACTGACAGTCTGACATACTATAATTTGTATCAATGAAGTAATGTGAAGGGCTTTCGTGGGTTTGTCTAGTATTGTACTGATCAGGCAGCTGAATCATATTGAAGTTAGGTTGTTTGATATGAATTTTCTTTCTATTTCTTTACATGGTTTGTGATATCCACTTTAATTGGGGTTTGCTCTGTCTTTAGTATTTGTCAAAGGGAAATATCTTTGAGAAATTTCATTTGTCTGAGCGAGCCACAGTTAAAATAGAGATCTTTGTTAGTATGCAAGCCCTTAATTTGATAGAAATCCTCTAAAACATTAGAAAGCGGAAAATGCCATGGTTGGTTGAGTGTTCATGCCTTCAACATGTTCAACGAGTCATGTTATTGTGATTAAATGGAGGCTGATGATTGTTGAATATTATTGTGATTTTCTGTACATATAATGTAGATTATGTATAGTATATGTCAATTTTGTGTGTGAATTGTGATTTGTTTGAGACATTGGGAGCTGGTCTGCAAAAGATGCTAAAACTCAAACTTGTAATGAATATAATTTTGAAAGTAATATTTATTTTAAATTATTTTAACCTGATTGCAGTCAAGTGGCACTAAGCTAGATTTATGCACTTTTTTAGATAGCATATATCCATATATTTTAAATTGTTGAATAATACTGCATTATTTATGACCATGGTTTCAATGTTCAAAAATTATTGTAGTCGTTAATCAGAAGTTTCCTTTCAGGTTGTGAATGGCATCAACGCATAAAACCTGCCCAAAATCATTTCATTTACAACGACTTGCCTCATTTTATTATGGATTCATATGAAGAATGTCGTGAACCTCCGCGTGTACACTTGCTTGATAAGTATGTTAAATTTCCTCCTCCCATTATCTTTTTGTTTGAGAATAACAATACTAATTAGGTACTGAAATAAAAATTTACAATCTTGTTCAAATTTGGAATTCAAATTCTAGATTGTGGTGCTTAGTGGCCAGCCTGAAAATTGCTGTAGTGGAATAACAGCATTTTGAATTTTTTATGTTGTTTATATAATATATACTATATACATAAAAATGCTAGAAAATGATAAAAATTACTCAAAATAGATGACATTCATAATTAACAATTAAACATGATATCATAGGTGTCTTAAACAAAACGTACAAGTAGATGCCAACTAAGTCGAATAGAAATTTCCTAGATAAGAATCATAATCAACATCTTCAAAATCCAAGTCTTCTTTACAATTTTCACTACTATGGCAGTTGTAGATTTCATTTTTGGAATTACAATCCCAAAAATAGTCCCCTGAAAAGCCTTTAATGCCTCTGTTTTGAGTTTTTTCTTTTTTGCGTGAACATGTACTGCCCTTATAATGCCGCTATTTAGTCTGCTACAACTGCTACACTAAGTTGCTCCAGTATGGCAGTTCCTGTAGCAGGCAAGGGTCTTTCTGCACCCGCTGTATAACTCCATTCAAAACTATGAGCATGATTAGTTGATACTTCATCGTACACTAATTTCCAAGGTCTAGATGATAAAAAAGAAAATACAGTCTTGTTCAAATTTGGACAGGTACTGTGCCTGTCCTATTTCCCATTTCTGTCCGGTTTTAAAAGAGTTGAGTTAGGTCAACTAATCTTGCTTAAATCAAGTGTCATGTACTGGCTAATGAAACATTCCATGTTTCAATCAGATTCGATACTGGTGGCCCAGGGTCTTGTTTCAGGAGATATTCAGATCCAACCTTCTTTAAAAGAATATCTGCTGATTCAGATGAATCTTACACTGAGAAGACTGAGAAAGCAAGGAAATCTCATAAAAGCAAGGTACTACAATGATCCTAGCCTTTCAGTGAGAAGATTATTGTTAACCCAGTTTCTTTCCAGTCATATGCCTTCATTGATTTATTTGCAAACAATTCGTTGGTGCTTATACAAAAAATGTTGGACAGAAGAAAAGGTCACGAAGGAATGGAGAAATTTTGAGGGGCGAACACAGGCATAGCAGTAGTGGCAGGTATTATATATTTACATCTATATATGTGTATTGCATATTTAATGTTGGCATACTAGTTATTCATTAAAATCAACACTTACATATTGTATTGACTATCCAGAATGCAATCTGTTTCTTCCGCTATCAATGGGCGGACTTCTTCCTCACAGACAGCCTCCACAATAGATATGAGAACGAAGTCAGATCTGGAACATTATTCAAATTCTTTTGATTCAAAGTCTGGTGCTGGCTACATTGAATGTGTTTTCCATCCAAGTAACTCTGTGCGATCTGATGAGCCAGATTATAGAGAACCATCCTCTAGTAGGTTGACACAGAAAACCGATACTCTGCCATCAGTATCTTCTCATATAGATGAGAGTATTTCACATGATTTGTTGGAAAAACGAGTTGCCTCTAGTTCATCTGGTGTTACTTGGGATGAAAAGGAAGAGTTAGTGGAATCTAAAAGTCAAGCCTGTGATAGAGATAAAACTCCAGAGAGGCTTGGGGATAAGCATGACTTAGATATGAATGTGAATGAGGATGTTACCATGACCAGCATTGACCACAATCATATCCTATTTAAAGAAGAAAACAACCCAAAACCAGTCTCCAACAGGGTTCAAACTGATGATATTGATAGTGAACCTGATAATTACGAGGATGCTCTCAACACCATTGAATCAGAATCTGAAAATGATATTGATTATATAACAAAACGAGAGGTTCAACAATTCACTTCACATGTCACTCATGGAAATACTGAAGCTCCTAATTTACTGGACAATAATCTATCTGATGTCATTTCCCGGACTGAATATAATGTTCCCATAAATGAAGAAACAGCCAAGGATTTAGCGGAATCACCGAAAGAAAATCATGTTCTCGATTTGGTATCTTTAAGTCCATCAGATATCCTTGACAGTGAAAACTTAACAAGAGACGCCACTTCTGTAAACAAAGAAGATTTCAGGGATTTGCCCGAGTCACTGCAAGATACTCCTCCTCCTACATCAGAGCCACATTCATCTAATTTAGGACCTGTTAGTCCATCAGATGTTTCCTATAGTGAAGAAATGACCAGAGATCCAGTTTACTTCAACAAAGAAACGTTTGGGAACTTGCCTGATTCATTGCAAGAAATCCTTCCTCTGGCATCAAATTCACATGCATCTGATTTGGGACTTGGGAGTCCATCAGATGTTCTTTATAGTGACGAAATTACTAGAGACACTGTCTGCTTCAACGAAGAAACGTTCAGGAATTCCCCCGACTCATTGCGAGAAATTACTCCTCTCACATCTGAGCCACATGCTTCTAATTTGGGATCTGGGAGTCCATCAGATTTTCCTTGCAGTGAAGAAACGACCACAGACACAGTTTCCCTATACAAAGAAATGTTCAGTAATTTACCTGACTCTATGGAACAAGTTCCTCCTTGCCCATCAGACCCACATGCATCTAATTTGTCATCTGTTAGTCCATCAGATGTTTCTGTTAGCAAAGAAATAGTCGAGACTATAGCTGATTCACATCCTTCTGAGACTCCTGCCTGTGAACAGGTTCCTGACACAGATGGAAATTCTGTTTTGGATCAATCAGTATGCGCTAATAGTTATATTGGTTCTGCTACTGTTAATGATGCTGTGTCAGCACCAGTTGAAACCAATGTATCATTCTCTGGTTCTAATAGCACTACTTTACAAGATGAGGAAGCAGGTAAGATCAGCACCAATATCTGCAAATATGAAGAGACACGTAAAGAGTCTTTGGCTGATCACTCAGTTAGGTTCTGGACCAATGGTGGATTATTAGGACTTATGCCATCAAAACCTCCTGATTTCAACAAGTCAAATTCCACAAGTCAAGGACCTTTGAGCACAAAAGGTGAAACAAATGGTGCTTCAGGTCATAATGCAATTCAAAAGAGGGATGGTTATAAAGAGGAACAGGAACAGGAATCGACATCAGAAGAGGTTGCGGAACAGATTCTAAAGGGGCCAACTTCTAGACTCATAACATCAGGCCATGATGATGACCAAGCTTGTACCTCTGAAAAAAACAATGGCAATTCTCTGCAGAGTAACGGGGTTGGTCAGACCGAAAGGAACAGTTCAGGGGAAATCAGAGTAATTGCTCCTGGAAGTGCTCTCCCGGCGGCCCCTGACACAAATAACAGCACCGAATCCGACCAGGGAAATGGTGAAAACTCATCACGAGTGTTTGGACTTGGTCGTAGATTATTAATAAATAGTCTTCAACGGAAAGTTTCATTTGATGAAAAATCTGAACATTATAATTCTCTGAAACAAGTTCTATTGGAACAGAGTGAACAAAATGGCATTGTAGCACAGTCATTTCCTGAGACAACAACTTTCAAAGAGAAAATTGGTTCTGGATATCCTATAAAGTCACTTCCTCCTTCACCTCCACTTGAACATATGAAAATATCTTTCCATCCTATCATTGGACTAGAGACCTCCAAACTAAAACTTAAATTTCCCGATGGCAGTAATCGTCATGAAAGCGTAAAGGATATCTTTCCTTCTTTCCAGTTGGTCCCTGAATCTTCCATTCCTCTGGATTGTTCAGTTTCTCACTCTGATGATGATGACACTTTCTGTAGATCATCTCCGTACATATCCGATGATTGTCGAAGCCCTCGCTCTGACTATAACTCTGATCAGTGGGAATCTGATGAAACTCCTGAAAGCAGTGACCATGGGGTACATGATTCTCCTCACAGAAAGTCATCAGCTGAATCTGTGTCCAATGATGATTCCAATGTTAAAAGTGGAAATGGTACATGTACTACTAATGGCGTGGAACATTCTTTATCCAGGCCTTTACTTGATTTTCCAAGTTATGATAATGTTAATCCTGCACTTGAGAAAGAAAGTAAAAAGCCTTCCAAATTCAATAATGGTGTTATGCCACATGGGCATGCAGAGCCTACACCACCTCCACCTCCACCTCCACTTCCTCCAATGCAATGGTGGATCTCAAAACCACAGTTGGATACGGCAAATGAAACACTGCATTTTATATCTGAAGATGCTGAACTTGTTAATGATCACAGTCTTCCAGATTCTCCTGTCTTCCAGCAACCTAGGTTCACCAAGGTTGAGCAAATGCAAATTAATCACGATGATCATGAGTCTTATGACAACATTATATATAAGTTGAAGAACAAGGTAACATTTGGTCTTACCTTTTTCTTGAACATTTTATTTATGCAACCATGATGACGTTGGAATCTAATAACCTCATTCAACGGTTCCTGCAGCCGGATCAGCAGAGGTTGAAGGTTCAGAAAGAAGCAAACCAGTTGAGAATGGGAAAGGATACAGATGAAAGAGAAGATTTCCTATATCAAATCAGGACAAAGGTATGTAGTCATGTTATAATCTCAACTATTTAATGGTAAAAATAAGCACTTTGGTTATCCACACAGATATAAGTGTCATCAAGTTTGTCCTTCACTATAAATACATCAAAATGGTCATTAAATACTTGAATTTTTCACATCAAATTAGTCCTCCAAATGACAAAAATTGACTCTGGAGTTACATATCAACCCAGAACAGGATCTTGCAAATTTATCTGTAAACAAAGTAATATTGTTTATTGTAGTTAACTTTTGCATTGTTGATTCAGGCCTTCAACCTGAGGCCCACAGTAACAGGAAAGTCAAATGATGCCACTGGTCCCACTGCCAACGTCAAAGTTACAGCAATTTTAGAGAAGGCAAATGCAATTCGTCAGGTATTTGTCACTCTATTACTGTTTTCCCCTACTGTAATTGGTTCTGCATTTTATATCTAATTAGTATCCACTTTCAGGTTGTTGCAAGTGATGATGGTGAAGATGATGATAACTGGAGTGATACATGACATTTTTTATTTCTTTTTTCTTTTTGTTTCATACATGAGCAGCCCTTAATGTTTTTTAGCCTCCTGAAGTGAAGTTGCATGAGGCTTTGTTGTATGTACACATGTGTGAATAAATCTTGTTTATCTGTCATTAATTTTAGTGCAGTTTCTTATGATGAATTTGTGTCTTCATTAGTTTTTACTTAGAATCTTTAGGCTGTGAAATTACAAATCCATGTGGGTGTTCATACAAATATCCTGAAAAATAAATGATAATTCCGATTACTCAACTTTATTTCAAATTGTTCTTTCAATGGAAGATAGGTCATGTTCTTGAACAAATTTTCTGTTAGTGCTACTAATCTTGAAAATGTCAAGGTGGCTCTAGTGATTACATTTTTCTATCATGCTATTTATACCTATTATTTATCGCTGGAAACAATGATAAATTCCATTGGGGATCATGAATGTGCATAAGTTGTGTATTCTATTCCTAATATGGTTTATTTCATACTATAGAAGCAAATAATAAAGTGTAAGCTTCTCTTAGAAATTTACTCAGCAAAATTAAATTCCTCTAACAGAAATTTGGTAAGTATCACCAATTTTTCTCTCAACCAAAATTTAGTGAGTATCGATAATTTTTCTCCTAGTTTTAATCTGTTGATTGAAAAACTATTTGTTGATCATTTTTTTTTTGTTTTTTCTAATTTCTCATTGGAGAAATTTTGTTGAATGAAAAAAAAAATTGATAAGCAAAATTCTGCTCAATTTTCCCTTCAACACTGGCTTAATTTGTTGAGCGGTTTTAATAACTAAGGATCAAAAAAACCTCAAAGGAGAGAAAAGGAACTGAAGTGAATTGAGGAAGAAAAAGAAGAATGGAAGATGGAATAGATCATGACTTCTCTTTTAAGCTTTTGTAGAGAAAAAAGAAATGAAACATTTTCTAATGACATCCTTCACACCAGTTATCTACACCCTTTCCCTTCTTCAAGTAAACTAAAACACTGCCCAAACTCTTAAAACATTTCCACTAACTACACCCCTTCCCTTTTAAACCCTTCTACCATTATGTACAAAAAAATTAACATAATACATATATAAAATAAATTACACGTTCAATGGATCACACATAAAAAAAAATCTTAATCCTTGCACTATTGATCCTTAGATGGCATCATAATTTAATTATTTTCAAATACTTATCTGTATGATAAAAATAAATAAATATATTTTTAGATTGATAAAACGGGTTAAAATCTTTGGACGTGGTGTTTCTTTGAAAATCAAGATTTAAGAAAATTAATTGGAATTTAATAAGTTAACTGATTAAATTAAAAGTGATTAATAAAAATAGTCATTGATCCATTAAATTTGAAAGAGAAACATAAAATAAATTATTTGTATGATGTATTGTCTATTTTGTTGTTTAATAACTCTATTTTAGTTTTTTTAAAGAATATATAAATTATTTTTACTTTTGACTTGTAAGTGATTTGAGATTTTTCTTAGTGGGTGAATATATATATATATATATATATATATATATATATATATATATATATATATATATATATATATATATATATATATATCTTTTTGAATAATGCTTATTTTATTATTTAGTTCATTTTAAATAACTTTTCATATAAAAAAATGGTATTATTGTTATTTTCATATATGGAGATGAAATACTTTTATAACTAGTAAATACTCCTATGAGACTTAGCCGACACTAAAGTCATATGGAAAGTAGCTTTCATAACATATAATCTATTTTGGGGCAATGTTATGAGTGGATCTTCTTGTAGAGAAAAAAAATACCTAAAATAAAAATAACTAGGATTTGTTTTCCTCAATATAACTAAACAGTATAAAAATAAAATGAAGCCAAAAACTTGCTTGCTGAATATATGCATCCTTCAACAAATGTATCCATCAAGAAGTTGATATTGAAAAACTTGATAATGGCCAAAGCTTGCACATATAATATTAGTGAATCTAATATTTTATTAATAGCTCAATTTTATTTCATTTCACTTTTTCTTGCGTAAAGGAAGAAAGAAAGTGGAAAAGAAAAAGTACCAATGAATAAGGAGTTCGAATTCTGTGAGCAGATTAGATAAACAACATTCAACTTTTCCCTTATTTTAATAAGAATCTATGAGTATGATATTTTGCTCCGATATAACTTTATACGTAGTGATTGACTTTAAAACAATTCCCATGAAAAAGTGTGTCCTTTATCGATAAAGAAAGCTAATTGATGCTTCCTAATCTTCATTATAAAACAGAGTAATGAGTTGGAAATGTGATCACTTTCCAAATAAATAATACGAAAACCCTTTTGCTAAAAAAAAAAGCATATAAAAGTATCTTAGCAGAAAACGTTGTTGGCGTACTAAAAGGGAACCCGACCCACAACTAAATTTTATTTGATAAAATTAACGTTTTGTTTTAAGAATATTTTTAAATTTCTTATACACTTTTCGTATGTAAGAAATTATTAAAATAAATATTTTAGGACATTTTTCTTTTATTAAAAATTATTTTATTTATTTTTTATTGACAAAGGATTTTTTAAAATAAAAAGTTTTTGGAAAAATCTATTGGTACCTAAAAAGTTGGCTTTTTGTGAAAAGTGGTACCAAATGGCATTAGGGGAGGTAACTTTAACAACCAATATATCCAAATCCAGATAAAAAAAATTGCACGATATATTAAAATATGATTCGTCACCGAACTACGATAGTTGTACTATTATCCTTTTAAAAGACACAAAAAGTGAAGTCTAGATCATTCCAACTCACGTGTAGAATATATATATCCCTCTGCTTTTGTAACACCACTTCAAGGAGGTGGAGTTTCTTAGATTTACTTTCCTTCCTTATTATGCGACTTCTATTTTTACATTAATTTCCCCAAGCAGAATATTTTGTACTCCTAACCTTAAATTTCAAATAATATATGTTTTTACTTGATTTAATTTACTTTACTTATGTTTAAAGAGACTAATTTCTATTTAAATTTATTTTAATGAAAAAATGGAATATTTTTGGATATCTTAGATGAGAAATGTTAAGGAGGTAATTTAATTTTATAGAAGAATTCAAATACTTTGTAACAAAGTATATTATTTTAGTGATAAATTTCAAAAGAAATTAAAATTTTAGAATTTTATAGAATAGTTTATTTCTTAAAATTATAGAAATTCAAATTCTGACTAAAAGATAAGAATTTAAAACTTTTTATATTTTCAAATTTATGTTTTTTATTTTACTTTTTTTATTACCTCAATTTTGATTAGGATGTTGTCCATTTCCTTAAGATAGAGATATTGTTGAACTACTGCTTTTGAATTGGTATATATTAGAATTATTTTTATTCAAACTGTTAAGATTAGTTTGCTATTGATGTTGTATTTCTTCACAAATATTGGTTAGGGGTCTTCTTGATCAGTGTTGATCTATGGATAATATTTTGATGAGGTTATTTTCTGGTAGATACTATTTTTGTGATTGACATCTGTTATAGTTATTTTCTTTTTTTATGTTTATAGTAATGGTTTTTTTATCATTAATATTAATATTATTTTTTGTGAATAGTTTTTTAAAATTCTTTTAATGATTACTCGAAAAACTTTCCATGAATATAAATTAGTATTTTTTTTTTCAATATTAACTAGTGAAATTTTTCAACCGACATAATAAAATGTCGATAAAAAAAGTCTCCAATCAAAATTATAATCGATATAAATTGAAAACAATCTCGATTGAATTCAATGAAAAATAATTTTTCTGAAAGTTGAAAAAATCTTGACAGATTTTGAGAGAAGAATAATATCAATTAAGATAAAATAAAAGGAATTATCAATATTAATATTTTTAAATTTTTAACAATTTTGTATATTTAAATGATTTTTTTGCATTATCATTGAAATATTTTATCTAAACAAAATAATTAAAATTTAATAAATTTGAATTACTTTATTCAAATAAAGTATTTGAAAAAAATAATTTAAAATGAGATCTTCAAATTCAATGAATTTAAATGTCTTACAAGTTGTGAAATTTCCTATTCACTTTTATAATGTATTTGGATGAGAAATAATTCAATGTAATTTGAATTTTCTTATTCTCTCTACTCTTACATATATGTCTTCTCTCTTCAAACTTTCTTATTAGTTTGAATTTGATTTTTAACTCACATAGTTAAAATGTAATTGACTTAACCTCAACTTTGACATTATTGAAGGTTAGGATATTGTCATTATTGAAGGTTAGGATATTGTCAGTTCCACATCGTTCTCAAATTGTGTTGGTTTTTTCTTAGAGAAGTCAATCGTAATTATTTTTTTTAATATGAGGCAATGTCATTTCAATTGACATCAATTATGATTTTATTAATTAACATTAACAAAATTTTTGACCATGTTAAATATCTTTTTTTTTTTCATTTACCACCAACTAGGTTTACTTTTAGTTGATTGTTTTTTGTTGTGAGTTGGATTTTTTACATTTGACATTTATTTTGTTTGTTTGATGTTTGCAAACGTTTTTCTCATCCTCATATGTGGTGATTTTTTCTCAAAGTTAGTCACGATTTTTTTTTTTCTAATGTTGATTAGAGAAAATTTCAATCATCCTTAACTAAGACTTTTTTAACATTTTGATAAAAAAATTTAACCTATATCGATTGAAAAGTTGAAAAAAAAAACTTTTCAACAGTATCAGAAAAATAATTTTAAATGATGTCAGTTAAAATAATTTTGGCCAACAAGAAAAAAAAAATTAGTTGACATTGAAGCAAAAATTAGCCAAAAGGCCTCTCAACAATGTAAGAAAAATAGTAAATAATATGAACTAAAATAATTATGATCAATATTAGTAAAAAATAATCTCAAAACTTATGTCAATTGTTTAAATTTAAGCTACACTATAGGTAATTACATTGAAGAAAGACTTTAGTTTTGTGTAAGAATAGATATTAGGACATTTTAATTCTTTGAATAATGGCTTCTCTAGTAAGTTTGTTTTTATCTTTTTTTCTTAAGTCTAAGTCTCCTGCATATACTCAATTTGACTTGATTACCATTTGTTTTTAGTTAGGAAATGTTAAAAAAATTCATTTTGAATCATTAAATGTAATTGAGATATATATAAGTACATTAACTTCAGTAACTAAGAAATAATTTGAATCATTAATATTAAAACATGTGAAAGAGAGGGTAAAAAGATGATGCAATTTAGATTTTGTGCTGTGTATGTTTCACACCAGGATCATAATCACAATGGATAGCAACAGCCGATCAATAGCTAAACAATTATACCGAATCATACTCAGAGCATAATCCATTACTTAATTATCCATTATCATCACCTAGCAAACATCCTTATTCTCCAAACTTCAATGGCAAGTTTGCATAGATCAATGCATTTAGACGTCTCAAACAAAATTAATTAATATAAAATATTCCTTTGTTTAGACATCTTTTTTCGCTAACATAACCTCTTTGAGCTGGCTTACATTTGAAAATAGAATATAAGCATATAATTTAAATACATGAAGCTACTTGCTCTCTCTCTTTCTCCTCATGATCATTTTTTATAATTGTTTTGCTTTTCTTTACATGCACTTATCAAATAGCTAGCACAAGATTTGTTATATAAAATGAAGATTTTATAATTTGCACCCTTTTACACTTTGTAAGAGATCTACCTGGATTGGGCCAGCATTGTATGTAAACATTTTAGCAGTGCATGGGCATGACGTAGACTACTGATGTGTACAAAAAGTTGATCCATAGCTTTTCCAATTTCTACTCTTCCAAACCCTTTTAACTTTTCTTCTTTTTCTCTTTTGTTTAGTTTAATTTGGCAACGCACTTTACATTCCACCTACGTTTGGCGTTTTTCACATGGACTTTCCACGCTTTATCATTCTACTAACTATTATGCCCTTTTTAGCTTTATTCCTCTCTGCATATATAAAAATATACCTTCACATTCTTCCTCTGCAACCCCAACCTAAACCTTCTTCACTAGGAATAATCCCTCTCTTTTGTTCTCTCCTTCTAAAATGGCCCAAGTAGGCCAAGCCAGTGAAGGGATTAAGCTCTTTGGAACAACGATTACCTTGCATGGTAGAGAAAGAAGATCAGAAGATAACAAAGTGAGTGAAGATGGGACAGAAAAGAGACCTGATAGGATCATACCATGTCCAAGATGCAAGAGCATGGAAACCAAGTTTTGCTACTTCAACAACTACAACGTTAATCAGCCTAGGCATTTCTGCAAGGGCTGCCAGAGGTACTGGACCGCCGGCGGAGCCCTTCGCAACGTACCCATAGGGGCAGGTCGCCGGAAGGCCAAACCGCCGTGCCATGACCCTACGGGATTTCTCGACGCATCCACGGTTCAACAACAGTTTGGTTTGGAAGAGAGTTTGATCTTGGATGAATGGCATGTTGCCACCATGACTCACGGTGATTTCCGGCAGTTTTTTCCGTCGAAAAGGCGGAGGATAAACTCAGGTGGTCAACGTCAACCTTGTTAAATTGTTTTTCTTTTTCTCCTGTTTGATATTACACAGAACTTTCTTTGGAGGCATTTTAGTTCAACTTTGCTTACAAAACCTAGGTATCACTTTGATTATATATAAGTATTTTTTTTCTGCTGTTTCTCTATAAAAACGCAAAATGTAAAAGGTAATTTATAGAAATATAACGATTGTAATTTACACGTATTTTATTTTTAGTTTATTGAAAAACCTAAAAAATTATAATATTACATGCATATATCTCTTATATCCTATTCATTTTAGTCTCTTTTTCTTTTCATGTCTCAAAACACACAGACTAAAAGACATAATCCTAAGAAAAATATGTTCCATGCACCAAGTGAAAGACTTTGTTTATTTACTTAAAGAAACAACCTTAAATATAAACGGTTCTCATTTTCCAGAATACTCATGTCACAAGTAAAGTGGTTGTGATTCAATTGTTTGATTTCTTCGTGGGAAAATACGATTTTTTGTAGTTAATATAGTATGGCTTATTGTATATTGAATATTATATATCAAATGGACGAAAATATCTTATAGAATTGCTTGTTACTGCAGCTGAGCATGAAAGTCAAAACGAGTTTGTTATCACCCACGAAATCATAGAACAATCCGAATCAAAAAGAAACGAAGGAGGCTTTAAAAGGCAGTGACAGTCTAAAGCTTATCTGATTAAGAAGTTTGAACGCTCGAAAAAAGACACAGCAAACGAACAAATCGTGTTCTAATTATTGGAGAAGTGAACGGTTCAGATAATTTCTCACTTAGCTACATGTTCTAGAATTCATACAAAATCTATATAGAATTAATTGAAGTACATTAATTGGTTTGCTTTGACGTGCGATCCGCAAAAGCTAGACATTGATTGATGTAAACTGAACGCGGAGGAAATGGTCAATGATAAAGAAAGAGAGAAGTTTATAAAAGAAAATACGAAAATTTGAGAGCAAATTGCACTTTAATTATTATTTATTTCCTCTCTGCTTTGAAAATTAAGGAATTCATCCGTCTTTTGTTCACAACTTGGCTTTAGATGCCGGCCAAAACGTTCTCTCCACGGTATCTATATAAGAAAATAATTTGAAGTTAAAGTAAAATAAAGATTCCCATTTCTTGTTTCATAACTAGTGTGGTCAAATTTTTCTCTTATTTTATTATTGTTATGATAATAATAATTATATGTAGATAATCGGATAAGATTTGTAATCGTATGTTGGTGTGTTATAGTCAAATGGAAATCCCATTCACTTAAGTGTTGGTTAGGGATAATCCAAGGAGGAGCGAGGAGTGAGTTTTTGAGGAATATAACCCCAAAAAAAAAAGACTATTTAAATGGAAAGGAAATATTTGTAAGTTTTGAAGCATATTCACTCTTCTTAAATCTCTAATTACAGTTGTGTCATTATTGTATTTATTATTATTATTATTTATGCCTCAAAGGTTATGAATGATATAAAGAAAATTCAAAAGAGTTCTTATGGGGCTTGGGTCACAACAATTAGAAAATTTGTTGGGTTAATTGGAAGAACATATATAAATCTAGGAGGATTAAGAGTGAGAGAAATATGATCGTGTAATGTAACTTTATTAACGAACTGGAATGGAGGTTGGGAATAGATGAAAATGGTTTGTGGAGAGATGTAATTGAATCAAAATACAAATTTTGGAGGAGTCTAGATATTAATAATGAAAGTAGGATGGAATATTTATAATTTAAAGACTTGACCAAGGTGGGAAATAAAGATAATTGGTTTGATAATAATATTCTGAAGAGAAAGAAAAAACTTAAATTAAATTTTGGAAGGATAGTTAGATCATAACATGTCTATTCATTAAAAAATACTCTAAAATTTATGTAGTTAATGAGAACACAATAAGAGAGATGGGACAGTCAGAAATATGGAAATGAAAGCTAGAGCAATATAGATAGTGGTTTGAATGAAAAAAAAAAACTCTAAATAAACGATTTTACAAAAAATTTAAAAAATGACACTATTGACTTTACAAAGGATGATGTGCTGATAATTATATAATTAACTTGTGTCAAATTATAAAAAAATAGTCTTACATTAATCTATTTTCCTTCTCTTCTCATTTAAACTCTCTTTTATCTCATAATTTATTTGTTTCAATTGATATAAATTGAGTTTAATAAAAGTAAATTATTATATTGATTATAAGTTCATTCTAATATTGAAATATGTCATGAATACATAATATATACATAATTTAGTAAGTATTAATATATTTTGTTTTTAGCATAATAAAAAGTTATAATTTTAGTATAAAATTTAAATTATTGTCTCAATTTTATTAATAATTAAAATAATTAATTATGTATTTGATCTTTAATAATTATTACATGTAAATAAAGATAACAAAACTTTAATTTTATTATACTAAACCATTATTTACTCTATACAATATGAAACAAAATTAACAAATCAAATTAATTATTCAATAATCCTCTCTCATTCTCATTAATATAGATAACATTTATTAAAAACTGAAAACAATGTAAAAGCAAAAAATTCAGACTAAAACTAGTGAATATTGCAATCTTCTATCTGCTTGGCAAGTGGAGTTTTTTTTTTTTTTTTTTCCTATATTCATTTTCTTTTCCATTCATTCACGTTTCTGTAAATTTTCTAATATATTCAGTTGCCATTTTTTAATCAATAATTTAAAAGAATACAAAGTCATGTAAACCATATATCATTCGTGATTCGCTAATTAAGAAAAGATAATATTCTTTACATTTTACATATGTAAACCACGTAAATGCCTTAAAAATAAATTAAATCGTTTTTTTCTTGTAAGTCCTATTATGATCATATTCTCTACAACCATTTTATGATATGATTTATCAGAGTTTTAAAAAAATTACATCAACCGCATAGAAAAAATTTATAGTATATGCTTATTCATGCCCGACTTTCTGTTTTTATTTGTAATAGAAGTTTTATAGTCTAACTTTTATTATATATTGTTTTTCATTTTTATTTTTAATAAATATTATATATATAAATATATA
>Ga0209489_107000_pt1 | contig 17380 bp, 20 predicted proteins | sample SiratrowhiteBW_FD_187527 | JGI IMG/M metagenome (GOLD analysis project Ga0209489, IMG submission 187527) | Root nodule microbial communities of legume samples collected from California, USA - Siratro white BW (SPAdes) (version 2) | ecosystem: Host-associated > Plants > Roots > Nodule | place... | reverse complement strand
CTGTTTTTATACCGCTGAAGATCAGAAAAACAAACTTCCAGAGGAACTTTTGAATCTAGCAAGAGAAAAAGGAAAAGTGATTCATGAAGGCTGGCGTGCGCGTAAAGACGGAAGTTTATTCTGGGCAAGTGTGGTTATTACGGCTGTTCATAATAAGAAAGGTGATATTATCGGTTTTTCAAAAGTTACGCATGACTTAACTGAAAGAAAAAAAGCAGATGATAAATTAAAAATGAACGCCCTCGAACTAGAGCAGAAAAACAATGAACTGGAAGAAATGAACAAAGAACTCCAATCATTTGCTTATATCTCAAGTCATGATTTGCAGGAACCGCTCAGAAAAATACAGACTTTTGCTTCTCAGATTATCGAGAAAGAAGCCGAAAATTTATCAGAAAATGGAAAAGATAAATTTAAAAGAATGCAAAACGCCGCACAGCGAATGCAAACTTTAATCAATGATTTATTGGCTTATTCAAGAACAAATGCCCAAGAACGTATTTTCATAAAAACAGATCTTGCACAAATTATAAATGAAGTAAAAGAAGATTTAACCGAAGAATTAGAACAAAAAAAAGCTGTAATCGAAATTGAGCAAAGCTGTGAAGTTGAAATTATTCCGTTTCAATTCAAGCAATTACTTTACAACTTAATTAGTAATTCATTAAAATTTTCAAATCCTGATATTCCGATTGTAATCAAAATTAAAAGTAAAGTTGCTTTAGGAGAAAATTTAGAAAATGAAAAACTGATTCCTGCCAAGAAATATTGCCATATAGAAGTTTCTGATAACGGAATCGGTTTTGAAGCTCAGTACAACAAAAAAATATTCGAAGTTTTCCAGCGCCTTCATGGAAGAGACCGATACAACGGAACTGGAATAGGATTAGCTATTGTAAAAAAAATTATTGAAAACCACAACGGAATTATCACGGCTTCGGGTATTCAAAATAAAGGAGCTTCTTTTGACATTTATATTCCTGTAGAATAAGATTTTTTAAATTCTAAATTCCAAATTTTCAATTCATAAAAAAAACGGAAACTGCAAGTAAGCGGTTTCCGTTTCCATTTCAAAGGAAATTGAAATTATCTCAAAAACAAATTTTATCTAGTATAAACAGTAATTATACCTGTTGTTTTGTCTTTAATTTTTAACTCTTTGTTGGTAAGATTCATGATATCGCTAGTAGAACTTACATTTCCAACAGTAATAGTCAAATCATTATGGGATCTTACATAAGTACCAGTAGTTTCTGTTAAAGCACAATTACTTCCATCATAATCTCCAATAACTGCAGCATTACTTAATCTTAAATCTAAATAATCTCTATTGCATCCTGGCGCATTTTGTGGCGCATCAACTAATACTTCTTGTCCATTAACAATTGTTCCTGTTTGGCTTAGATTATATTTCCCTTGAATAGGAACTATTGTTTCTCCTTCATTATCGTCGTTACTACAAGAGGTTACGAACATTCCCGCGCTTAAGGCTAATACGAATAAAAAGTTTCTATTTTTCATGATTTGTTTGTTTTTTATTAATTTAATTCAATAATGCTAAATTAAAAGTATATACTTACAAAAAATTTCATGATTCTGCGAATATTTTACATAAATCGCATTTTTTCTAGATTTTACTTTTTCACATATTTATTCAAAATATATCTAGTTACAGGTCTTAAAGGACTATTATTCTCGGGATGTCTTCCATGTCCATTGAAGAAATCTATTCCATTTGCCGTTTTGCCATACCAGACAATTGCTTCTCCATTTGTATTAAAAAATGGTGTTGTATCGCATACTTTTATTTTTTTTAAGTCAAAAACAGTTTTGTCAAAAGGTTCTACAACATTAAAACTTCCCTGACCATTTACTTCCAAATCACAGCTTACTTTTTCGTAGTGATCATTTGACCATTGCATGCATTGTTTTTGAAAGAAAGCAAAATACCCCACTCCTCCAATTGAGCAAAAAATTAAAACAGTAAGCATTGCTGTTTTTCCTAATAGCTTTAGGGAATTTTCAAATAAGAGGTTCTTAATTCTCCTAAAAAACTTTTTCCTATTTGTTTCGGATTTCTGTGAGCCATTATTATTCCATTTAGGTTGTTCTATTTTAGCATAATCCATGTCCTTCAAATTTGCTTCAGATTTAATAGCCTTTGCATTTTCTTGCCCTACTCTATTAGAGGCATAACTGTCGTTGGTAATAAATGGTAGAGGGACATATTTCCTATCTTTTTCTACTTCCTCATTTTTTGAACTAGGCAATTTTTCCATTTCGATCTCATCACTAAAACCAACAGGAGAAATTTCAGGCTTGTAATGTTTGGTGTTTCTTAACTCTTTTATTAGTTTCAAATTCTCTGGATCAATTTCTTTTCTAAACTTATTAAAAGGTCTAGGCTGAAAATCTACCAAAATTGCGGCTAATTCAACCGTACTTATCTTAGCTGTTTCTCGCTCTGCTTTAAAAAAAGCACCTACTTTTTTAAACTTATCTGTGTATTGTTGTGAAGTATCTACTTCTTTCGGAATAAAGTCGGCCTTAAAAAAGTTTCGATATACCGCAATGTCATCAGCTTTAGGCTCTGAGTTGAAAATTTCCCAGCATAAATCTCTTAAAACTGCTTGAGAAGGATTGCTTAAGTAATCAGAATATTTCCCTTCATTTTTTTCAATTCTATATTTCTCTCGAATCGCTTCTTTATAGTCACTTTGAATATCATCTTGAGTAATTTTTTTCATAAGCTATTAGGATTTTCAGGATTTATTATAGGTTTTTTCAAGTTTTTATCGGACATCATCGGAGAATTAGGAAATCCCGGAAATCCGTATCAATGCAGGTTCAAAACCGTTGTTACTTTGCCTCAACAAAATTAGTTATCGCTTTGATCTGCAGGTCAAAAGCAAATGTACAAAACTAGTTTATTTACAAAGTGTGGAAAACCGTAAGACGGATTTTATCCGGGAAGTATAGATGAAAATCTTACGGTTCTACACACTTCACTTCCCAAACAAATTTGGCATTGCTGTCATTAAAAAACAATCAGGAAAAACTCCAGACAGCAATCCTCATGTCTAATTTTTAATCCATAAAAAAAATGAAAACTTTATATTTATTGGGAGCGTGTGCGCTGTTGTCAACTACATTATTTTCTTGTACTGCTGATGAATTTGAAACAGAAAGTAAAAAAACTGAGGTAAAAAAGGAAGTAACTCTGCCAGAAGGACAAGCAAGTGAACCAGATGGTCCTGGCGATGATCCAATTGTGGTTCCTCCACCAAAAAAATAATCCATAAAATAGTACATATCTATTTTATTATTAATTTCGGGGAAAGTATTATTTATGATACGATCCCCGTTTTTATTTCTTCTAATCGCATTGTTTGTTTTTTCGTGTGCAGAAAAGACCTCTACTTCTATTGATGATAAAGATATAAGAGAAAAAGCCTTTCAGTTTAGAGAAAAGGGAATTGCACAGCTTCAAGAAAAAAACTTTAATAGCGCTTTTTATTCTTTTAATAAATCTAAAATCTCTTACGAAAAGATCAAAGACAGTGCTAACATCGTCTTCAATCTTATTCAGATGGCTTCGATCCAACAGATAAACGGAGATTATTATGGAAGCAAAGAAACACTGACGGAAGCTTTGCCTTATATCAAGAGAAAAGATATTTACAGCGCATCTATCAATAATTTTTTTGGCATTGCCGACAAGGAACTTTCTTTATATGACGATGCTATATCTTATTATAAAGAAGCTATAAAAGATTGTACAGATTCTATCTCAAAACAACCTCCTTTGAATAATATAGCCGTAGTATATATTCAACAGAAAAACTACAACAAAGCAATTTCCATTTTAAAATCAATTTTAAATAAAAAAGATTTAGACAGCATCTTGTCTTCTAAAACTAAATCGAGAGTTCTTGATAATCTTGGGTTTGCTTACTTCAAAATAGGAAAACCAGACAAAGGTTTGCTTTTAATGAATGAGAGCTTGGATTTAAGGACTAGAACTGAAGATTTTTATGGAAGCATTGAAAGTTATCTTCATTTAGCCGAATATTATTCAAAAAACGATGTGAAAAAATCAAATGAGTATGCTAAAAAAGCTTATGAAATTGCAACTAAATTCAATAGTATTGATGAGCGACTGAGAGCTTTAGCGTTTCTTGTTTCTAACGGATCTGAAACAAAGTATGGCAAGAAATATATTTCTTTAAATGACAGCATTATTAAAATCAGAAACAATTTTAAAAACAAGTTTGCAAAAATTAAATACGATTCCAAAAAAGAAAAAGACGAAAATCAGAAACTTAAATTAGAGAAAGCTGAGAATTTGCTTGCGCTTCAGAAGGCTAAATATCAAAAGATATTTTTCATAATAGGCATTTCATCTCTTTTTCTACTATTGCTTTATTTGAGAAAGTTTTATCAGAACCGAAATCGAATTGAGAAAATAAAAACAGCATACAGTACAGAAACCCGGATTGCAAAAGACATTCATGACGGTCTGGCAAATGATGTTTTTCATGCTATTACTTACACGCAAACTCAGCCTTTAACCAACGAAAGCAATAAAGAAAACTTACTCCAGAAACTTGATGACATTTACTCACGCGTTCGTGGAATTTCTAGAGAAAACAATGATATAGATACGGGTTCAAATTTTCCGAACAATTTAAAAGCAATGCTTTCTACTTATAATAGCAATCAGACTAACGTTATCATAAATGGTGTTGAAAAAATAAATTGGGATTCGGTTGATGATTTAAAGAAGATTGCCATTCAGCGAGTTTTACACGAATTAATGGTCAATATGAAAAAACATAGTGAAGCTCCTGTCGTGTCTATAAAGTTCAATACGGACTCAAATTCTCTGCTTATTGATTACAGTGACAACGGAAAAGGCTGCGAAAAATCAAAAATTATAAAAAATGGTCTTCAAAATATGGAAATCCGTATTCTGGCTGTAAAAGGAACTATTACTTTTGAAACTGAACCGAATAAAGGTTTTAAAGTAAAAATAACAATGCCTAAATAAGAGCCTATGTTTAAAAAAGTAATAATAGCCGAGGATTTTGAAGAATTCAATTTAGCCATCAAACAGACTTTGAATGATTTCAACATTGTCAATTTCCAACACGCTAAATATTGTGATGATGCTTTTCTTAAAATTAGAAAAGCGATTCAGGATAACGAACCATACGATTTATTAATTAGCGATCTTTCGTTTAAAAAAGACCATCGCGAAGTAAAAATCGGCAGCGGAGATGAACTGATTCAAAAAGTCCGCGAACTCCAGCCTGATATTAAAATCATCGCCTACTCGATTGAAGATAAAAGCGTTCGAATAAAATCGCTTTTTGAAGATTCTGAAATTAATGCCTTTGTGCTAAAAGGCAGAAATAGTATTGAAGAACTCAAAAAAGCATTGACCATAATTTCGTCTTCTGATCAAAGATTTATTTCACCAGAAGTTGCTTCAGCGCTTCAGGAAAAAGGCAATTATGAAATAGACGATGTAGATATTAAGATCTTAAAATATTTGTCTGCTGGAACTTCTCAGGATGAAATTATAGAAATCTTTAAAAGCAGCGATATAAAACCAAATAGCAAAAGCGCTATGGAAAAAAGATTGGCAAAACTAAAAGACTTTTTCAAAGCCAACAATACCATTCATCTGGTTTCGATTACAAAAGATATGGGGATAATTTAATCTCTATTAACTACTTATTTAAAGCTCCTTCGGGAGCTTTTTTTATTTTCAAGAATTATAATATCGGATTATGGATTTCCGTAAAATACTGGTTTTGATTGGTTTTACTTTTGGGTTATTAAATAATTTAAAAATTAAAAACATGAAAAAATTAGCTGTTTTATTTAGTTTATTCTTCTTAGTTCTTGGAGGAAGCATTGAAGCTCAAAGCGGACATTACAAGGGAGGAAAAGGAAGTTCTCACAAAGGTGGAAAATACAAAAATACAAGTACTCATAATCACTACAAAAAAAGAAAATAAAATCTAAAACTTCGATTGACATTAAATCAAGGTTAAGTCAAAAGAAGTTTTAATCACAAAAACTTTAATTAACTAAATCTTAAAAGATGGGCTTTCGATTTCAAAAAAGAATAAAACTTGGAGGAGGACTTGGTTTGAATATTAGCAAATCTGGAATCTCTCCAAGTTTTAGAACAAAAATAGGCACATTCAGCAAAAATGGCTATTCAACAAAAACTGGTATACCTGGCGTGAGATATCAAAACAGTGGATGTCTTGTTTTATTTGTCTTTACAGGGATTCTTGCATTTTTAATCTATAAACTTAAATTTTAATATTATGGGATATCGAAGAGGATATTACAGAAAAGACGGTACATATGTTCAAGGACACTTTGCTAATAACAGATCTAAATTCTCCAACAAAAATAACGGATGTCTGCTTCTGATTTTAATTCTTATTGCCTTTACCTCAATAATTTCCTGCTCAGATTCATCTGAATCAAATTGTCCAACAAAAAACTGCGATGATTTTAAAAGCCGAGCAGAGGCTCAAAGCGCTTTTGAAAATAACAAGGATTGTTACAAAAATCTGGATGCAGATGGAGACGGAATTGCATGCGAAAATCTAAAATAATCAAACCCAAAAACCATGATAACACTAGAACTAAAAAGCCATTTTTTAAGATTATATCAAATGGCATTGTCTGATGATCAATTTGATGTATTGGAACTTCAAATGCTGTATCACTTTGCAGACGAAAGAGGAATTCCAAAAGAAGAACTCGACAAACTTTTTCTGAATCCGATTAATGCTGATTTTATTGTTCCAGAATCTTTACATACCAAAATCGAATATCTGTATGATCTTACCAGAATTATTTGGGCCGATGGAAAAATTACTGACGACGAATTAAACATGCTCAGAAAATATTGCAGAAAATTTGATTTTGTTGAAGAAAACATCAATGATTTATCTGATTATCTGATTGATTGTGTTCAGAAAAACATTGGTAAAGAAGAAATTATTAGTCAACTAAACGCTTAAGTTATGAAACCTCTTGCACAATTATTCAGTTTAAAAAAATCTGAAGATTCTCCTTTTAAAATTCTGGAAGAGAATGAAGAAGACAGAGAACAAATTAGAATCACCTATTATCAAAGCGGTTTTGCCGCATCGGTTAAGGCAACCGGAAAACCAATTGTTTTAAAAGCATGTCTTCAAAATTTATATATGAGTTTTGAAGATCAGTGCCGAAAACAAAAAATGGAACAAGACAAACTCAAACAGCCGTATCGCGAAGAACAGGAAAAAAACAGAACAGAGCTTAAAAAATCTGAAGCCGCAATTGGCATTTATGAGAAAAAAGAACAGGATATAAATGATAATATCGATCAGATAAAAAACGAAATTATTGAAGTAAAACGAAATCCTGATAAATACGGAATCGAAGAAGGAAAAGGTTTAAAAGCACAATTTTATATTGGTTTGATTCTTTTATTGCCAATTACACTTTATGTTTTGGTGTTTTATATTTCGGCTTCTTATTCTGCTTTTTTTAAAGAATTTTCAAATGACAGTTTAACTGCAGCCATTTTTGATGCTGATGCTTTTACAAATGCTTTCAAGGCAAGTTGGCTTGAAGGTGTTTTGGTTACCACTATTCCGTTTGTTTTTATGGGATTGGGTTATGTTATTCATATGGTGCAAAAAGGAAAAGGAATCAAAAACATTTTCAGACTTGCTGCACTTTTTACTATTACATTTCTATTTGACGGTCTTTTGGCTTACATCATTGAGAAAAAAATATACGAGTTTAATAAAACAACAGAATCTTCCCCTTACAATTTAAATATCGCTTTGGGCGAGCCAGAATTCTGGATGATCATATTTGCTGGTTTCGTGGTGTATATTATCTGGGGATTGGTATTTGATTTTGTAATGAAAGAATTTGAAAACATTGATAAAATTCGAGCTTTTATAAGAGGCCGAAAAGAAAATTTATTAAATCTAGAAAAACTGAAATCTGATTATGTTAATAAAATCAATGATTTCAAACAGCAAATTGTTATTGTCAATGGAAAAATATCAGAATTACAAGCCAAAATTGATGGATTTGTTTTTCCTGTAAAAGAATATCTGCACTATCATCACCAATATAAAGAAGGCTGGTTTCAGGCAATTGGAACTGAATTGGCTTTACCATACAAAGAGAAAGAAGAACTTTTGCAAAATTGTGAACTTTATTCAGAAGAACATTTAAGTAAACTAAACTTAATAAATCCTGATTTCCAACATTTAGTATATTCTAAAATCAATTAAGATGAAAAATACTTTACTTAAAATTTCAATGTCTTTATTGTTGATTTTCTTCTTTTCATGTAAAGAAGAAACCAAAACAGAAAGCAAAGAAACCTCAACTAAAAGTTCTGTTTCAGAAAATTATAACATTAGTATTTTGGTAGATTTATCAGACCGAATTAGCCTCAAAAAAAATCCAAATCCAACAATGGAAATTTATCAAAGGGACTTAGGATATATCAAATCGGTTTCTGAAGCTTTTACAGATCATCTGAAATCAAAAAGATTGAGACAGATTGATGACAAAATGCAATTGTTTTTTAATCCCGAACCTGAAAATCCTGAAATTAATTCTATTTCTAAAGAATTGAGAATTACGGTAAATAAAGATAATGCGTCCAAGAAATTCCTTAATTCCATTAATGATACTTATTCTTCAAAAACATCAAAAATATATGAATCAGCGATTAAAGATGATAAATATATCGGTTCAGATATTTGGAACTTTTTCGACAGCAAAGTTCAGGATCAATGCATTGACAAAGATTTTAGAAATATCTTAATTATCCTCACAGACGGATATATGTTTTATGAAGGAACACAAATTAAGGACGGAAATTTATCCAGTTATTTAACACCTCAGCTAATTAAACAAAATGGCTTGAATACAAATAACTGGCAGAAAAGATTCAATGAAGAAAATTTTGGTTTTATTAAAGTTGATACCGATTTGTCTAATCTTGAAGTTTTGGTTTTAGGAATAAATCCAAGCAAAAATAATCCGTTTGAAGAAAAAGTTATAAAGGCGTATTGGACAAAATGGCTTTCTGAAATGAAAATAAAACATTTCGAAATTAAAAATGCTGACTTGCCTTCAAACATGGATAAAATTATAAAAGATTTTATTTCCGAAAAAGAATAAAAAATCAAATTTATGCTTTTTAAAGAGGAACTTTATTGTCCTCTTTTTTCCGTTTAAATCCATTCCAAAAAACTTCCATCAAATTTCCATCTCGTTACGGATTTCCATAATACACTGATTTTTATTGGTTTTACATTTGAAACATTAATTTAAAACTACAACCCAATGGAAATGAATATTCAACTAAAATCATTAGCCGATAAAATAAATCAGCTGAAAAGTAAAATCGAAACTGAAGAATCTACAAAACATGCTTTTGTACTGCCTTTTATACATGTTTTAGGATACGATGCATTTAATCCGCTAGAAGTAGTTCCTGAATTTACGGCTGATCTTGGCTTAAAAAAAGGAGAAAAAGTAGATTATGCTATTTTTCAGAATGGAGAACCAATTATTATTGTAGAATGCAAAAGCTGGAAAGAAAAACTTACCGTTCATAATTCGCAATTATTTCGCTATTTCCATGTTACCAAAACCCGATTTGCACTTTTAACAAACGGAATTCATTATCAATTTTTCACCGATTTGGACGATCAAAACAAAATGGACGAAAAGCCTTTTTTAGAATTTGATATCTGTAATCTAAAAGAAAATACGATAAACGAAATTGCCAAATTTCATAAAGCGAATTTTGATGTCAATAATATTGTAAGCAATGCAAGTTCATTAAAGTACATTAAGGAAATAAAGAAGCAAATAAGTACAGAATTAGAAAATCCATCAAATGAATTCACAAAACTTTTTGCCAACAAAGTTTACACAGGCAGGCTTACAGAAAAAGTTGTGGAAGAATTCAAAGATTTAGTTCAAAAATCAGTAAATCAATTTATTAATGATAAAATTAATGATCGTTTAAATGCAGCTTTAAGCAAAGAAACAATCAAACAACAAGACGAAGAAATTATCTCAGTTGAAGATGATAGCAAAGTGGTTACAACCGAAGAAGAACTTGACGGTTATCGTATAGTAGTTGCCATTTTACGACGAAAACTCCCAGTAGCCAGAATCGTATATCGCGATACACAATCGTACTTTGGAATACTGCTGGATGATAATAATCGAAAACCTCTTTGCAGACTACACCTAAATGGCGGTAAAAAATATTTAAGCCTCTTCAACAATAATAAAACCGAAGCTAAAATTGCAATTTCATCAATTGATGATATTTATCAATACGAAAAAGAATTATTAGAGACTGTAGCGCTTTACGAAACAGAATTAAATCCCGTATAAGTACTCATTTTAAAGAATTTAATTCTAAGTAGATTTATTGCAGCTAACCAAATACCACATCGCCTATGCAAAAAAACTACCTCATCTTACTTTTATTATCTACGTTTTATTCATGCAAGAAAGCTGCTTCTCCGCCTCCATTGCCACAAGTAAATTCGTTTTACAAACCAGTCATTACACCAGATGACCGAAAAACAATTACACCAGAAGAAGCCAGAACGTATCATGTAAATAAAACGTATCAATACGAATACAGAACAGGAAACCCTGGAAATTACGAGTACAATTATGATGTAAAAGGAATAAACAGCAGAGGCGATTCGGTTTGTGGGAATATTAACGTTCAGGGAAAATACGGCGCAGGAATTTTAACCAGCGATTCAGTTGCTGAAGTTGAAATAAATACGGAATGGATCTCATACGGAAAATTAAAAGCTACTGATAAACAAGGAAATGAATACCATTTGATTGTTAAATAAAAAATATATAGAATGAAATATACTCTACTTTTACTTTTTGTTTTTGCAGCTTCTTTTCGACCTCCAGAAACAAAAGTGTTTATTTGCGGTTCTACTGGCGCAAAAAAATATCATTATAACGAAAATTGCCGTGGTTTAAGATCTTGTAGTCATGAAATAGTTAAAACATCGCTTAAACAAGCTCAAGGTCTAGGTTTGACACTATGTGGATGGGAAGATTAAAACCTCCCCACTTTACATTTAATTATTTGATAATAATCACTTTACAATAATTTCACATTAGTTTTTTTAATTTGATATAAAACTAATCGTTATGAAATTCTTTAATCTAAGATTCCTAGTATCATTCAAAGAATGGCTTTTTTTAAGAGCAATGCAATCTTCTTTCCTGCATTAATAAACCATTATAAATAAAGGAAAGCACTATTGAATGAATAAAATTGAAAGCTCATTTTTGAACAGAAACCAATTTGGTGAAGATTTCTTGTGGGGTGTTTCTACTGCCGCTTTCCAAATTGAAGGGGCACATGATGCCGACGGAAAAGGTTCTTCTATCTGGGATGTTTTTACTTCTCAAAAAGGAAAAATCAAAAACGGACATCATGCCTTAACAGCTTGTGATTTTTACAACTGCTATGAAGACGATATTAGTTTAATCAAAGAACTAAACATTCCGAATTTTAGATTTTCTATCAGCTGGCCCAGAATTATGCCGACAGGCATTCATCCTATAAATCAAGCCGGCATCGATTATTACAACAAAATTATAGATTCTCTGCTGTCATCTGGAATAGAACCTTGGATAACACTCTATCATTGGGACTTACCTCACAAACTTGAAGTAAAAGGAGGCTGGACAAACCGCGAATCGGTTTCTTGGTTTAAAGAATATGTCGAAGTCTGCGTACAATATTTTGGCGATCGCGTTAAAAACTGGATGGTGATAAACGAACCTTCCGTCTTTACTGGAGCAGGTTATTTTTTAGGCATTCATGCACCTGGAAAAAAAGGAATTACCAATTATCTTAAAGCGATGCATCATGTTACTCTAGCTACTTCAGCAGGAGCTAAAATAGTTCGTGAACGAATTCCAAATGCCAATATCGGAACTACATTTTCATGCACGCATATCGAACCTGCAACTGAAAGCTCAAAAGATGTTGAAGCCGCAAAACGTGTAGATACTTTATTAAACAGAACTTTTATAGAACCCATTTTAGGATTAGGTTATCCGCAGAAAGATCTTCCGGTTCTTAAAAAATTGAATAATTATATACTTGAAGACGATTTAAACAATCTCAATTTCGATTTTGATTTCATCGGATTACAGTGTTACACCCGAGAGGTAGTAAAATCTTCTATCTTAACTCCCTACATTGGCGCTGAACTGATAAGTGCTGAAAAAAGAAATGTGATTTCTACAGAAATGGGCTGGGAAGTTTATCCGCCTGCTATGTATCATATCCTTAAAAAATTTAATGAGTATAACGGAATCAAAAAAATAATTATTACCGAAAACGGAGCCGCTTTTCCTGACACCGTTCAAAACGGAAAAGTACACGATATAAAGCGAACTCATTTAATTCAGGATAATTTAGAACAAATTCTAAAAGCTAAAAATGAGGGTATAAATGTTGACGGCTATTTTGTTTGGACTTTAACCGATAATTTTGAGTGGGCCGAAGGTTACAATGCCCGATTCGGACTAATCCATGTAGATTTTGAAACCCAAAAACGAACTATAAAAAACTCTGGATTATGGTTTAAGGATTTCTTATCTTGATTTTACCGCGAAGTACGCTAAGTTTTTTAAAATAACTTTCAGTCAAAACAAAGTTCGCAAAGCTATGTATAAATTGCTTTGCGAACTTTGCATTTATCTTTTTGCCTTTGCGATTAAAAAGCTAGACCCAAATAGCATTAAGACTTATATTTATAATTCTGTTTTAATATTCCAACATGGATTTTTCCATTAGTTTTTAAGTTAGTTATAATCCTAATAAATTTCTCTTCGGGATATTTTACATCAAAACTAAAGGTTGTATCTTTTGTTTTAACCTGAAGCAAATGTTTCCCTTCGCCAGATACCGACAATCCAACTGTTTCATAAGTAGGGAGTTCTTCTGTCGCTTTCAAATTAATCTCTTTCACTTTTTCTTTATCAAGAAATACTTCAAGCTTTAAGTTATCCAATTTCATATTCGTTGGCTGTTCAAACGAGACAACGTATTTTTTGCAACTGACAGCGCATAAAACAATAAATAGTATGAGAAGCTTTTTCATAAAGGAATTTTAAACTGATTGTTATTAAAAAATCAAAACCGTTTTTTAGTGTTTTATAAATATAAATAATTTTATTTCAATCTGCTGAAAAAACAAATTCTATAATTTTCTTGGGATATAGAATTACTCAAAAAAGTCCGAAAAAAAATATCCAAAAAAAAGTAAAAAAAAGAGTAAAAAAATCTGTTATTTCATTGAATTTCATTAGGTTTATCAATATTTTTTTCTTATATTTATTGTGTAAAAAACAGTAAATATATGCCTAAAAACAAACTTTCTAAACGCCAAAATTACACTTCAAAAAATTTTCTTTTTTATCTCTTCAAGCATTTTATTTTTCAAAATGCATTTAAATTTCATTCCGAAATTATATTTCTCAATTTTTTTTCTGCACAAAATATAAGCATGCAGAAGATACCAGAGCAACTGCTCCAACTGCAATCGTAATTATTTTGCGCGGATATATTTTCTGAGCCACTTTTTTAGAAAATAGATCTTTAAAATTTAGCATAAGATTTCTCTTTTTGGGAACTTCTTGAGACTCTTCATTTTCATTTTTCAACAAAACAGTTTTTTCTATGCCACTACCATCAATTTCAGCAGTTACATTCTCAACGACATTCTTAATTTGTTTGGCTTCTTCAATTCTACATTTTTCGTTGAATTTTTTAAAAGGGCGTGGCTGAAAATCGACTATTACTGCTGCAAGATTTATGGCATCAATATTTGATGGATCTGTTTCGCCCTTAAAGAAAGTTTCAATAGGCCTAAACTTATCTTTTTGATTTTTAAACTTATTCTTTTGAGTATAGTCAAAATCTACGCACAGTAAATTCCTAAAAACTTTTAAATCATCTTGAGTCGGATTATCTTCAAAGATAAGCCAGCATAAATCGCGTAGTTTTCCGCGTGAAGGATGGTGTAGGAAGTCAAAATACTCTCCCTCTTTTTCGATCTCGTATTTAATTTTAATCGCCTTTTTATATTCTTCTAATGTATTATTCATTTTGCCTTTTTTAGAAAATTCTTTTGACTCTTTGTTTTCACTCTTAACCAAAACTTTTTATATGCCTTTATTTTCGATCTCTACAATTAAATCTTTACCAGCAATTCAATTTTTGTTCCAAATCTATATTATTTATATAATTTTTTTTAGCTATTCGCAACCAACTTTTGACCGACAAATTGCATCTATTACAATAGATATTTGTATTAAAATTAAATAATTCAAACTAGACTTTTAAGCTTTTTTCTGGGAATTTCTGGGAATCTCAGGAAAACGCAGGAATTCCGGGAATCCCTTGCCAGATAAGGCCTGGAAGCTCCTTTACTTTGCATCAAGAAATTAGTTCAGGTTTTGTCTGCAGACTAAAACAATAATGAAAACCAGTTCTAATTAAGAGTGTAAAAAACTGTAAGACCGAGTTTATTCGGGAAGTATAAATAACGTCTTACTGTTCTATACACTTCACTTCCCAAAACCAATGTTGGTATTGTCCCAAAAGCCTCTGGATCATTCCGGACCGCAATACCTATGTCTAATTTCTTAAAAATAAACAAAATGAAAAAACTAATACTATTTATCGCTTTTGCGTTATTGTTCACTATATTTTCTTGTACTCCTGACGAGTATGAGACTACGCCAAAAAAGAAAATTGAGAAGGTTGGAACACCATCAGCGGATTTTGATCCTGATGGTCCTGGTGATACAAAGCCACCTACAAGACCATAAACTAAAAATATAATTTTAGTATCAAATTAATTACTATTTTCGGGGAAAGTAAATTTACATGTTACGGTCCCCGTTTTTTTATTTTATTCTACTTCTCTCTCTTTTTTCCTGCAAGAAAGAAAGCTATACTGCTTCTAACACTGAATTGATTCGAAAAGAAGCGCTTAGTTTACGAATTAGTGCAGACGAAAATTATAAAAAAGAAAACTTCAACACCGCTTTTTACGAATTTAACAAATCAAAAGCCCTTTTCGAAACCTTAAAAGACAGTGCCAAGATTCCATATATACTTATTCAAATAGCCTCTATCCAACAGGTGAATGGTGATTATTATGGGAGCAAAGAAACCGTAACAGAAGGACTCATTTATGCTAAAGATAAAGACCACATAGCCTCTATAAATAATATTTTAGGCATAGCAGATAAAGAACTTTCTCTTTATGATGATGCCATTTATTACTATAAAAAGGCAGCAGATCAATATACAGACTCTCTTTACAAGCAATACCCAGTACAAAATATTGCAGCTGTTTATATTCAGCAAAAAAAATATGATAAAGCAATTGCTCTTCTAGAATCCATTTTAAGAAAGAATTTTTCAAACCATGAATCCAATACTCTGTTTAAAACTGCAATAAAAGATAATTTAGGTTACGCTTATTTTAAAAAAGGAATGGAAGATAAAGGATTTCATTTAATGGATGAAGCACTCCTAACCAAAGTTGAAATTAAAGACACCTATGGAAGCATCGAAAGTTATCTGCATCTAGCCGATTATTATTCTCACAAAGACAAAAAAAAATCAGATGAAAATGCTCTTTTGGCATACAAAACAGCAACAAAGATGAATAGCGTTGATGAAAGATTAGAAGCTCTGCAAATATTAATTTCAAATGATAATACTTCCAATACTCCCAAATACACCCAAAAGTACTTTACACTAAACGACAGCATTATTAAAGTTCGAAATAACTTTAAAAATAAATCTGCCAAAATTAAATACGATGCTAAAAAGGAAAAAGATGAAAACGAGAAACTTCGTTTAGAAAAGGCAAAAAATCAATTATCGCTTCAAAGAGCCAAGTATCTAAAAATCGTATTTGCAATTGTTTTTGTCTTTTTAGTCATTCTAATATTCATTTTAATACGCTATTATAAAAACAAAAATAAGGCTATCGAATTTAAAACTTCTTACAATACAGAAACCCGAATTGCAAAAAAAATCCATGATGAGTTGGCTAATGATGTTTTTCAGGTTATCGCTTTTGCAGAATCTCAACCGTTATATGCAGAAAATACCAAAGAGAATCTTTTGCAAAAACTAGACGATATTTACAGCCGTGTTAGAGGTATATCTAGAGAAAACAATAGTATCGATACTGGTGAAAATTTTACCCGCAGTATAAAAGAAATGCTTTCTGCCTATAATACGCGAGAAAGAAATATCATGGTTACCAATTTAGAAGACATAAATTGGGAAGATATTGACGATATAAAAAAGATCACCATCAGCCGAATTTTACAGGAACTAATGGTAAATATGAAAAAACATAGTAAAGCAAGTCTTGTAGTTATACGATTTGAAAGTGACCAAAAATCAATTTTTGTAAATTATATGGACAATGGGATTGGCTGCGAAAAAAGTATGATTCTTAAAAATGGCCTACAAAACATGGCAAACCGTATTCTCGCTGTTAACGGTACATTTGATATTGAGACAGAACCAGACAAAGGATTTAAAGTAAAAATATCTATGCCAGAACAAACGCAGATTAAAGTAAAAGAAAAGTTCGCATATTAAAATTAAAAGCCTTTCTGAATTAAATCTAAAAAGGCTTTATAATCTAAGAATATACTTTTCCCACTTTTTTACCTATTCTACAACTCCGCTTTCTAATATACTGAATGTTTTGTTTTCAGAATCTATTTCAGCTAATACACCAAACGGAAGGGTAAATGTTGGGCAAGTATGGCCAAAATCCATTTCTGTTACAATGGCTAGTTCAGTTAAATTTTCTTCATTTATAATTTTCAAAATTTCGTCATTATATTCTTTAATATATTTGGAATCGTATGGACGGCCGAAAATAATTCCTTTTAAACGATGCAAAATTCCTTGTGCTGCATAATTTCTAAGCCAATATCTTAACGTGCTTGGTTCAGCCATATTTTCAGAAGTTTCCAAAAACAAAATACAGTCATTCCATTCCTCTACAGATGGCCAAAATTCTGTTCCTTTCAAAAATTCCAAAACGTCCAAACAGCCTCCAATTAATTTTCCCTGAACTTTCCCATTTCCCTGCAAAAAATTCCATCCATCAGATGCCGTAAGTTTTCTTTTTGTATTTGACAGTGATGCATCAAACCAATCCAGATATTCTGATGTCCAGCCTTCCTTATTCGGCATAATTTCTCCAACTGGTTT
>Ga0209489_106997_pt1 | contig 17388 bp, 11 predicted proteins | sample SiratrowhiteBW_FD_187527 | JGI IMG/M metagenome (GOLD analysis project Ga0209489, IMG submission 187527) | Root nodule microbial communities of legume samples collected from California, USA - Siratro white BW (SPAdes) (version 2) | ecosystem: Host-associated > Plants > Roots > Nodule | place... | reverse complement strand
ATCCAAGGTACAAATGAGTTTCGAAAAGATTACATTCAATCCCAAGATATGAAGACTTAGCTACCCATGGCAGCCATTAAAACTCAACAACGGAAGATAGCTTGAGAAACCGTAAGCTCCCGCTCGGATTTCGTCACTTCTATGCTTTTCTTCTTGCTTCTCCCAGTTTCAGATCCCCTTTCTAAAACCCTAAAATCCTCCTTTTAAACTTGGTTTGGGCCTAGGTGAAGTGGCTTTTCTTTTGGGCTTTTTCCTATTTTAAACTTTTGTTTCTTTTCTTCATGAATCTTCCCATCTATCATTTTCTTCATTCTTTTTCACCTGAAATTTCACAATAATTGAGATTAAATTATTTCCTTTAACTCAGGACTCAAAACATATATTTAAATCCAAAAACTCTAAAATTGGGAGAAATTACTATTTTAAATAATACTAAAACCCATAAGTACTCAATATTTTTCATATATAAAAACACTTAAAATTGGTACTTATCACTAAATCAAACTTCACAGTAAGGAGGAATTCTACCAAATTCACTTATGATATATTGTAGACTATAGATTTTTGTATATATAACAATTTAAAGCTTGTTGTTTTATCTATTTTTATTTATTCACTTTCGATAGACAACTTTTAAAAAAAAAAGGGAATTTTTCAGTTGCCCATAAATTTGAAATTGGAAAACTACGCTTTTTAATTTTTCTTATTATAAGAAAAAGGATAATTAATTTTTTTTCAAATTAACAAATATATTAATAGAAAAATATGTTATTCTTGTTAAATTATTTAAATGATATCAACTTATACAATCCGGTAGAACTTTCATATTTTCAATTTCTTAAAATCTCAAACAAACAAAATTTCATTAATGAAAATTTTTAACATGTAGGAACAATATCATAATAATTTAGACCATTTGGATTGTAGGACATTGTGACTTGAGTTGTAAGTACATAGTTCTCGTGGAGGTCAAGCATAATATATTTGTCTCACTAAATAACTAAATTACAATGTTCATGTGTCTATAAAAAGGAGGAAAAGTTTATCAAATAAATAACTAATTTTTAAATGCTTTTGTTTATGGTCCTTTAAAGGATTTTTTGATTAAAACATTTTTGCATTTGTTTATTATTTCTTTTTTTACAAACTCTTGTAAGAATAAGGTAAACATTAAAAAAAATTATCTAATTAGATAATGATGGCGAGATTTTTACTGTTTAGCAAATCATGAATAAGATGAAGAAGCTAAGGAGATGGTGAATGTAGCTCAACAAAAGTAAGAAATATTATGTAAGGAAGTAGAGGAATTTCATCACCATGTTGAAGAAACATTGAGGACTTGTGAGCAACTTCAAAACAAATAAAGAACTATAACAAATTCTCAAGGCATAAAAGTCGAAAAAAAGATATTAGAGATCAAATTAATGCTAATATAACAATAATTTGATGCAAAATGTTCGTTGCATGGTCCTGAAGGTTGTCCCTTCGAGGATCCCAAGATTCAGATAGTCATTCTAAAGCATTATACGCTTAAATATTGATATCAGGTAGATAGAATGGGGTCGATGCAAAAATGTTCATTGACACACTATAAGATAGTACATTGGATTGGTTCAACGACTTACCTCACAAATCCATTTTTTCATTTGAAAAGCTTTTAGTATGTTCAATGTTCATTTTACCACAAATAAGACCAAACCCATTAAGATAGTAGACTTGTTCAACATGAAACAACAACAAGGTAGCTACTTATTTACGCATTTATGTGGAACCATTATGGAGATCCCACAATTTAACTAGAAAATATATGTGGATGTTTTCATGAAATGATTCTAAGTCAATCCTTTTAGTGAGACCCTAATCCAATGAAAGGTGAACATTATAACAAAAGTCTGAGTGAGAATTACATAAGATATGTCACAAATAACAATCACAAAGTACCTACACCGAATCATTTTCCTACGATCTTTTCACAAATGGAGAATTGGTATACCTAACTTTTTCTCACAACTAGTTTGTCAACTTAAATTTCTAGTAGTCATAGTTAAATATTTTACAAAGTGGATTGAACTAAAATCATTGTCCATAATATCAATATAAAAAATTAAGTAATTCATTATGTAGATTTAGAGTCTAACGTGTCCTTATCATCAATAATGACACTTAGTTTACCTGCTGACAAGTTCACGAAATTTATCGAGACCTTGAATTAAGCAAACCTTCACATAGTAGAACGTTTCTAGAAAATGATGATAAGTACACGAGTGACATAAAAGAAAATGAGCAATGCATTCTTATAAAAATAAAAAGAAGTATGACAAGATAAGATATTTTTACTCAACAAAGAGTCATTCTTTTTCTTTATTTTGTACTAGTTGGACTTGTAATTTTTATGATTTAGTTCTTGTATTTATAGATGTAATTTATAATAGTTCATTGTTGGTTGCCTCTAATATTGTAATATTGTCTTCTTGATTTTGTGAAAGTGAGCATTGAAAAGTTCAAATTAAAATCCAAATTGAATATGTAATTCTTAATCAAGGAAAAGATCACTCCAAACATAGAGAACATGCTCAAATCACAATATGTACCAACATTAAAAGTACCCTCCTAAATTTGGTCATCCTTAAAAATTTAAATGTTCTGTCTTTTTTTTTTTCTTATAATAGTTAAGAGAGATCTAAATCTCTCACTTACATTTCATTTAGGCTAATTTGAGCCCATTTATAAAAATTATGTTATGAATACTAATCTTTTTCACTTGTATTCTAACTTTGGTTAGATATTAAATTTATGAGACAATTTTATACTTATTGAGTGATAGAACCATTGGAATCAAGTGATGATTATACGTAAAGACTATCAAATTAAGAATTCTCAACAATTTTCCAATACATTTAACTCTTCTTCGCCTCTTATAATGAATAGAATTATTGATTCAAATTTTATATGACATCTAGTTACACCTAAAGAAGTATCAATAAGATTTGTATCAATAAGATTTATACTTGTTACTTAAATTTAATCACTTCTTGATATTATTATCTTCATCAAATTGTAAGATTAAAAACAACCACCAAAGTCATTTTACATTATCTGAAATATTTTTTTATTCTTTAAAATTAAAAAAAGATTATCTTATTTTTTTCTCTAAATTTTTTACTTAAATATTAATAAATACAATTTTATATGTAACATATTTACTATTGTGAGATATTATAGATTACTTAAATATTAAAAACTTTAAAGTTATTGTTGACTTTCTTAAAAGAGACTCGCTGTTATTAATGAATTTTATTTGTTATTGAGAAACTTAAATATGATATATTAAATTTGGTTGTTTTATATATGACTTATATTTATTATATGTTACTAGAGAGAACACATGCAATTCCGCCCATGTGTATTCATAATTTTATTATTTTCTATAGTTTTATTATTTTTATGAATTATTAATTAAAAAATAAAATAAAAATTTAAAATATATAATTTTATTAAAATAATATTAAAAATTAGATAACCATTATTTTCAAAAATAAAAATTATTTATTTGTTTTAATATAAAGAAAAAATTATTCAATTATTTATTTTATTAAATAAATATTTTTTTATTTATTGAAAGGTAAATTTGTTTAATTAAAAGATGACAGCAAAGAAAATTACAAAATTGTGTATCCTCTTCATATAATGATATATATTTTATAGTTTTATTTTTTTATGAATAATTAATTAAAAAATAAAAAAAAAAATATATATATATATATATATATATATATATAATTTTTAAAAATAGTATAAAAAAATTATACAGTCATTATTTTAGTTATTTTAAAATAGAGAGAAGTTATTCCATCTAAATATAAAAATAATGTTATCATATTCAAAAGATAAGGTATAAAGACAAAATATAATATTACCTGCTTGAAAAAGATAACATATTTTAATAATTTTAATTGAATATTAAAATTGATTTATGTTACAAGACTTAATAATTCTATATATAATAACTACGTGGACTTATATAGGTTAATATAACCTCATTTTTTTAAAGAATACTTGTCCTTTCTATTTAATAGAAATTAATGATATATTTTTCTCCAAGTTCTTACTAACTCGATACTAATTTGAGAATGTTTTGTAGGTGTATCCTTCTTTGGTACTTCACTAACAAACCCAGCAACTCTTGTTAGAGAATATCAAAGTCAACCCTAACTCAGGTTCAAAAAAAAAAAACACAATTACTTATTTTATTAAATAAATAAAATATTTTTTATTTATTAACAAAGAATAAAATTGTAAAATTAAAATATAATACAAAAGGAAATTGTGAAATGATATATCTTTTTTATATAATTGTATAAATTTTGTAGTTTTATTATTTTTACAAATAATTAACTAAGAAAAAATACCATTTAGTATATATATATATATATATATATATATATATATATATATATATATATATATAATTTTGTAATAATAGTATTAAAAAATTATATAGTCAAGAAAAGTTATTCAATTATTTATTTTACTAAATAAATAAATAAATTATTTTTATTTATTAAAGGATAAAATTGTCTACTTAAAAAAATAATACCAAAGAAAGTCTGGATTTATTTTATATAATATATATAGATACTTTGAAGTTTAAATTTTAATTTTATGTATTTATATGTATTGCTTTGTTTTTTATATTAATATTGCTTCATATATTATACTATCATGTTAAAAATTAAAATAATAATTTTTATTAAGACTGGCTTTGTCTTGGAACTCATGGTTTTGTTAGTTCAGTAGACTAACATTGCCTCGTTACTCTTCCAATAAGTAATTTTTTTAATTTTAAATTTTTCTTATTTATATTTACCCTGATAAAAAAATTATTTAACTTATAGATTCTTTTTTCTCTTTTCAACATTTTATATTCCCTCTTATATTTAATATAAATATTAAATAAGTCCTAAAAGACTGTCATTTGCTAATAAGAAATGCTGAGATTAGTCTATTTATTTATCTATTACTTAAATATAAAAACATAACAAGCAAGGACCAAGTGAGCAGTGATTCTCCAACTAACCATATCTGGCTGTTGGAGAATATCATGAGTTCAAAATTGGAAATCTCAACCCTTCAACCCTACAAATAATCATTGGTATGTTTTCCCCTATTTTCAATTCAATTTCACCCCTTTCTTTTCTCTCTCACCTACCACCTATCAAGAGTTCCATATTCCTATTCATCAACTGGTGCGATTACTTTTCGATTATAATTTTTTCTTGATTATGTTCAATCACTCTTACGTGTCTCTTATTTGTGAAAAGTTTTTCCAAGATTTGAAGCACGATGTCCAAGTTTTGAAGCCAGATGTCACCGATCTACCGTTCAGAGATGTGATGATCGTGTTCGTGTTGCTTGCTTCGTGAAGGCTCGGTGAATATTGCGCAGATCGTGAGAATCAAATTAGGCAGGTTCAGCGGGTTATTCTTGCGGTTCTTGTGTGGAGTTCTTGAAATTCGGATTAAAGAATGATACGAGGATTTTTGAGGGGAAATGTTCTGTGTGTATAGTAGAATGAATATTTGGGGATGAAGTGGTTGTGGAGAACTTTGTGAACCGACCTTTGCCACGACGGGTGCGCTTGCATGGCAGGTCAATCAAAATTAATAAAAAAAGATTATTTGTGGGTTTTGAGGGAGATCGTACGGGAATTCCCGGGTTCTCCCTCCGGTGTGGTGGCGTGTTTGATGTCTTCCTTTTCCTTTCTTTCCCCTTTCTTTTTATATCTTTCTTTTCCTGGTTTAACGTATAAATCACCATTGGACTCTTCGTCATCGATCTATCAATCAAGATCATCCATCATAAAACAAAGATTGACTTCTTCATTTTCACGTGAGTTACTTGAAAATATGGAAACATTGTGTAGTATAGGATATTTTTTTATGATATTTCCTTCTTCTTCTCCTCAAGATTTATAATGAACAAAGGACAATCATGTTAATGTGATCTTACCAAAATCATAACATATGTAGGTTTATTCTTGATCTTGCTTCTTGTAACTTTTCTTTAGCATCAATGACTTGTTTTTATACTTTAGAAATATAGAGAACTTCTTTATCAATAAATTTAGATTTTCACTTAGTGAATTGTCCTCTTTTTTTTCCTATGCATTTCTTAGCTTTGAGAACTATGTCATCTTCTTTTCACCTTCTTCTTCCTTTTAATCTTTTTAGTTTTATTTTGTGTCTTTTTAGCTTATTAAACAAGGTGGTTAGGTTCATCATAGTGAGATCTCTTGATTAAAAAATAAATTTTTTGGTTATCATGACCTATTTAAGTTATTTAAAATCTTGATGTTGAGTTTTTTTATATCAAAAATCTTTTTAAAAGAACAATAAAGTGATTTATTTTGAATTTTACTCAACAAAAGAGTAATTCTTTTTCTTTATTTTGTATTTTTTGAAGTTTTATGATTTAGTTCTTGTATTTATAGGTGTAATTTATAATGCTTCCTTGTTGGTTGTCTCTAATATTGTCTTCTTGGTTTTGTGAAAGTGAACATTATAAAGTTCAAATTAAAACCCAAAATTGAATATGTAATTCTTAATCAAGGAAAAAATCATTTAGAAGATGTTCAAATCATAACATGTACAAACATTAAAAACATTCTCTTAAATTTGGTTATCCTTGGAGATTTAAGAGATCTAAATCTCTCACTTACATTTCATTTAACCTCATTTGAGTGCAATTTGAGTGCATTTAGAGTAGAAATTATGTTACAATTTTGTAGTTATTAAGTAATATATCCGGAGTCAAGTGATGATTATACATAAGTTTGATATTGAATTTATGAGACAATTTTGTAATTATTGAAATATACATTGAACACATAGGAATCAAGTGATGGTTATACATAAAGACTATCAGATTAAGAACTCTCAACAATCTTCAAATACATTTAACATTTCTTCGTCTCTTATACAGAATAGAATTATTTTAACCTTTCTTCTTCTCTTATACGGAATAGAATTATTGATTCAAAATTTATATAACATCTTTTTACACAAAAAAAAAAAAAGTAACAATAAGATTTATACTTGTTACTTTGAATTTAATCACTTCTTAGACATTATAATTATAAGCTTCTACATATATGATCTTCATCAAATTGTAAGATTAAAAACAACCACCAAAGTCATTTTACATTATCTGGAATAATTTTTTATTCTCTAAAATTAAAAAAGATTATTTTAAATTTTTTCTCTTAAATATTAATAAGTACAATTTTATAGGTAACATATTTGCTATTGTGAGATATTATAGATTACTTAAATATTAAAAATTTTAAAGTTATTATTGACTTTCTTAAGGAGACTTGCTGTTATTAATGAATTTTATTTGTTATTGAGAAACTTAAATATGATATATTAAATTTGGTTGTTTTATATATGACTTATATTTATTATATGTTACTAGATAGAACACATGCAATTCGGCGCACGTGTATTCATAATTTTATATTTTCTATAGTTTTATTATTTTTATGAATTACTAATTAAAAAATAAAATAAAAATTTAAAATATATAATTTTATTAAAAATAATATTAAAAAATTAGATAACCATTATTTCAAAAATAAAAGTTATTTATTTATTTTAATATAAAGAAAAATTAGTCAATTATTTATTTTATTAAGTAAATAATTTTTTTTATTGGTTAAAAGGTAAATTTGTCCAATGACAACAAAGAAAATTACCAAATTGTGTATCCTATTCGTATAATGGTATATATTTTATAGTTTTATTTTTTTATGAATAATTAATTAAAAAATAAAAAAATTAATATATATATAATTTTGTAAAAATAGTATAAAAAAATTATGCAGTCATTATTTTAGTTATTTTGAAATAGAGAGAAGTTACTCCATCTAAATACATGAGGACAATGTTACCATGTTCAAAAGATAAAGTATAAGGACAAAATATAATATTACCTGCTTGAAAAAGATAACACATTCTAATAATTTTGATTGAATATTAAAATTAGTTTCTGTTACAAGACTTAATAATTCTATATATATATATATATATATATATATATATATATATATAATAATAATAATAATAATAATAATAATAACTACTCGGACTTACATATTAGGTCAATATAACCTATTTTTTTTATACAATATTCAGTCCTCTGTGTATTAGAAATTAATCATATACTTCTTTCTATGTTTTTATTAACTTGATAAATTAATCATATCCTTCTTTCTAAGTTTTTATTTACTTGAGAATGTTTTGTGGGTGCATTTCCATTTGATATTTTACTCGAACTCAATCCTAACTCAGAAAGAACACAATTATTTATTTTATTAAATAAATAAAATATTTTTGATTTATTAATAAAGAGTAAAATTGTACAATTAAAATATGATACAAAAGGAAGTTCTGAAATGATATATCTTTTTTATATAATTGTATAAATTTTTTAGTTTTATTATTTTTACAAATAATTAACTAAGTAACAAAACGTACCATTTAAAATATATTTTGAAATAAAAAAGAAGTTATTCAATTATTTATTTTACTGAATAAATAAATAAATTATTTTTTATTTATTAAAGGATAAAATTGTCTAATTAAAAAATAATACCAAAGAAAGTCTGGATTTATTTTATATAATTATATAGATACTTTGAAGTTTAAATTTTAATTTTATGTATTTATATGTATGGTTTTGTTTTTTTCTTTATTAATTTTGCTTCATATATTATATTATCATGTTAAAAATTAAAATAATAATTTTTATTAAGACTCGCTTTATCTTAGAATTCATGGTTTTGTTAGTTCAGTTAATGATTAGACTGACATTGCCTCATTACTCCTCCAATAAGTAATTTTTTTAATCTCAACCCTTCAACCCTATAAATAATCATTGGTATGTTTTCCCTATTTTCAATTCAATTTCACCCCTTTCTTTTCTTTCTCACCTACCACCTATCAAGAGTTCGGTATTCCTATTCATCAACTGGTTCTCACATGGATCGGATTCCGATCTCCTCGCGAATCGTGTTTTTCCTACTAATTGGTGCGATTACTTTTCGACTATAATTTTTTCTTGATTACGTTCAATCACTCTTACGTGTCTCTTATTTGTGGAAAGTTTTTCCAAGATTTGAAGCTCATGTCCAAGATTTGAAGCCCGATGTCACCGATAGTTCAGAGATGTGATGATCGTGTTCGTGTTGCTTGCTTCGTGAAGGCTCGGTGAATATAGCGCAGATCGTGAGAATCAAATTAGGCAGGTTCAGCGGGTTATTGTTGCGGTTCCTGTGTGGAGTTCTTGGCAGTGGATTAAAGAATGATACGAGGATTCTTGAGGGGGAAATGTTCTGTGTATAGTAGAATATGAATATTTGGGGATGAAGTGGTTGTGGAGAACTTTGTGAACCGACCTTTGCCATGACGGGTGCGCTTGCATGGCAGGTCAATCAAAATTAATAAAAAAAAAAGATTATTTGTGGGTTTTGAGGGAGATCGCACGGGAATACCCGGGTTCTCCCTCCGGTGTGGTGGCGTGTTTGATGTGTTCCTTTTCCTTCCTTTCTTCTTTCTTTTCATATCTTTCTTTATCTTTCTTTTCATATCTTTCTTTATCTCGCTCAACGGATAAATCACCATTTGTTTCGTTATTGATATAAGGAGATATCTTGATAAAACAAGACTTTGCTTATCAAAATCATAACATTTTTATAGGTTTATTTTTGATCTTTCTTATTGTAACTTTTACTTAATATCAAAGACTTATTTTTATACTTCAGAAATCTTGAGAATTTCTTTATTAATAAATTTAGATTTTTACTTATTGAATTGTCTTTCTCTTTTCTTTTATATGCATTTTTAGATTTGAGCACTATGTTATTCTTCTTTTCTTCGTCTTCTTTTTTTAATCTTTTTAATTTTATTTCGTATTTTCTTGACTTATTAAACAAGATGGTCATGTTTATCATAGTGATATTTCTTGATTAAAAAATAAGCTTTTTGTTATTATGACTTATTTAAGTTCTTTAGAATCTTGATGTAGAGTTCTTCTATATCAAAAGTCTTTTTAAAAGAGCAAAAAAGTGATTTACATTGTGAGTGAACTTTTTTAAACGTCATAAATGTTTTCTTTTGAGAATATCCCAAACATTTCATACTTTTGTATGAAAATATTTTTTCTTGCTCTCTTAACTTCTTCAATCCCTCTATGATGACTTGTAGCACATAACACATTTATTTAGCTTAAGAGCATATTGTAACTCTATAACATTCATCAAGAGTTAAAGCAAAAAATTGATTGGAAACCACAACATTATTAACAATTCTAGTTGGTTTAAAGGGACCATTTATTACTGCATCTCGAATTCCCTTTATCAACTATTACAAAAAAAACTCTAATCTTATTTTTTTCAAAAATGATAGTTTTCTCCAACAAAACGAGGAATTATATTTATACATACATCCTTGACAAATATTTGTAAATGACTAACCATTTTTTTATCAAAATTAAATAATTTTCAATAACTTGTTCTATATACCAATTGTAAAACAAAGAATGATTAAAAATACAACAAAGATGGACGGGGGTGAATTGGTTTATAAAATGACCTTTAAAAATTTTTAAAAAAGATGATAAGAGAATTTAAGTGCAACCATTAATGAACACCAAAAAAAAATCCAAGATAATAAGAGAAAGATGAAACACAAAGACACAATTTTTTATATTGGTTAAGGTTTAAAAAATGACCTTCAAAAATTTTAAGAAAATATGAAAAGAGAATTTAAGTGCAATTATTAATGAACACAAGAATAACAAAAAAAATCCAAGATAATAAGAGAAAGATGAAACACAAAGACACAATCTTTTATATTAGTTAGATTTTTCTTGAATCTACCTTTAGTTATCCAGACAAATAGAGTGGTATTTTTCATTAAAAATGTGATTTATCCTGTGCAATTAAAACTAAAACTAGAAAATTAAAAACACTTCTTAAATTACCATTAAGAAATTCTACACTAGGTAAAAAAAAAAAAAAAATACTCAATCACCTATAGCACATACACCAAATACTAGTGCAAAACTTACAAATCAGATTAAAAAGGAGAAAAACATACCTTATATATGACAAGATTACAATAGAACAACCTATAATATAATCAACCTTTCTTGACGAACCTTGAAAAATCTTCCTTCAAAACAATTATATTATGTAATAATATTCTTCAACTAAATATTTAGATCATAATCTATTTCAAAAAAATATGAAGAATTTTGTTTTGAATTAGAGATATTTTCCTTCTAAAAGGATTGGAGATAACTTATAGGAATAATCAATTATTATTAAGGACAACCAATTATTATGTTTGTTCATTAATCTAGAAAACACTTTAGTAACAATTTATTTGATTATTGTTTAACCTAATCGATTATTTTCGAATGGTTTAGTTTTTCATATTATCTAACATAATCAATTACTTATTGTAATAATCGATTATTTAGAAACATGCAAAAACTATTTTTGAGCAATTATTTTTTAACATAATTAATTATATATCAAATATCCTTTAACATAATCGATTATATATCAACTATCTTTGAACATAATTAATTGATTATCTAATCGAATATTTTTTTTTTAACATAATGGATTATTTTTTTAACATAATCAATTATTATGTTTAGAAAAAATAAAATAAAAAATCAACTTTTGAGTATAAATTTGTTTAAGATTATTTTATAAGTTATTCATGCTTGACATTTTAATTATATTAAGATAGTAAGTGATGGAGATATGAACCATCAACAAGAAAGAGGTGTATGCATCATCAAAATTATTATCAAATCAACATATAATACATGTTTTGTTATTCTTTGGCAAGACTTGGTTGAATATATCTATATTTCTATTTCTATGTCAGAAAGATGATTTGGCCACTTCAGGTGTTTTATTTGTATATTCATTGAGAACATAACAGGGACCTGATGAAAATGTTAGATTTCAAAAACTTTTTAACAAGGTTTATTTGTAGTAGAAATTTATTAAAAAATACTGAGTTTCACTCATTTAACAAGGTTTATTCATGATTATATAGTTCTTAAATAAAATTTTAAGTAGGCCTATTCATGATTATATAGTTTTTAAATAAATTTTTAAGTAATAGAACACTGATTTAAGAAGTGTTATGTTGTTAATATTTCTCCGTGAAATTGTGGATTTCTTTTTATATTTTCTTTCCAAGGTGAAATTTTTTGTTAAAGACTAATTTTATTTGATTAACTATTTATATATTGAGCAGGGGTTGAAATATTTTAGAAAAAAATGTTTGATCCAGTTATTTTTATGAATTTAGGGATGATTCTTTTATGTTCTGCAAGTCTTTTGTGGTCTGAATTTTGGTAGAGTTATGTTTTTTTTTTTTTGGAAACACGGTTATATAAATTCTGTGGTTTCTCTTGAAAGGTCTGTAACCTCAAAATGGTAGAGCCTCAAAGCATGTTTTTTTGACCTTTGGGTCTATTCAATGCACGAGTCTTCTGGAAGTAGAGTCAAGTGTCTCTGTATATGAGTCAATGTATGTATAGCATGTGTTATTGTATATAATGAAAATGGCAGTGTGATGTATGAGAAGATTGATGAATGCCTAAGTTGTGATATTTTGGTTAATATAGAAGATTTATTTACACAATGCACATAGTTGATTGTTGTTCGTTTTTGTATATCAGGGCAGTAAAATGTTTCGCATATAGATAACCTGCTCGTAATATGTTTTCCACCTTTGTGCCTCATTCAATGAACCAATATTTTGAACCAATATTTTGTTCGTTTAAATGTAGTCTTGACAAGAGCACATACAGGAAGCGATCGTGCACCCTTCAAATTTGTTGTCATATGACCAAACCTTTTACCCCCATCGTATGTCTGAGTCCATTTTTCCAACAGTATTTGATTATCCAAGACATTGCTTGCCAGAATTGTGAATAAATTACGGATAATTTGGCCATAAGAGTTTATTGCTTCATCTCGTAAGCTATGGCAATGTCAAAAATGAAAGTTTGTAAAGCACAAAGTTTAGTTATAATATTTAATGGAGAGAATGACAGTAATGAGAAAACATACCTATGTCGTTTCAACTCATAATTTTTTTGTTGAAGTTGGATGAAATATGTCTGATGCAATAGACCGAGGACAATCTATATCCTTCCCATCCAACTTCCGAGGATTGTAGTGAGAATCAAACTGAATATTTTGTACGGTTCAATTGAATAAATGAGTTTGTTTTGTAGAAGAATAGGACAGAGGGGGTTGATCTGATAGTAATTAATAAATGAGTTTGTTTTGTAGAAGAATAGGACAGAGGGGGTTGATCTGATAGTAATTCCTCATACTCATCGTCTTCTCGTTGACGATATCTGAAATGAATGGTTCATTGTAAACGGTTTCAAGCTCACTGAATGTGAATGAAATTTTTGGCCTACAATTATATCATATGTGAAGTAAAGGTTAGAGGAGAATGAAATTTTCGACCTACAATTATATCATATGTGAAGTAAAGGTTAGAGAAGAGTGTGCGATGTTAAATGGGAGACTTCAATCATATACAACCGATGTTAGACGGGAGACTTCAATCATATACAACTGTGTGTTAGACGGGAGACTTCAATCATATACAACCGTGTTGAATATGACAAATAATACGACAGGTAGGCTTGTTTGATTTCAAAATATTATAGATTATAGTAGTTGATGAAGAATAGGGGTCTCTATAGGAATAAATCTAAACAGATACCTTAACCTTATATAAAAAATGTAAAATCAATTTGGAGATAGAGGGAAGACTCCAATACTCTCAATTTCTTATTTCTTTTCTTCTTCTTGCTTATAAGCATTAACATGTTTTTTTTTTTTTTCTAAAACTGAAAACTTTATTATAACCATAAAAACAATTCTTGACTTTTCATTTGCACAATTATACATAATTCTGGAGAATACTTGACCTTTCACCTACATGACTCTAAAATTAAAAACCCACTAAATAACATTTAATATTTATTAAACAAGAAATATGTACATCAAGATGTGTCCTAAGGCTGCTATGAAGCACGTCTAAGGTGTGTTTATCTGAACTAACACAACAAAGGCATTGGCGTGAACTGCAAAGGGGAATCGTGCTCCAAGCACACGATTTCTTAGGAAGAAAAATTGTGAGGTGGTACGATTTCACTTATTCAGAAATCATGCACTTGGAGAATTAAAATCTTAAAATCGTGAGTGCACCGACTGATTTCGCTCTGCACATCACGCCAAACCCTTTGTACTGGCACCCTAATTGCTTCAATGAATCCCTTTCCTTCAAAGTTGCAGCACTGCCTCACCAGTCCCTTAATTTCAACGGCATTCATTTTATTCATATGCAAAAACTGATGTATACTCAGAACTTTGATTCCAAAACGTGCCCATTGAACAGTGTAGGAGCATTGACCAAACTTATTGATCTCCTTTATTTAAACTCACTCATCCCAATGCCTCAAATGTCATCCCTACGTTTTGAATTTCTACCATAGGTATTTGATTTCTTTCTTTCACTTTGCAAGATATGTTTAAGTGAACGTTCTTACAATTACAGAGACACCTCAGGCACAGTTAATCTCAGCCGCAGATCATATCAGGTAAGGTATATCTGTTTCGTTACATCATTTATGAAATAAGCGTGTTAGCCCTTAATTGTCATCATCTATGAAATAAGCGTGCTAGCCTTAATTGTTCCCTGTGTGGGTTTCATTCCATAACATCTGGACCATTTAATCATGTAACTGTTTTAATCCTGTTCACAATGTTGATGTTTGAAATCAGTGCTTTAATCTGACTGGTTTTTATCTCAGAAATATTGAGAAATGTTATTTATTTAGGGTTTAAAAAGCTGGGATGAACTAAAGTGCAGGAGGAGGCTTCTTTCCTTAGGGGAGATGAAACAGTTATCTGTGGTGATTAATGGTGTAGCAAATTGAGGGGAGAGATGAAAACCTTTGGTGGTTTATGACCAAATGACCTGATTGATAGGTTTATTGTAATTTTTGTTAAAAGAAAAACAAACTAAATTAGACTTGCATGTAAACAACTTAAATATTTTTTAATTTATTTAATTGATTTACTGAAAAGAATAGTTATAGTTTATTGTGTGATTAATTTTATTCTTGGAAAATAAAACAAACTCAATTAGCCTTATATATATATATATATATATATACATACCGTAATATTTTTTTTAATTATTTAATTGAATTAGTAGTTATAGTTGAATTATTTAATATAGCAAATGTAATAATTATTTTTAATTATTTAATTCAATTACTGTGTTTTGTAGATATAGTTAATTGTATGATTGAAATAGTGTATGGAAGTTTGTACTTATATTTTTTTATTCAAAATCTGTGTCTTATTACTAATTAATGTATTCAAAGTTAAAATGACCCTAAATCATGTAAGTTAATAGTCATTAATTCAAATTCAATGTAGTAGTTTAAGGTTTATTTTCAAAACGTAATAAACCAATTGATTGCCATTTTGTATTCAAATTACTAATTATACTGTAATTTGTAGCCAAATATGTAATTAAAATTGTAATTAATGTTATATTTTTTAAAAATGTTATTTTGATAAAATAATTTATTTATTTATTTATTGCAACTTTAGTGTAATTTTGGTGTCTGCCTGTCAACACTTTCTGAGTGACACACCTCTTGAAAATGTGATTTTAGGAAACATAATCAAGTTGTTGTGGCTAAACAAGACTTTCCAACAATTTCTTAAGGATGTAACACATGATGTTGTAGCTCAATATGCACAAACGCTTAATGTATTTGTTGTTATTGGCTGATTTGAACAACACACTTCAAATTTTAGTTGGAGTTCAACTGTTTTGGTATCTCTTTTTCCATGCACTAGACCACGAAATTGCCATAACCAAGATGACATTGGTGAATGTATGTTTCTGCTTTAGTGTTGGGCTTGCTTGAGACCGGAATAAATGTTTATCTCCATCGTTTTCAACCTTATTAGCAAAAGAAAAAGATGTTGGGGTTGGTTATCCAATTGCTAAAGGGTAACACTGCGTACACAGTCAGTTTAGCCAAAGATCTATTTGAATTCTTCTGAACGTTTCCTACCTTCTAAAAATTATGTTTTCTTTCTAATATATGGTCACGAACAGTGTTCCACAGACAACACCCACCTAAATGCGAATCCTTAACAACATACAACCAACAGAGGTAGTTTTTTGACATTGAACTTTTACATATAATATTATAACAAAGTTTTCACTAATTCAACTTATATTTTTTGTAGTTCGTTTGGACTCTATACAATAAGGCTGATGTTGCTGCCCTTATTGTTGGCGAGGTGTCTCCTAATAATCAGTAATGTCACTCATATGCTTTGTCACCAATGAATTTTAGCAAGCTGATCGAGTGCATGCGACAATTTGAATTTCATCAACCCATTTCAGTTAACTTATTAAACCTAGATCAGCTTAATGGTACATACAGTGGTATATTCACCATACTATCTGCTACCTTTCGCCTTTACAAGATGCAAGCGATGACGATGTAAGTTCACACACCTATACTTTTTATCGTGTATTTTCATTTGTCTAATTTTTTCACTTACAGTATGACACGTCACAAGATACTGAGCCTCAACCTCTGCATCAGGATGTTGGGTCTTCTTCTTTCCATGCACAGTTTCATGACCAACCATTTGGTCAATCAAGTCACTTCGGTCTTCCTCTACCTCCACCAACCACATTCATGGACCACCATCCCTAAATATCTTCCAATCTCTTATGAATCAGGTTCCATCTACATATAACATGCACTAGTCGAATATTCAACCACACAACAATAACGACCATAATCCAAAACCACCCCATCACACGAGACAAGACCCAGGAGACAAAGAATAAGACTTCTTTATAACACATCATCACACAAATAAATTATTTAATATTATAATCATAATAATAAATTTTTATAATGTACTACTTATCATTTACATAATACTTTTTTCCACATTTTCTAATTTTTATATTTATTTACTTCTTAAGTACAATTATATGTATTCAAAATAGTCAAGTTTAACTCCACTTAACACGACAAATAATATGAATATTTCTCATCATAGGTACTAAACTATAAATTCAAATGTAATATTATTTTCAAAATTAACTTACTCAAATTTTTATTATATCAAATTATTGTCAATTAATTTTAAATTTTTATAAAAGACTTCTTATATACACTAACCATAAAATTTGTAAAAAAAAAAAAAAAAAAAATCATTACAAAAAAAAA
>Ga0209489_106996_pt1 | contig 17388 bp, 18 predicted proteins | sample SiratrowhiteBW_FD_187527 | JGI IMG/M metagenome (GOLD analysis project Ga0209489, IMG submission 187527) | Root nodule microbial communities of legume samples collected from California, USA - Siratro white BW (SPAdes) (version 2) | ecosystem: Host-associated > Plants > Roots > Nodule | place... | reverse complement strand
CGAATTTTTTTCAAAATTAACAAACAATAAAATTCTAAAAATATAAAATTTTCAAAAACACGAAATATAAAAATTTCAAAATATCGAACACACAAGCCAACAGTTTCCTACCAAAGAACTACGTATCTCTGATTCTCTATCCCTGATAGAGATACGTAGGAGCAAGGTTAAACCTTGTCAGGCCCTCTAAAAATTAAAAAAAAAATATCTTTGTTTGTTTTATTTTCATTTTGTCTTGGAAAGTAAACATTTTCAAAATCATACTCATTTTACTTATTTAATTAAAGGTACTGTCTTAGGACGGGCGTCGTGCTGGTGCTAATACCTTCCCCACACGTAACCGACTCCCGAACCCGAAACCTGATTTTCGCAGATCCGTCTTATCCTATTTTTGATTTTTCCATGGTTTTCCTAACAAACCATGGTGGCGACTTCTCTTTTCTAAAATTTTCAACATCAAATTATTATTAATTCTTTCGGATCGCCGTCCACGTCATGATCCCGGTTGCGACAGATGGCGACTCCACTGGGGACACGAGAGTCAGGCCATTCTAATCGAATAAGTAAAAATGAGTGTGTTTTTTAATGTTTATCTTTCCCTGTACTTTGTGTATGTATGATTGTTGTTTTATTGTTGCTGGAATATTGAACCCTAGGATAGGCGACATGTTACATATCTGCCTGGGAACTTTTCTGGCTGTTTTGCAGGTGGGGGGTTGTATGCATAATTCTCCCTTCACACACACACACTTCATAATTGCATATCATGAGTGGGGCCCTAAACCCGGGTCTGAGTGAGCTTAGAAATAGAAAGAGGTTGTGTAGCAATACTGACAGGATGTACTTCCTTTCTCAGTTTTTGTGAGAACCTCAGCTAGAGTTTGTTTGCTTTATTCACATGCTCATAAGCAAGTTGTTTACCGACTGCTATCAGTAATGTGGTAAAGTGAGCCATAGCTCTAGTAGCCTCATACCTTTAGGGATTAGGAGCCATCCTACGTGAGAATGCATCTAATGTCTTAGAATCTCTAAGCACTCACCGTGCTAAAATCATCGATTAGGGCACAAAAGGGAGATACGTGCACGCATATACCTTCATCGTCTTTCAAAAAAAAATCCAAAAATAATCCAAAAAGTTTTGCAATATTAAAGTGTGGAAATTTTTCTGTTGCCTTTGTGTGCATCATAATTGGGAATGTTTGACTCATACACTTCCTCACCTATGCATTTCATGCATTTTGGTTCTTACTAGTTTCGTTTGTTTTAGGTGAAAATTGTAAAGTCGTGTGTATTTTTTTTATAAGATGGAATTTAACATGGGATCTGGAATTGAAAGAAAGTCAGACTCAAAGTCACTAAAGAGAAAACTCAGCATAAAGGTGAATGAAAGTAATTTGACTGGTCTCCGAGAGTTGGGAGGAAAACTCAAGACAATACAGAGAGACGCCTTCAGAAAGAAATTCGGAAACCTACTAGGATTACTTGAAGTAGAGGTTCAAGTACCAGTGCTTACTGCTTTAGCACAATATTATGACCCACCTTTGAGATGTTTTACATTCTCAAATTTCCAGTTGGTGCCTACTATTGAAGAATTCGAGAAGATTCTAGATCTACCATTGGAAGGAAAGGCTCCATACAAGCACTTGGAACAGCATGCCTCTATGCCTGTGTTAGCCAAACTTACGAAAATACCTCTTGCAGAGTTAGAAGGCAAAATTGTAAGCCGAAAAGGGGCGAGAGGTTTTCCTCAAAAGTTTCTTGAAGCTTATCTGCGTCAATTAGCTGACAAAAAAGACTGGGAGACGTTCATAGATGTCCTCGCCATGGTAATCTATGGAGTTTTGTTGTTCCCCAACGTCGAGTATTTCGTGGATTATGTTGCAGTAGATGTGTTTGTTGCTAGCAAGATACGATCTGAAAATCCAGTTACAACTATCTTAGCCGATGTTTTTGGGACTCTTGATCTGTGTTCCGAGAAGAGGAAGGGGAAAATGTTGTGCTGCTTGCCAATGTTATATGTATGGCTTACATCTCGTGTTGGGGAGAGAGTTTCAGGTGTCAGTTGTCCAGTGGAAAGAGCATTACGGCATGGCCGTGAAGTTAAAAGATCGCAAGACTGGAAGCCTGATAGAGATACGTAGGAGCAAGGTTAAACCTTGTCGGGCCCTCTAAAAATTAAAAAAGAATATCTTTGTTTGTTTTATTTTCATTTTGTCTTGGAAAGTAAACATTTTCAAAATCATACTCATTTTACTTATTTAATTAAAGGTACTGTCTTAGGACGAACGTCGTGGGGGTGCTAATACCTTCCCCACACGTAACCGACTCCCGAACCCGAAACTTGATTTTTGCATATCCGTCTTATCCTATTTTCGGTTTTTCCATGGTTTTCCTAACAAACCATGGTGGCGACTCCTCTTTTCTAAATTTTTCAAAATCAAATTATTATTAATTCTTTCGGATTGTCGTCCACGTCGTGATCCCGGTTGCGACAGTTATATACACGTTTAGGTAGCATCTTGGAGGAAGAAGAGCTTGTTAAGAGAGATTCCTCTTTGAAGAGTCTAAACAAGTGGAAGGCTCAAGGCAAAGTGAGGAACAATAGACGAAAACACAAAGTGAGGAACAAAAGCTTGTTAACCATTGCACCGAGTATGTCCTCGATGTAACCGAGACCTTCAACGATTACCACTTAGTATATTTCTCATATTTATCACTTCGCCAAGCTCCTCGACGTGGCCGAGCATGTCTATGGTGTAAATGGCCAAGCTTTTCGCATTCACTTCCGTGACAATTATTCCACTATGAGTTCGCTTTCACAAACCAAGCCTAGGACCTAATTAAGAAACCCAATCCCAAAAACCAACTCCAAACCTTGCCAAGTACGCTTGGTCGTGGATGAACTACAAAATATTTTTAACCATTACACCGAGTATGTCCTCGATGTAACCGAGCCCTTCAACAATTACCACTTAATATATTTCTCATGTTTACCACTTCGTCGAGCTCTTCGACGTGGCCAAGCATGTCTTCGGTGAAATGGCCGAGCTTTTAGCTTTCACTGCCATGACAATTATTCCACTGTGAGGTCAGCCACACTTTCGTTGGCACCCTCGCAAAACTTGAACCCAAACCCTTACCTTCCAATGCGTAAACAGATAAGTGAGTGATGGTGTTGAAGCTGCAAAAGCGTGTAATTCTTTCATTCCATTTTGATGAACTTTTCTCTATACTATGATGATAATTTTGAGAGTGGCAGATTCGTTCTTCACTCACATTTAAAACTTATGCATGCAAACCTCCCTTAAACACTTCGACAATCCAAAATTGAATAACCACATTGTAGGAAATGATCGCTGTCATGAGCATGATCTTGATGTAAAGATCAATAAACATACATGCTTTTTTCATTGAATCCACTTTACCATACCTTAATCTGCACAAAAATCAATTTTCAGAATTGTATAAAATTAAACCCATGTTGTATGACGTCATTTCACGATTGAATGACGTCATTATCATCCAAGATCGTATTTCTACAATCAAACCTTCTCTCTATAAACCACAACATGTCTCTCTTTTAAACCGTATCATCACCACCCACGACCAAACCTGATTGATTGTATCTTTAAAATAAACATCTTTATATGTCAAACATAAAAATTTAAATTTTATAATAGTCTTTATTCTAGAAAACAACTTACTAGTATCTTTTTAATTTTATTTTTACACATTTATTGTCCATTCCATCTCTTTCATACCTCTACAAATAAAAAAATATAAAACATAAATAATTTAAGATTTAATATATAACAATTTAATTAGTGGTTAACTGATTCAACAAGTAATCCATCAACTTAGTTTTGAGTTCAAATTTTATTTGATTCAAACAAAGTTTATTTATTATTAGACTAGTGATATTTTCGCCCTTATATTTCATACAACTAAATATATTATTATTAAACACTGATTTTTTAGTATTTTATTTTAAATTTAATTTATTTTTATTATTATAGGTATAATATTTACTATTAAACGAAATTTCTAAATAATTGTTTTAAAAAATGGTTGTCAATAAATTATTTTTCTTACAATTGAACAAAAAGAAAGTATAAGTAAAAGCATGATTGAATCGTAATAATGATAAGAAGAAAAATATTTGTTGATAATCACCTTCTTATCAAACAATTATTTAACCACTTCTTCTAATAATAAATATTATATTTAAATAACAATAAAAATAAATATAAATAATTTTTTCAAATAAAACATAATGTATTAGGAAAATGATACTTTGACACTGTATTTTCTCTTACTCCCGTTTGACACTCCGACGTGGCATGTGCTGTCCCGCGTAACAATGAAAGAGAAAACACAGTTGATTTTGGCATTCCACCCTGAGACACATGTGTGTGTTCCAAAATTACAAACAACGAACCACTTATTTGAACTGAGCTAACCACTTAGTGTTTTCACCCCTGAGACACGTGTGTGTTCCAAAACTACACACAGTTTTGAATTGAGCTAACCACTTAGTGTTTTCACCCCTCATACACATGTGTGTTCCAAAACTACACACAACGAACCACTTATTTGAATTGAGCTAACCACTTAGACATTTCACCCGGGACACGTGTGTGTTCCAAAACTACACACAGTGAACCACTTATTTGAACTGAGCTAACCACTTAGACATTCTACCCCTGAGACACGTGTGTGTTCCAAAATTACACACAGCGAACCACTTATTTGAACTGAGCTAACCACTTTAGTGTTTTCACCCCTCAGACACGTGTGTGTTCCAAAACTACACACAACGAACCACTTATTTGAACTGAGCTAACCACTTAAACTTTCCACTCCTGAGATACATGTGTGTTCCAAAACTACACACAACGAACCACTTACTTAGACCTACCACTCCTGAGACACATGTGTGTGTTCCAAAATTACAAACAACGAATCACTTATTTGAACTGAGCTAACTACTTAGTGTTTTCACCCCTGAGACACGTGTGTGTTCCAAAACTACACACAGCGAACCACTTATTTAAACTGAGCTAACCACTTAGTGTTTTCAGCCCTCAGACACGTGTGTGTTCCAAAACTACACACAACGAACCACTTATTTGAACTGAGCTAACCACTTAGACATTCCACCCAAGACACGTGTGTGTTCCAAAACTACACACAGCGAACCACTTATTTGAACTGAGCTAACCACTTAGACATTCCACCCCTGAGACACATGTGTGTGTTCCAAAATTACACACAGTGAACCACTTATTTGAACTGAGCTAACCACTTAGTGTTTTCACCCCTCAAACACGTGTGTGTTCCAAAACTACACACAGCGAACCACTTATTTGAACTGAGCTAACCACTTAGACCTTCCACTCCTGAGACACATGTGTGTGTTCCAAAACTACACACAGCGAACCACTTAGGTGAACTGAGCTAACCACTTAGACCTATCACCCCTGAGACACACATGTGTGTGTTCCAAAATTACACACAATGAACCACTTATTTGAACTGAGCTAACCACTTAGACATTCCACCCCTGAGACACATGTGTGTGTTCCAAAATTACACACAGCAAACCACTTATTTGAACTGAGCTAACCACTTAGTGTTTTTAGCCCTCAGACACGTGTGTGTTCCAAAACTACACACAACGAACCACTTATTTGAACTGAGCTAACCACTTAGACATTCCACCCCTGAGACACATGTGTGTGTTCCAAAATTACACACAACGAACCACTTATTTGAATTGAGCTAACCACTTAGTGTTTTGACCCCTCAGACACGTGTGTGTTCCAAAACTACACACAGTGAATCACTTATTTGAACTGAGCTAACCACTTAGTCAAAAACAACTGTGTTTTCTCTTTTATTGCCACGCGGGACAACACATGCCACGTCGGAGTGTCAAACAAAAGTAAGATAAAATACAGTGTCAAAGTAACATTTTTCAATTTCCAATATATTAGTAGTATAATAATTATATAAAATTATAAATATATAAACATATTAAGACTCATCGTAAATTGATTTCCTACCTTTTCTATTTTTGGCAACTAATGTTTTATAACTCTTTTCCTCAACGAGTATTATTGTTCATAATTACATTCAAAAAAGATATAATTATCTATGAATCATGTCACTCTATATCCATCAATCATGTCACTCTATATCCATCAATTAGATACACATTCATGGAAGAAATATTGCATTAAAAATCTTCACCGGAAAAGATTCAAAAATTCTGAACTCAAATATTCTCATCAGATTTGTGAAACATTTATTCCAATTTTCATTTTTGGAAGAACGAATGCAATACAAGAAGATTTTAATTCTACACAGATAGATGCATCCAAAGATACGTGGAGATTGGATATTCCCTCACTTATTCCTTTTCTTTTTTCCCACGTTAAATCAAATCAACACAATCACATTTTTCTCTCTCCCATAATTATTAACATAATACCAAAATATATTAAAAATTATAAATTTCATATAATTTTCTGTACATTCTGTTTATATTATCAAATATATTTGTTCTTTTCTACAAGATCCCATTCATAATACTTTTTCATTAACTATGTTTAGTATAAAATAGTATAAATTAAAAATATGTTGACAATGAATTAGTATAGAAGAAAAGCATTATAATAAGCTAATCTAACTATTTTCTTTAATTCCAGGTGATTAGATAATTATTTTTTTATAATAAAATGTGTGCATTCAGGTTGTAAGTTTAAGTTTCATTATTTTAAGTAGAAATTAAAAAACTAAATAATATATAATAAAAAATATTTTTGAATAAAAAATTTTATTATTTTAAGTAAAATTTAGAAAGTTAAATAATATATAATAAAAAAAATTATGAATTTATTATTTTAAGTTTAGATTGAAAATGGTATCAATTTTTACTAATTTTCTTTCTCATTTTTCTACAGTAAGTTTAGGTTAAATTTTTTGTAAAATATTAGTGAATACAGTTTTAATAATTTTGGTTGTTTAAATCCACAATTAATTATAAGCTGAAACAAATTTAAGTAATTTTCCAATTAATCTTTCCCAAATTTTATTATTCATTAATTTTTTATAATAAAAAAATTTAGGTATAAATTGCGAAAGAATTTATTTCAACCAATAATAATAAAGTTTTGCGTAGCGTGTTAGTGTCTCCATTTGGTTCTGGTAGTTCCCTCCCACACCACACAACGCAACGCGTTGTTGTGTCTGTTCTTCGAGTGAGTTTGTTAGGGCTGTTATGGAGTTCATACAGAGCCGCGTGGAGCCATGGATCAAGGACCAGCGCGCGAAGCTCTTGGGCCTGAAGGACAAGGTGGCGTGGGGCCCACTCCAGTGGCGGATGAAGTGGCCGTGGGCCTCCCACCGCGAGCACAAGAAGCGGATCCAGGAGGAGTACCACCGCCTCACCACGCTCTGCCGCGCACTCAAGGCGGACTCCGTTTCCGATTTGCAGGACCTCCTCTGCTGCATGGTCCTCTCCGAGTGCGTCTACAAGGTCACTTTCCTCGCTTCAATTTATCACGGTTCTCGAAATTAAAATAAGAATCGTAAATGTTTGTTTGGATGGCGGTGTATATGATTCTGATTTGAGAGCAGCAATGTGTACTTCAATTTGTTCTTACTGTATTCACTGTGTTGTTTTTCAATCGATTTTGAAGTTTACGTTTGATGAAATATTACCGAGGTGGAATTCTAAATTTGATTGGATATTTTGTCAGTTAAAAAAATTGTATGTGAGTGTGATATTGACGGCAATGGCAAGGTTTTTGAGATAGGACAAAACTTGCTTACTGTTGCTTGTGCGTATTTCTAGTTAGAATTGGAGTTTCGCGTTTTTAGTACGTGAACAAGGTTTTGTTGTAAAGAACTGTGCGTATTATTGAGAAGAATCTTTAATTCTAACTGGAGAACAATACAAACAATGCATAAAGAAGTGTTTTTAAGTTTTGTCCTATTAGAGTTTGGACAAAACTTACGTACAGTTGTATATATGTTGTTTGTGTTGTTTTTCGATTAGAATTGGAGTTTTACCTTGGTAATATGCGGAAAAATGTTTAAATTATGGGATTATGCATATTATTGGGATTAAATTAATTCTAAGTGAAGAACAAGACAAACATGTATCGAACTGTATGTAGATTTCTTGTCTGGGGTGTTTGTGACTGCAATTATGATTATATCTGAAAAATTGGGGTTTTTGGAGTTTCTGCAACCACAGTTATGATCACATCTGCCATATCTGTGTGCTACATGAAGAAACACTGTTTCAAGTTGGGGTGTTCAAAGAATAGAACAGCGGTGTCCTTGGTCTTATTAAAATTACATTTGAGGGTCTTCTTTATTAACCTTTGAAAAGTAATGACACTAAAAAATGTGTAGAAAAAGGGTTTCTTAGAATTCCTTTAGGTTTCATGAAGTGTTGTTCTTCAACGGCAATTCTGTATGAGAGACACAGTTGGGTACTATGCACTATTAGCCTAAAACTACTTTACACTTGTATCTAATAGTACTTAATCATTTTAAAATCTTATTCTATTCATTAACATAATGTGAGCATAGGATGAATTCATATTGGATGTGTGTCAAAATACTAGACTGATACTTTACGAAAATTAAACCTTTTTTAATATATTTTTATGTAAAATAGAAAATTGATTTTGTTGGCTTATAATTATAAGAAACATGGTAAAAGCTAAGTGGCTTCTTAAAGTAATCAGAAATACTTTTTTTTTTTCCTAAAGCATAAATGAATATGATGAATCTTTTAGAAGTTTGGTGTTCTTTCATGAGAATCATGAAATGAATAGGCCCTGAACCATATGCTATTATATACTAGGATTTCTGTCTTATCATTTTGAGGATCATTCCCGGAGCTATAATATTCTTTAGTGTTTATTTAAATACAGTGGCTCTGTGAAATATGATGGTTTCTATGATCTTTGAATCAACTGCAAGCCATATGCCTCTCAGAGTCTTGACAAGTGTTTATAGCAACTTTGTAACTTTAATATGATTTTCTTGGGAGAATTTTTGCGAGAATATTTGTTAGTTAGTTAAATCAACTTATTACTCCTTGTTCTTTGTGGCTTCCTATATATCATAGAGACCTGCTGCTGAGATGATTCGAGCTGTAAATAAATTTAAGGAAGATTTTGGTGGACAAGTTGTTGCTTTGGAGAGGGTGCAACCTTCATCAGATCATGTTCCTCATAGGTGTTCATTCATTCTTTATACAATTTAATGATTCTTATTATCTTATATTATCTGCATAAATTCCAATATGCCAATATATATTTCGATATTAGGAGGCTTTTATCGTTTGTTATTGTTCTCATCCATTCTAGAATATATTTAGATTGTATTTTGGGGGTAAAAATTAGGCTATTTTGTATTTTTTTTTACATTAATTGGTAGTGATATTTATTTTTAATAATTACTTTTTCCGTTTAGTGCTTTTAACAACCTGGCATGTGAATTTCTTGACAGTTCAAATTGTCCAAAGAAATATTTTAATAATTTCACTTATCTTATTGGTAATCAGTTAGATTATTGCTTTCTCTCTCAAAATATACTTGCGCATTGAATTATTTTGTCTATGCTTCTTCTCTTAGGCTCTAAAAGGTTATTTAGTGTTGGGTTCAAATTTGCTGGACTGTCTTCCTTAGGGTTCTTTTATTTGACTTATGCAGTGAATGAAATAGAGGAGGGATTTGGCTGTTATTCATTATAGAAAGATGTTGCTCATGATTAAGGAAAATAACAGACAAGAGAATAAACTCAATGTAGCAGGAATGAGCATGTTGCATTATATGAAGGCACGTACTACACTAGTCCTACAAGATAAGGTTAGGAACAGATACATTAGAGAAGAAGTTGGGGCAGTATTTTAGGAAAGATGGTACAAGCTCATCTTATGTGCTTTTTGTAGGCCGGTGTGGAGAAGATAATAATTCAATTAGATCAGATGGAGACTAGCAATCCCTAGTGGTAAATAAAGACTAAGAAAAACTATTATGAATACATGATCTGTGACAGAACATTTTGGAATTGTTTGATTCATGTAGTTGAACCGAACTAGTGGGATAAGATTTGGTTGTTATTGCTGTTGTGTGTCATACTTATTTGGTCATTATGTTGTTGAAGGTATTTGTTGGCGGAGGCAGGAGACACTTTATTTGCTTCCTTTATAGGAACAAAGCAGTATAAGTGAGTTTTTTTCATACCTATGTGTAAGCCTTTAAAATTCGTTTTAACTTCAAGAATCTTTACCTGTTTTTATTTTGATGAAAGGGATGTAATTGCTGATGCAAATATACTTCAAGGTGCCATCTTTCATGATGATGCTGTTGAGGAACCTGAAAAGAATGCATCAACAGAATCTGACAATGATGAAAATCAAAATGGAAAAGACTATATGTGGAATCCTCTTCAGTCGAGGTCTAAGAAACCGAAGAAGAAATACAAACCTGCAGCTCATAGGGTAAATGAGTGTTATCCAATATAATACATATTTTTATTAAATTGTCTTGCAGGCTCTTACCTGGAGATTTTTAAATAGGCTCATAGTTTAAAAGGGTAACTGGATTCCAATAATTTTATAAACTTTTTAATGAGTTCCTTGAGTTCAGTCTGTTTATTATCATTATTATTATTATTATATGTTATTTTGAATCGTTAGGGACCTGATACATAACTGTAACGACTTGATTGAAAATTCCCAAAATGTTAAGGAATCTATAGATTAATTTAACTATTTTGTCAAATTCTTATAGATTGTTCTTCTTTATATGGTAAATTTATAGTAGTTCATTTTCCATGGTTTTCTTATCTATTCTGCTGTATAATTTTTTGACTGTTAAACTCTTTATAATCTTAGGACCTCATTCAACAATAAATTTCAACCTTGGTTTCTGGATATTTGTTTATATAGCAATATTATTTGTGTAAATATTATGTTTCTGATCCAATAATTTCCTTCACAATTCATATTACATCTCAGGGTTTCATGGCTCGTGCTAAAGGAATACCTGCTTTAGAATTATACAGGCTTGCTCAAAAGAAGAAACGGAAGCTTGTTCTATGTGGTCATTCACTTGGTGGAGCAGTGAGTTTGATTCATCCATTTTGGATTTTAAAGCATTACTTCATACATGTTTGAACAAATTACATATGCGAAGTTCCTTGTATTCTACACAGGTAGCTGCATTAGCTACTCTTGCCATTTTGAGAGTAATTGCTGCTTCATCTTCATCTTCATCAAAGGAAAATGAAAATGTCTCTATCAAATGCATTACATTTTCTCAACCTCCTGTTGGAAATGCTGCTTTGAAGGAGTATGTTTTCCCTGAACTTTTTTTTTTTCACATTCTAAATTGGTTAGCTGCTGATTCTTCTTCAAAGCTGCAAAACTAAAATATTAATTATTTATTTCCTTTTGTTTTTGGTTTTCTTTGCAGCTATGTTAATAGAAAAGGTTGGCAGCATTATTTTAAGAGTTACTGCATTCCGGAAGATTTGGTTCCCCGTATTTTATCTCCTGCTTATTTTCACCATTACAATGCTCAGACTCAGCCAGGGCCTTCTGAAAATGAAACTAACAGCTCATTATTGAGAAAACACGAGCAAGGGTTGGGGAAGCCAAAAGAGAAGGATGCAGAGCAGTTGGTTTTGGGGGTAGGGCCTGTGCAGAGATCATTCTGGAGACTCTCAAGGCTAGTTCCTTTGGAAGGTCTATGGAGACAATTTAGTACAGGCAGAGAAAGACGGATCAGTTCTGTTGAGAGAAATTCATTGCCTGATTCTCTTGCAAATACTTTGATTGAAGAGGAAGTAGTTGCACCGCAGTTGCTTGAAATACAAGAGGGTTCTGATGGCATATCACTCAAGCCTTTCCCTGAAGCTGATAAACATTCATTAGAGGTTCCAATTAATGGGAAAACAGATACAACGAACAATGTGATGACTGGAGATGAGAAAAAGTGGCGCAGAGTGCCTTATTTGCCTTCGTATGTGCCATTTGGACAGGTAGATATTATGGACTAATGATTTGTTTCAGTTTTCTTTTGCAGTCGCCATAGATTCTATATTTTTTACTTTCTTGCTTTTTAATTGTATACTGCTTTTGCATGTTATTGTTATTGTGCTTGCATGCGAAAGATTGATTGATTTGTCCTATAAGTGAAAAAAACTACATCAGAAACTAGAATGAAATTAGATTTTCTTTATCAAATCCTTAATTGCCAATCTGAACCAGTATGATGGCAGAATGGACAAGAGCAAAATCCACCAGAGTGACTGAGTGAACTACCAGGAATTTGAGGGCGTGGTCTCTACTACCCAAAACTAATTCTCACCGACTAACTTGATCATCCTCTCCTCCCCTCTTTATAATTATTGTAATCAACTGACTTATTTTACTTTTTTATGAATAAAGGAACTGTCAATTCTCCCCATGTCGATAGTTCCCCCTAAACATTCTCCTGGTCCCCAAGGTAAAAACAGCTTGTGGCTGTTCAATTGATTTAAGCATGTCGACTAAACCAATTCCACCCTTTAAGACAAGAATAGTTTCCAATCCTCCCGTGTCAAACATAAACATATGAATACTCCAGTACTCCTTTAGTCCTCTGTTTTGAGTTTCCTATGGTATTTTTTGCCAAGAGACAGCACATTGGTGGCTCTGAAATTATACCAAGATCCTATGGCTCCCTTTGCAAACTGCCCTACTCTACATGGTTTTAGCTGATAAATATTAATATCTTTCACCTCATTGACCTTTTGTGGTGGGCTGATGGTACTACCCAAAACCTCCATTGTTGCCATTAGTCCCTGGTTTCCTTGTATCAAACATAAGGCTTCCCTCTATTTTTTGCCTCCTCTTTTCCACCCAAAAATGATCCATCTCTGTTATCTCTATCAGTCTCATTCTTGATCTCAAGAACTTCGTTTTGCTTCAGTCTTCTGATTCTTTGTCCTGAATGTTTTTTTGTTTCTACCAAGTTTCTCCCAATTTTTGCTTCTTTCTTTCCTATCTGTTATGTTTTCTTGCTGCATTTTGTTCGCTAAAGCCACCATTTTACAGTGGTTTGAAGGTTAGTGTTCAAGGAGAAACCTAATGATTAAGGCATTGGATTTTATAATCCATATCAAACAGGCTTTATATTTTATGCACTTGACAATACAAAATCAATTTTTAGTATACAGGATCAAATGAAGGAGTAAAATGATGTCATATCTTTTGTTTTTTGTCAATTAATGTACATATTTTTCCAATTTTTATTTTCTCCGTGTGCTATGTTTCTTTTAATTACTTTTGAACTCATTGGAACTTGTTTCATGTAAGACAGCTTTATTTATTGGGAAATTCTGCTGTAGAGTCTCTATCAGGTGCAGAGTACTCAAAGTTGACATCGGTATGAGCTTTTTCTCATTGCTTATCAATCTCTGATATAGTTCCAGTGTCCCATTTTAGGCTAAGGGTTTATCTTCCAACTTAATATTTACGAAAATGGTAGTGTAAGTTCTCTCATTTTGTTTTCCTTTGGCAAAGACATTTTCAGGTCAGATCTGTGATTACTGAATTGAGGGAAAGATTTCAATCACATTCAATGAAATCATATCGATCTCGATTTCAGAGGTAACCATCTTTCTCATCAGGTTACACTAATAGAATTGGGTTTACATAGTTTCCAAAATTATTGCACACCTAAATGATCATACGCTTACCTCATCCCATTCATTCCCAAATCATCTTATCTACTGTAAATGTTTCCAAGGATATGTCCTCCAAGCTTCTTGAATTCCATCTAATGGGCTAATTATTGTTTTACATTTTTGACAATGGTTTTCTACAGTAATTTGTATTCATATAGGAATAATACTTCTTTCTCCTTTTTGGGTTGCAGAATCTATGACCTTTATATGAATGATGATTCCTCATCTTTCTCTGGGATTGATCAGTTTCCTCATCTGAAGCAATGGCTTGGGTTTGCAGCTGCTGGCACTGTGGAGCTTGGTCACATAGTTGAGTCCCCTGTTATTCGAACTGCAACCTCAATTGTTCCTTTGGGCTGGAATGATGGACTAGCACCAAAAAATGGAGAACCTCTGAAAGTTGATATTACTGGTTTTGGGTTGCATTTATGTACACTGGTTCATGCTCAAGTGAATGGTAACTGGTATTTTCTCAACCCCATAAAACATCACTTATTGGTTTAGTTTTCTCTTGATAAAATTTCTCAAGATTAATTGGATCTGTTTAGATTTGTGGTGGGTGGAAATAGGGGCAGCCCAGGGCAGAGGAAGAATTAGTAGTTATAATGGTCAGAAAGACAAACCATTAAAGTACTAGGAAATATCAAGGTTTTCAGGATTTCACTAGGTGATCTGTGAATGAAACAAAGGAATACATTAACTAGCATACGTTCATGGATTCTAAACATAATAAACAGGGCGACCCGTCATTTTGTACAGCATCAATACTACAAGTAACGACGATGTTTTCCTTTTTTTTCTAAGTTTCTCTGATCCAAAATAAGCTCAGTAATTTTAATTGAAAAGAGTGAAGAAGATTGTCACGGCCCACCACTCAACCCTACTTGCTCAAGGAGATCTGTTATAAGTTTCATAGTTTTACACGGTTTTGACCCATAAGAACAATCTCATCTTGTTACGCTCCTACGTCACAACAATGCACCGCCAAAGAGAAAACACAATTTCGTTACAGAAAGAAAGAACCTTTATTGCTTTATGTTCTCAAAACAATCAAAGGAACCACCATCCCTTTCTCACAGAAATGTTTCTGTCAACCTCTCAAGAGAATTTTTCAAAAAGTCCCCCTATTCACTGCCCAGAGTTGGATTTATATGACATCCAACCCTTTACAACATCCCTAACCGTTACTATCCTTAACGGTTTTTTATCCTTCTCTCGTAAACTCTCCAAATTCTATCTGGATTATGTTGAACCACTTTATGTTGGTCCTCAAGTCTAACACATCTGGTAGTCTCTTGCTGGCACAGTAAGTTTGTTATACCATGTAAAACAAGTATGAAAGAGTCACACATAACGGGATTAACTATATATAGTACAATATCCCCGGCTTGACCCAATCATCTTTGCCAACCACTTGTGAGTTTACGATAGGAAGAAAAAGGCCAATAGTTGTAACTAGACTGTTTGTTAGCTTTCTGTCTGGGGGCAGTTAGGCGACAGTTAGAGCTAATTTATTAGTGAACTCTCTAAAGTGTAATAGGGATCGTGTGTCAGTAGAAGGTTTGGACTGGGCTTTCTCCCAGTGTGATGGGAGATTGCTCTTTTGTACGGTTCTTATGTTTTCTTTCATAGTAAAGGGAATATTCCAATTTTTTCCATTGTTCTTTCTCTTTCCTGGACTTTCTTTAGTTTTAACTCTCTTTCTTAAGGTTCCTAACAAATCCCATGCAGTCTTAAAGTTCAATAACCTAATGTTAACCCTTAAATCCTCCTGACAGTATGTAATATTTCTTTGACATATTGGTTATTAGTAGCATGTCTTGTTACCCCATCTCCGTTGTTTATTGTGATTGCTGATATATTTGGTTTAGTCCACAAAAGCATCTTATTTTCTTTGTTAAAGTGCATAATGTCTGTGTTAAAAACTTACAATTTGTTTTTAAGCTGAATTAGTTGAATGTTGTTGAGTCAATGCTTTTCCTTTTTCTAGTGGTCTGTTAAAGTTATGAATTTATGAGCACCCTTCTGAACTCTCCATGTCTTATTTTGACTTGAGAATTTACGTATCTTATCTGAAAGTGTTTAATCTTTTTGTTGGAGATGATTATTCAGAAAAACAAGTTTTTCAAAGACAAGTGCAGCTGTTAATTGTGGGGGCTGATAATATTACAGGGAAAAAAGTTAAAACATATATTTTACATGCTATGTAAAATTCTGATGCAATATGATTCAGTGATTCATACCAAGTGGGATGGGAAGTAGATTCTTGAAATTTCTAGATACTCAGTATCATTACAAATCCTGGGGATTGGATTTCAAAGGGTGGGAGGATGTTCCAGTCCCTTTCGTCCTGTTCCTCTGCATGAAAAAGTTATATCAAAGTTTTGCAATATCATCTCTACAATCCTTTGGTTCATGTAAAGCTTTGTTTGGTTACATATATAACTATATAGATTATGGATGCTTGAGTATAGGTGGTTTCTGGAGCTGTCAGAGACCTTGTTTTACTATATTAGAGAAGTTTTGCTGACTTCTTTAAAACAGTGATGTTGCTGAATGAACATGTGTATGCTGTTTGCTTTTCCTATTGATCTGAAAGCCTGTTTGGTTGTATAGATGGGTGAAGATGAAAATAAAATAGGATGTTTGGTAGGAACGAAAGAGGAAAGAAATAATTTTAAAAAATGGTGGGACCCATTGTACTATTTGTCACCTATTTCTTGTCTCTATATCTCTCTCTTCATCTCTTCTCTTTTTCTCTTGAACCAAACACTTTCGCCTCTGACTTTATTTCTCATCTATTTCCATTCGAACTAATCTAGATTCCTTTATTAGTGACCTTGGATGGAACAAAACTAATATATTTGCAATGTAATGCAACATAGTAATTAAAATATGTTAAACATCACCCCTTTCCTGTTGTTTGTCATTGCATATTATTTCAGCAAAATAACTTCAATACGCGTAGAGGTGAAATTTATTTAATGTTCATCAGGTGTTCAACTACAGTTGAATCGTTTCCATCTCCACCAAACTATTCTTCAAATCAAGGAATCCAGCCTGAGATACAGAGGTTGAGAATATTAGTTGGTCCTCCGCTCAGAAGTCCACCAAAACATCAAACTGTGCTAGACTCATTGATGCCTGCTTTTACTTCTGTTGACTCTGAGACTGCAAGTAGTTCAGCACCTGTTGACAAGGATAAATTCATCCGTCCAGAAAGTTTAAATAACTTTGTAATATTTTGCACCAGTGATTTTACAACTGTTTCCAAAGAAGTTCATGTGAGGACCCGCAGAGTACGAGTAGTTGGGCTAGAGGTATAGGCAATTTTTCTTGGGGGCAGCACGCTTAACTCCTTTTATTATCTGTCTAATGACAAATATGACTTTGCTATGTGCAGGGAGCTGGTAAAACTACTCTTTTAAAGGCTGTCTTGAACAAATGTAAACCAAATACTGCTGCCAATGAGGATGCAGTTTCAGAGGTTGTGCGAGAAGTTATTGCTGGTGGTTTGTGCTATTGTGACTCCAATGGAATAAATATGCAGGTTTTCCATTTTCCCTTATTTTATTTGTCAGATAGTTATTATTCATAAAAAAAAAAAAAAAAATAATGTTTTTTTTTTTT
>Ga0209489_106995_pt1 | contig 17392 bp, 14 predicted proteins | sample SiratrowhiteBW_FD_187527 | JGI IMG/M metagenome (GOLD analysis project Ga0209489, IMG submission 187527) | Root nodule microbial communities of legume samples collected from California, USA - Siratro white BW (SPAdes) (version 2) | ecosystem: Host-associated > Plants > Roots > Nodule | place... | reverse complement strand
TGTTTCAATATTATATCGGTTATGAAATTATTGACATAAAAGAGAGTTTTCAATAGCCTAAAAAATTTGATAAATTTACACCTATTATTACATCAATCCCATTTTAGTGAAGTTGATGCTTGCATTGCGGGAGACATATATTATGTCAATTCTCAATAGAACTGATGTAATATCTCATTCTAGTGAAACTTTTTTTGTTTGCACAGTGGATGACATATTACATGGTTCCACTGAAAACTAATGTAATATGGTATATGCTACATCGGTTCTTAGTGAAACTAACAATATGGGAGATACAACATTGGTTAGTGTTTAACTGATTTGGTATCATCTCGCTAGAAAAAATTCAATGCTTTTTTTTGCGATCTAGATAACAAGGGGACGACAATCCGGAAGAGGAAACAAAAATGAAAAAGATTAAAAGAGATGGAGTCACCACCATAGTTTATTAAGGAATACTATGGAAAAACCGGGAAAAGCAATGGTCTGCAGAATAGGATTGGATTCGAGAGTCGGTTAGATGTGAGAAAAGTATTAACACCCCTACATCGTCTGTCCTAAGACAATACCTTTAATTAAATGAATGTAATGAGTGTGGTTTTATAAAATAGTTGTTTCTTCACAAAAAGATATGAAATCTTAAATAATAACAAAAAAATATTTTTTAAATTAAAGGACCCAACAAGGATTAACCTTGCTTCTACGTATTTCTATCAGTGATGAAAAATCAGGGCATACGTTGTTCAAAAAGAGATTCGTTTATTTAAAAATTTGATGTTATTTAAATTTTGAACATTTTGTATTTTTTAATATTTTATTAGACCAATCAGCAATGCAGACTTTGGTACTGTAATAAGATACGACAATCGGAATGCGCAATTGATCCGACATTCAGGCAATCAAGAAAATGCTTTTGTCATACGGTATTGGGGTGACATCATATGCTTCTTTGTGTTGTCATACCATTTTGCAAGTAAAGAGATGTGGTTCTATGGTGAGGATGACGTCATTCGACTTCGAATGATGTAATGCGATTATGAGGTGTATAGTGTTGCAGTTCTGAATTGAGGATGGGGTTCTGAATGTAGGATGACGTCATTCGACTCTGAATGACATTATATAGTTTTGGAGAAGTTGTGTTGGAGTTTAAAGAGATGTGATTCTGAATGTAGGATAAAATTCTGAATGTAGTATGACGTCATTTGGCTCATGAATGACGTCATAAGGTTATGGGTTTAGAGAGATGAGATTCTATGTTGAGGAAGATGTAGTTCTATATCTGAGTGACATCATACGGCTCTTGTATGATGTCATTTGATATTGGCTTTGGGAGAAACAAGTTATATTGCATTTAAAGACATACAATTTTCGATTGAGGGAGAAGTGGTTTTGGATGATATCCTACAGCTCTGTGTGACATCATACATTACAAGAAAAAAGTTGTTTAGAGACTAATTTTTAGCTACCAAATGAAATGGTTACTAATTGTGACCAAAATAGTCACCAAATTAGATTTTGGTTGCTAAATAACTACAAAATAAAAGTAATGATTGAATTTATTGACCAATTAAGTCAAATAATTGGTATCTAATATTAGCTACCAAGATTTTAGTAACTTATACTATTAGATTCTAAATTGGTATCTAATTAAGTTAGAGACTTATTTAGAATCTAATAGTATAAGTCACTAAAATCTTGGTAGCTAATGTTAGATACCAATTATTTGAATTAATTGGTCACTAAATTTAATCATTACTTCTATTTTGTAGTTATTTAGCAACCAAAATTTAATTTGGTGACTAATTTGGTCACAATTAACAACCATTTCATTTGGTAGCTAAATATTGGTCTCTAAATAGTTTTTTTTCTTGTAGTGATATTACTCCTAGTAACGTCATAGGGCTCTTGTGTGACCTTATTCGGTTGAGGCTTTATGAAGATAAAGGTTGAGGCTACATGATATCACATAGCTCTGTATAACATCATACTACTCCAAGTGACGTCATACGACTCTTGTGTGATGTCATTCGGCTGAGCCTTTATAAAGATAAAGGTTGAGACTATATGATATTACACAGCTCTGAGTGACATCATACTAGTCCAAGTGACGTCCTATGGCTCTATGGCTAAGATGATAGAGGTTTGTGATTAATGGTGACATCATACGACTTTTGTACGATGTCATTCGACTGAGTGTTTTGGGCGATGAGGTTTACATCATACAATATTGGGTTAATGATGATGGAATGATAATATTGTGTTCTTTCAGGACATTAGCATCATCTCCCTTTTCTCTTCCTAATCTTTCATTCGGATTTCTTCTATGTTTCTTTTCTGTATTTTTTGATTCTTTTGTTTCACTTTGAGTTTCTTCATTGGTTGGCTTGACTTTAAATTATGCAATATTAAGAACAGCTATGTACGATGGTTGAGGGACTAATCATGAACTCGACGAGCGATGGTAATAGGTATCAATTTTGTCAACAAAATTGTGCACAGGGCAACAATTACTTCTGAATAATTATAGTGTTATTGGAAAAAGGTTATCAAGATTAGATATGTTTTGCATTCTATTCTCTATATGCTTTATGGAAAAAATAATTATTACTACTTTTCACTCATACTTCATCTAGATTCGGAAATACAAAATACGAACATAAAACAGAGACATAAAAATTGAAAGTATAAGCAAGTATAAAGAGATCAATTCAAGTTCACATAGCATCAAGTTCCCAGGCGTATCTCTTGAAGCTCTTGATAACCTTGTTCTTGATGCTTTCTTATTCTTCCTTCGTTTCTACAATTGTACCTTTGGAATGCTTCCTTATCTGAAATTGTATCTCTCTATGTGCAAAATCTCAATACGAATGTAATTCTCCTTCTAACCTTCTGTGTAACTTTCTTTCTATGATTCTCTCTTTTATCTTCGTATTTCCTGTGCTTTTTTCATGTAATCAATAGTAACCAATAGTAATCTTTAGTTATGGCTCTATTTCCTTTTTAAAGACTATGTTTTGACGATTCAGCACATTGCACCCTGGTTCATCAAACGAAAGTCTCGTTTTAGTGCACTGAGTGTAATTAACTGAATAGTGTGCATTCTATTTTTGTTTGAATAACTAATTCTTTCCCTTTTCATTTTTGTTTAACTTTTGTCTTCATGCAATGAATGAACCATTCAACGTTTATTTTCATAAATAACTGAACCATGTAAAATGCAATAACTATTATGTGCAATAATTAATGAAACATGTATTCAGTTAATGAATTTACCACACTCTACTAAAAAACAGCACCCGTTAGGAAAATTGAGCCAACGATAAAAAAATATTACAATGAAAGGGTGCATATTTGAAAAATGGGGGTGCAAATAGAAAAAGTTTATCTTTTTATTTTTATATAATTTTTTTTTTTGTTTTTCTTTTTTTCACCCGGAAGAAATGGGGTGTTGACACTTTCCTACTACATTGCTTGTATGTCTTAACCGATGTAATATATAGTTTTTTACATCTATTAAAGTCTTAACTCATGTTATATGTGATTTTTTTTTTAAGTTTTTCCAATTTTATCATTTTCCCAATCTGCAACAGTTCTTTCAACCAAATTATATCGAAACCAATACATATACCAAAATCAATTACAAAACCAAAACTTGCGAAAATTAAATTAACATCAAAACCAAAGCTTGCAAAAATTAAATTAACATCAAAACCATTTCCAAAACAATGTATATACATGTAATACACATTTATACATTTATATAAGTTATGATTTCTAATGTTAATAAAATATATTTCCCGTTCGTGACTAATTTCTTATGTCCAATGACTCGATATCTAAAAAATATCTGAAATACGAAATAAATGTTAGTCTTCATGATCACACATGAAACATCTAATTGATTAGTTTTTCAGAATATTTAAAATCTTTTAATACCTGCTCCCAATAGTCAACAACATTGACACAGGCTATGGTCCACATCCAATACATAAGATAATAGCCACATTCAAAACTTCCTTATTGTTTATTAATATATGAAATTCAACAAAGCTAATTTATTTAACAACTAAAAAAATGAAAATTTAATAATTTCAATGAATAACACCTAAGAAAAAAAAAATCCAACGTAGATTATGTGATGATGAAGTGAATCTATCTTCTAATACATTGCAGACATTAATTGCACTTAAAAAGATATCATTAGTAATTTATAATATATTGTATATAAACAATAGAAAAAATATTATTTCTTAATTAAATCATACCCTTGTACTATGGTCTTTATATCCACACTTAACTTTCTATACAATAAATAAAACCACACAACAGGATCGTCATGGGACAAATAACCATCAATTGCCAATGAGACCTAAAATAATCAATTAATTAGTCATATTCTTTGAATTATGTAACATTTACATGTAGTCAGTTTTCCTTACCCATTAATAATAGGAGCCATATAAATCCTCTTACAAGATTCCTGAATTCATCTTTGAATGTAAGTCTAACATTCCATTCTTTTATTCCTGGACTTTTTTTATAGATTGTAGCTCAAGTAATCCATAGATTTCAGGATTTTCCATGTTGAAAATTAATTCATTTATATACATACATTATTAATATAAATATCAGTGACAATGCTTCTTGAAACATCATTTCATCAAATAACATAAAGATTTAAAGTATGCTTACATCATCTATAATTGATGATTAGATGATTTCAAATACATCCTGCATGGCTATGTACAATGGTATATTACCATTGTCCACGTCAAAGATATGGCATCCCAAGAAATGATACAAGCTAACTGAAACAATTCATGACCAAGCTAACTCCTGAATAGGATTCACATTTAGTTAGAGTTGTGACTGGTGCTAAGGACTTAAATCACCACGAATTGAGGACTTTTCTTTCCTCTTACAATCCTATAAACCATGATAACAAACGTCATGTATCAATCTAAATAACATTAAGATAAATTAATTAAATATACCTAATTATTTTTTGAAATGGACTTAATGAGATGTGTAGGCCATGCAATAAATGTTCCAAGTGCCTCTCCGACTACTTTAACTTCTGATGTGGGCACTGGAACCTCGATACTTTCATCTCTAACTTCTTCAACGATCATTCTGGTCAATTCATCATGAATGGGAACATTATGCATTGTTGAAGCTTTAGGATACACTATCCCAATGGACACTAGACGAGGAGGAACTTCACTTTGTATTGTAATAATCCATATCTAGGATACTTGTGCAATGCTTCAAACTCTTTTCTATACAATATACAATTATTGGGACATGCATGTATTTTTTGGTACTCCATACCCATCAAACACAATATATTCTCTACCTCATAGTGACGGATCGACGATGTATTACCTTTTGGAAGCATTTCATGCAACAACTCAAGTAATTTAGTGAAGTTTTTATTGGTCCATCCATTTCTTGCCTGATATTAAATAATCTTAATATCATTGACAAACCTTTGAAGCTTGAACAATCAAGATACAAATCTTTTTCTAAATCATCTTTCAACGAATCATACATGTGTGCTTAGTGGAATCTATCTTCTCCAATATCATGAATCATGTCCTTATGCAATCCTAAAAATGTATATTAGAATGTTGACATTTCGATTCATATGCAGGTGGTAGGTCTACAACTTCATTGTGTCAGCTCTTCAAAGAACCATCATAAAGAACATGCTTTCATATCTAATGAATTTCTAGTTGTCATTCAAATAATTAACACAAGGAAAATAATATTTTATTTATACCTCATCCATTTTATTGTGAAAATTGTAGAAATTCTTCAACACCATTCTCATACACATCACTGATTCAACTCATTTTTCATAATCAACAACCCCAACAAAAGGAGTTAAATCACAAACATTAAAAGTGGAGTTGACTCCATTATTAGCGGGGAGATCTAGCCTATATGCATTATCGTTAATTTTCTAGAGGACTTGGAGTGGACCATCTCCTTTGGGATTAAGTTTGGACTTCTTCTAAGAAAGAAATCTTTCTTTTCTCAAATGCAGTCATACCCATTTCCTTTCCTCAAAAGTTATTTTCTTTCTCCCTTTGTTGTTGTAATCAACATATTTTTGAGATTGCTTTTTAAGTTAGTCCTTGACCTTCTCATGAAACTTGTTGGCAAACTCTGCTTTAAACATTCCTTGTGAACTAAAGAAGTTATATTCGGAAGTGGTAGTAAATCAAGAGGTGTGAGAGGGTTAAATCTATAAACAACCTTAAAGGGAGAAAGGTTAGTAGTCTTGTGGACTATGTTATAAGCAAATTCAATGTGACGAAGATATTTATTTTGAGAGTTCTTGTTACCCTTAATAATTACCCTCTACAAAATGGATAGGTATTTTTTTCTTATCTTAGTCTATCCATCAGTATGAGGATGACATGAGGTTGAAAACAACAATTTATTTATTATCCTATTCTCAAACGTCTTAAGAATAATATAATCAAATACTTAAAACCTTAAGTCATGAAACCTTTCTCACACGCTTTTAACCTTTCAAAACAATTATCTATTGATCAGTGTTAATATTGGTTGATTGCTAAACTGAAACTCTTGTGAATACCTTGTGTGTAAGATTTTTAAACAAATGCAATGAAAGTTATAACACTCAATACATTTTCAAAATCAAAATCTTCAAACATCATCATAAAAACAATTTCTCTTGGAACTTGACTTTACTCTTCAAGTTCAACCTCTTCAAATTCAACAATGTGTGAAGGAGTTTTCACGAACAGAAAGTTATAAACACTTACATCGATTATAAATATAAATAATATTAAATAATGTAGAAATTAATAACCAATGTAAAAGAGGCAGTGGTATCATTCTCCATTTTCTTCCATCAAAATAATTTTTTTATAATATATTTTATTAAAATTATAATATAAATTTGTTTAGATTTCTTTTCATTTAATAAACATATTTAAAATATAAATATAATTATGAAATTATTAACTTACATTTTAAATTAAAAAGTAATTTGAAATAATTAAAGAAAATGCTAATAATTAAGTGGAAATAATAAAGTTAATAGATTTCATGTTATAAGCAAATAATTAAAATATATAATTAGTTTTAGCGAATGCTTTTCATTAAATCAATCAAATTTTCTCTCATTCATTTTTTAAATTCCAACTAATTTTGAATTTTTGTGTAATTTATCTAGTAATTTTACTAAACTTGAAATATGACAATTACCTAACATAAATTATACTAATAAATATTCATATTTAATCTAAAAAATACTAATTTATCAATAATTTAGAAAATAGCGTTTAATTTCTCAATTGCGAGCACTAAAAGATAACTTTTCACTAAAATTACTAAAAAAATTATAATCTACATATAAAATATTATATACAAATACAAATTTGTATGCAGAATATTGTATTTGAATGTAAATTTATATATAAAATAAATATTAAATGTGAAACATTACATGTAAATTGGTATTTTAAAAAAGCATTACATATTGAATATTATATAGGAATAAAACTTATATGATAAAAGAACGAAATATCACAATTATTATTATTATTAATACTAATATTAATATTAATATTATTATTATCAATATTACTATTATTATTAATATTATTAATAAATTTACTGATATTATCATTATTATTATTAATATAATTAATTATTGTTAAAAATATTATTATTAATTTTATTATTACTATTATTAAAATTATGAACATATTGATATTATTATTAATGTTAATATTATTGTTTTTAATAATTAATATTTGTAGAAATTATAATCATAATAATAATAACAATAGTCATAATATAATAATAATAATAATCATATTACAACAATAAAATTGATCTTGTTCTCTATTCTTCGATTCAATTCCTATTTGTAGTAGATTTTTCACGATATGGATTTGAAATTTGTAAGCAATTTTTTTTTTCTGTTCTGTAAGGTAACATATTAATTATCAAATAAAATAAGAAATATAAATGTAACTCTATTATGTAAGTAAAAGAGGTAGGTAGTACTTTTGTTTAAAATTGAAATGGACGAGATTGTCATTTAGAACATATCAGAAAAGATAAATGCAATTTTTTTTTTTTTATGTTTTAACATTTGAATTTATTCTTTCAATTCTTTTGAATATAAAAATAGTCTATTTTATAAATTTATTTATATGATAAATTTAGTTTCCAAATAATTACAAAAAGTTATTTTTAAAATGATGAGAATTTAAAATTACTTATTCAGGAAAAAAAAAATTCCTAAATTTTTTTTAAACTATTTATATGGTAAACTTAGTTACCAAATAACTAAAAAAGAAGTAATATTTTTAAAATTGTGAGAATTAATAAATTACTTTTTCATTGAAAAAAAATTCCCTAAATTTTAGAAATCTAAAAGACATTGCAAGCGTATTGGACCACTGTAGTTATCCTTCTATATTTGACAATATACTCCTTCTCACGTTGCAACTTCAATGGACCCAATAATTAAAAAACGACGATGAGGCATAATAGCGAAACGTACAACTAAACACTGATAATGGGGTGTACGTGGCAACGAGGTATTGTCCACGCGATGTTTTGTTGTCCCCGCATTTGGAGCTTCCGCGTAAGTTCTACCACAAACTATAACCTCAAAATCTCTTTACACTTTCGCTGAAATTAAATATATATATATATATATATATATATATATATATATATAACCTCAGATTTCAAATAATACAATTTACAGTATATTTGAATATCTGATACGTGAGTATTCCTTAAGTTCTTTAACCTTGAAATTCATGTGCAGGTTGATTAATTTAGGGGATAAACAAGGTTTACTATTTGATTATCAACTTGATTAATTAATTTTTAGATTGTATTTTTGATAATATTTTTTGAGTTGATGTTTTGCTATCTTTTCCGGAAATGAGTTTGTCTTTTTCTTTCCGAGTCATGTTATCCGATGATGCCAATTTGAAAAAGTGAAATGTTTTACACCTTTCATTTTTTCCACTATTAAAAAGAATAAAGAATAAATCTAATTGGCACCATTTGTATATGAAATCCCTAATTTCAGAATCGACTTGGGCTAAATTCTAATTTTATCTAATTTTTTTATAAATATTCTTGAATTGAAATAATTGACGTGATGGTTAAAAATACCACGTCGGTTAGAAACTAGAACAGACGTGGTAACTCACTTATTTAAAAATTTGAAAATTTTTATTTTTTATTTTTTATTAATATATATGTAATAGTATTTTTATTTAACTCACATTGTGTTGTTTAACCAACATTATGAATACTCATTTATTTAAAAAATACTACTATATTTAATTATGTTGGTTAGAAAGACGTGATAATTTACTTATTTAAAAATTTTAAAATTTTTATTTTTTATTTTTTACTAATATATTTGTAATAGTTTTTTTTATTTAACCCACATTGTGTTATTTAACCAACATTATGGATACTCATTTATTTAAAAAATACTACTGTATTTTTATAATGTCATTTTTGTACTAACATTATGTTGACTTTTGATTTTTTTTATTAGTTATCTGCCTCTTCTTTACTTGTAAATAATTTTAATCTTTTTAGTATTCTTTTAATTCGTTAAGATAGTATGATAAAAATTAAATATATGTAATATAATTTTTTAAATAAATATATATTGTAAATAAAACTGGATCATTTTTAGAATGAAGCTTGTTCTCAATTAGATATTTTCACTATCCGTATATACCAAACATTTCACTCTTACTAATTTAAAATTATATTTCTTTAATATCCTTTATATATTATATTCTAAACTGTTTATTCAATTTAATTTTAAAAATTTTATCAATAAATTTCAATTATAAAAAATTGTAATATTATGAACTTTAACTATATATATATATATATATTCTTTAAAATGCATACCTTTTGTCCAAATTTAGTTTATACTATATTTTATAAAAGAAAAGTTATGATATTTTAATCAAACTATTCTACACCCCCACTATATAATTAATTTAAATTTTAAATCATATGTTTTTTATTTGATAGTTAACTATTAAAATATAATATTTTGTTATTGAAGTGAAGTCATCAAATAATTTAACATAGGACGAAAAGTTAAATAATTTTAAGGAAACTAAATACATGAAAAAGATAACATGGGTAAACGAAAATATTAAGGTTTAATACATATTGTGAATAAAATTAGAAGATAAGCATAAAATGACACAAAAGAAAAAATCTATTTATGAGATTCAGTGTCACATTATGGCCTTCGTTGTTGTCTCCGTGGTTTTTCATGTACTCCATGTTTGGTTGATGGATCAGATGGTGGGGGAGGTGGCAGTGCAGCTTCATTATCATCATGTTCGTCATCATCATCCCCACTTGCGTTATGAAATGTTTGGGAAGACATTGTTGGTCGGTAACAATCCATGGATGGCGTTGGATTGTATGCAGAGAGTGGGGAAGTGAAAGAAGTCCCAAATATATTATGCGGTGAAGTGTGAAACCAATTTGGTTGTGATGGGAATATGTTAAAGGTGGAAACAACTTGTTGATATGAATATGGACCAGCCATGTTGTTTATGTTACTCATGTATCTGAACATTGGAGATAGTTGAAAATTAAAATTGGCAACATTTGGAGGTTGAAATTGTTGTGCACTAGAAGATGATCTAATATGTTGATAGTAAGGTTGTGGTTCACTTGGTGGAGGCTGGGGAAACGGGTCATACTGTGAAAAATGATATGATTAGTTAATTGTGATTAATAATTGTAATATGCTACTTAATAGGAAATGAACTTACATCTTCATCGGACATTGATGCTTGTTGAGGGGTTATATACGGTACAGTACAAGAGATGTACCATTGCATATATGGTACAATGTTATGCAAATGATCGTTTCCACCAAATTGCTGCCCCTAAATTAAGAAGGCCTATCGATCATTCCACATGGCGATCCACTTTTGATGGTAGTGGGGCCAATGTCTATCTGTTCTTCCTTGCATGCCATCTTTATGAACATCATCTAAGTTTAATGGGTCAATGGAAATAGGTTGGCGTAACCCAAACTGCCTCATAACCCTATTTGGTTGATGAAACTTAACTGTGGAAAAACAAATGAGATGAACAATAGCGCGACTAACATCAAAGACGTCAATGGTGATCAAGCGTCTGATGTTATGCCCTATAAGGAGTTTACAAGAACTGAAAAAATATGTTGTTAGCATGAGTGTGACAAGAAACATATATGTATAGTAGAAATTAAAAATGACTTCCTTTGGTTGCACATGATCCAATGTGCTTCATAAAAGATGAAGCACATATGTAGGTATGCTTGTCCCTTGAGCTGGATGAGACCTCCTATGATGAATAATTAATTTTTTAAGAAATAAATATAAATCAAACTTATAATACATTGTGAAGGGCATAAAAGATAACCTCGTAGCTAATGGAAAGCCACGCTCTGCTTTAATGTCTTCATCACTAAGCGTGTCAACAGTGGGGGTAATAGAGGTAATTTGATACCATGCCCATGATTGCAAAAGCAACATACAACCTCTAATAATTGTTTGGTTGAAATCGACCCCATGGTCTAGAGCACGAAATAAACACGTCAATACAGCTGCACCCCAACTATAATTGGAGACATTATTGAGGTCTGTCAATAACTGAAGATACATAAGATGAACTCGACTAGCTGATGTATTTGGCATTAATAGACTTCCGATAAGTGTCAAAATATGTCCATGAGCATGTTGACTAATTACCACCTCAGTTGTATTATCAGGCAGTTCTCGAAATGCATTATTTAGCTAAGATAATTTGACTGTATTTCCTTTAATGACTTTGGCAGACGGTAAAAACCCTAGTAGTTCTTCACAAAGTGAGAATAAGTCACCAAATGTGACACTCTTTACTGCTTCTCCATCAATCGGGAGACCAAGTTGCAATGCAACATCCTCTAGAGTTATCATGCATTCTTCAAGAGAAAAATGAAATTCATGTGTTTCTGTTCTCCATCTTTCAACTACTGTTGTTATTAGGTGGTGATTGGATAATCAAATGATGGATTTAGCATGCATCTATATAACGTTTAAGCAGTTAAAATGTTCATTGACTTGGTTTTTGCGCTGTCAAAATGAGTTTCTGCATGCATCTATATAACGTTTAAGCAGTTTAAAATCAGTGCATGTCACGTTCAAACATTATCCGTGCAAAAATTAATCATTTCACTAAACCCTAAATATTTAAAATTTATAAATACAAAGATATAGCTATTAGGTAAAACTTACACAGGATGGTGAACAAATGAAATTGGACAATGGCAGAAAAAATTAGCCTAAAACACACAATCTATAGTTCACATTCTACACAAAATCTGAAGCTCTCCAATATCTTTAGCAATGTAGAGAAATCAAAGTGAAGTGAAATGGGAGATGACATTATTGTTGAGCGATATAAATAATGCCATTGCAATGTGTTCAACACTAGAAACAAAGCATGGATATGAACAATCTAAATGGAATTGTCATTCAATAAAAGTAGCAACAGAGCACTAAAGATATGAATAGTTTAATAATTGAATTTTCATTCAATAAGAGGCACTGAAACACTCCAAAGTCACTGACCCTTGGACTTATTTGCCCCGTGACCATCTGAAAAAGAAGTCGTGCACCGCATCACGACTTCATGCGTCCCACCCAGTGCTGGTCAAAATTATACTGATATTGTGATAAGTCGGTGGACTGTGTCCTTGCCTGCCTACAATACGCCTTCAATGTTGCTTCAGTATAGCTTTCACGCGTGTCTTCGGTGTTGCTTCAGTATAGCTTTCATGTGTGTCTTCAGTTTTGCTTCATTATAGCTTTGACGAGTGGTGTAGGTTCTACAATGGAAGTGCTTCAGGTTGTATAATCACTTATCACATTTTACTGTATAAAGCCATCAAATCAAATACGAGTATATAACATTTCTTATATATTAGTCTTGAACTTCTTAAAGAGAAGAGATTGAACTGGAGAAGATATTCAGGGAATACAATCTTTATAAATTGTAGAACATCAAATTCTCAGGTCTGTATTTTCTATTTTGTGAAATTATTAAGATTATGCCACTTTAAACTGAAACCTGATATTTATTTTTATAGCAATAATTACGGATTCTATTTTTATTAACATTAATTGTGCTATTTTTTATACTGTTAGATTGAAATGTTATTTAATGTCTTGTTGTATGTTTTTTTTAATTAAAAAAAGGTTAAATCATTATTAAATCATGATTCCATTATAAATTTTAATTTTTAATGAATTTCAGTTATTGATAAAAATATTAAAAATTACATATGAAACAAAGTAATGAATTTTATTGTTTATTTTAAAACTTATGCTTAGGTGAAGATTAACATTAGTAAAAAAACTTATGCTTCATTGTGAACTTTGAAAGATATTACAGAGATATTTCTAAAATATATGAGTGACTAGAATTATATTATAGAGGTATAGGTATTATGAGATATAGTTTTTATAATAAATTCTAATTATGAGATATTATTTTCTTTATTAACACTAGTAGACAAAAGATATTTAATCGCAGTTGTATAAGGCTTATAAGCGCGGTTGTACAACCGCGATAAAAAGTACCGAAGATACAAACACGGTTGTACAACCGCGATTGAAAATATAACATACCACCGTAGTTCTTCAGAATCCGCATCGAAAAATGGCATAGAAGGTTAAAAAATATACAGAAACTGCACATACTAGCGCAGTTGTAGAGGGAATCGCGCTGGTATGTCGCATACAAACGCGGTTGTTAATAATGGCAATTTTTTTTTTAATTGGCAGCAGTTATTCGCTACTGCCCAATGCCAAAATTCATTTGATATCAACACATACCAAAAGTAAAATCCAAAATTTCCAATTCAACACATACTCAATTCAAAATTCAAAATCTAATATCTCCAATACAACACATACTCAATTCAAATTTCAAGTTTCCACAAACACTAGAATTCTAAGTATTGACACAAACATTATATAAGTCTATATATGCATAAAGTACAAAGTTGTTACAATATACAACTTAGACAAATATTACTATACATTATACTAGAAAGTTATTAGAATATACTACAACTTACTACAAGTTTACTATAAGATTTCATTTCTCTTCTCAATGAAGTAAGTTGCCCATTCTGTTTGAATATCTTCTATGTACTTGTGTTCAATTGGATCTGCATCTATAAACATCTGAAATAGAATAACTGTGTTAGATATTATCAACATATGCTCATCATAATTTTATCTATTTTGAACACTTTCATACATGTTTCCAAGAGTCGGTGATATGGGCTTGGACTATGGTCTTCATCCAATGCATGACGTAGTAGCCACATTCCCAACTTCCTTTTTGTTTGTTACACTACAATTTCATCAAAGTTAATTCATTAAACAAGTCTACAACGAATTTAATAGGTTCAATTAAGAATAAAAATACCTTAGGCTGCACCCAACGTAGGGTATGGGATGAGGATATAGATCTACCGCCAAGTACATTAATAACATTAATTGCACTAAAATCAAAGATGATTAGTAATAACTTGCATATTATACAAACAATATCAATATTTTATAAGGTAAATTAAATCGTACCCTTGTACCACTTGTTTGATGTCATTACTTGGCTTCTTATGCAGTGTACAAAACCAGATCACAGTTTTATCCAAAGGACAAACAATCATTAGTTGCCAATGGCTCCTAAAATAATGAATCCATTATTGATGTTCTCAAAATTACTTGAAATAAAAAATATAAAGATTAGTAACTTACGATTGAATAATTGGGTCAAAATAAATGCTCTTTCTGGATTCTCCAATCCAATTCTATATATAATTTTGGCATTCCAACGTTTTATTTCCAGTCATTTGTATGCTTTGTGGCTCAAGAAATCTATAGATATCAGAATATCCTAAGTTATAAGCTAATTTGTTTATGTACCTGCATTGTTAATATATTGAACATCAGTAAAAACATATTAAGAAATGTAAAAATGTGTAACTCTAAAATATACTTACATCATCCATAACTGAATAACTGTAATGTTTAACATTTGGGATCCCATGGCGATTTTCATTATATCATTCATGTATACGTAGAGTGGTATACCACCATTGTTGACACCAAATACTCTATGATCCCACGAAATTGGACAAGGTGAATCATACATGATGTGGGAAAGCCTAAACAACTCCTGAATTGGATTCACAGATGTCTGTTGCTGTTGGTATGGCTACGGGTCAGGACTTGTTGATTTCTGTTTACTCCTAGTGTCCTATAATAGAAAATAACAAAACTAAATGTATTAATTTAAACAAAATTAAGTATTAATTTAAATAACATGAAGAGAAATGATGACAATCATACCTTATGTTTTTTAGGAATAACCTTTAGGAGATGTGTAGGCCATGCAATAAATGTACCAAGTGCCTGCCCCACAAATCTAATCTCTGATGTGGGCTCTGGCACCTCGGCATCAGCAACTTTAACTTTTTCAGCGACCACTCTACTTAAATCTTCTCTAAGTGACAATGTGTGGATCGTCGAACCTGTAGCATACACTCTCCTAATTGCTACCACGCGAGGAGGATCTCTAGCAAACAACTTACAAAGATATGAAATATGTGTTTGTAGCTCCTCCTCGTCCTCGTCGTCATCAGCACAACTACCCTTTGTGCTAACTCTACCGCGTGCTTCCTCTTGCTGCATGGATAGTGTTTCATCTTGCTGCATAGGATTGTGCTACTGTGTCATGCCCATGGATGACCTAACCTGCTCCATTTCTCGTCTAATTTCTTCTCTTATTTATCTTTTTAAATCTTCTTTAATCTTAGCTAGTTGGTCTGGTGTGGCTGGTGTCTTAGAAGAGGAAGACCGGGAAGCTATTCCAAAAAATTGTCTTACCCCTACACCAAACCCAGCAGTGCGGACACGACCAGGGTGTTCTGGGATGCCAATAGCTTCCGTCAGTATATCTTGTCTTCCTTGACTCACAAAACTTCCCTGTGAGCTCTGTTGCACCAAGTCATCCTATGAAAAATAATAGAATAAAACTAATCAATTAAATACTAAAAATGAAAACATTACATGATACTCAATTTAATCACATTAACTCACAATCCAATAGGCAATCTCTTCAGACTGTGCAGATGTCATCTGCCCTCCTGGTTTAGTCCTAGCCAACTTCTAGTTCTCATGTCGGGAGGGGATGGAGGAGAAAGAACATCTTCTGAAGTTGATGAATCATGTAATGATTTCGTTTTTTCTTCCATTATCATCCTTTCTAATAAATCATAACCCCCTATTACAATCAGTATGGGGTGACATTCTTATTCGCAATGTCTTGCGCTTTCTTTCTCTTCTCCTACAAAATACAAAATTCACCTTTGTCACATTGATATTATTTAATTAACTGAGTCTGGATAAAAAAAATCAAACCTGTCAAGAGGAATCCTCTCTAATTTGAACAAATTCACTCCAAGTGTTTTCATCAATTCCATATTTTTGACAAGGCGACTGTCCCTTGCGTTTTCCATATACGTATGTAGTCGTCAAAACGACCTTGAATGACCTCCATTTTGCCCCAATGGATGACATAATCTTCTTCCTAATTAAGTTGGAGCTTTCAAACTCAAAGATTGTCTGCAAAAATAAATAAATAAGTCATAAAACAAAGAAAAAAATAATTCATAATGTAATTATTATATCCTAGAAATTTGTTACTTACACAAAGGTCCTGCCAAATCAGATCTTTTTCTTCTTCAGTGACATGATCCCAGTCAGGTACTAAAATAGATACTTTTGATCGTGCTAAAGCACCTAAATAACTACCAAACTTTGCACCATTTGGGCCTGAAGCCCTACCACTATGAGGATTTATATCAATTGGGATTTTGATACCACCAAGACGATTAATGGCAATAGCTTTCAAGCGTGTAGCTTCTCTAGTCTTCTTTGAAGAATCAACCATGACCTGAAATTGAAATAAAAGATGCTTAATATATAACATCAACAATAACAACGTCAAATGTTAATATTATGGAAATGTTAACAATAACTCATAAAAAAAATAAACATTACTTATTTTTGTATTATGGAAGTGTTGCAATGTTCTCCCATATTCCTTCATTATGATCCGTTCGTGTAGCATGTACTTCATCAACATCATTTTCTTCATTCATAGGAGGTAACTGTCTTGACAATGATGAATTATTAGCATATTGGACTATTGAATCGTCATGGTTATCGACATCAGGTTCATTTTTCCCTTGGATGACAACTGACCACCTCTCATTTGAAGGATCTTTAAC
>Ga0209489_106994_pt1 | contig 17393 bp, 16 predicted proteins | sample SiratrowhiteBW_FD_187527 | JGI IMG/M metagenome (GOLD analysis project Ga0209489, IMG submission 187527) | Root nodule microbial communities of legume samples collected from California, USA - Siratro white BW (SPAdes) (version 2) | ecosystem: Host-associated > Plants > Roots > Nodule | place... | reverse complement strand
AAAAAAAAATATATATATATATATATATATATATATATATATCAATCACAACAACCAAAAAGATACTTTTTAACTGTGACACTGTTGAGAAATTTCAGAAACATGTCAAAGGAAGGTGTGTCCAACAAGTGTTCAACACAACAACATACTATTCTACAAAGGTGTTGGTGCTTTTGAGGCAAATAAATAAGAGGAGAACGCATAGGACGAGGCATTCATCCTGTATGATTTGAGTGTGAGTTTGGTCTTTCTTAAAGAACTAATCCTTTGTGATGGAAAAACCTTGGAGGACAGATACCTATCCTATTTTCTGTCAACCCTTTAATTCAATAAAAAAAATTCTCTTCTTTCTAGTTTCTTAGTTTGGTTCCTACCGCTGTTAGGATTAACACAAAATAGCCAGTGACATACTGTAACCTGTATATGAAACTGCTAAACAGAGAGTCATGAGAAACGAATGAACTTAATACCTGGGTCTGCATATCATCTCCAGTGACAATGTTTCCAACAGTCCTAAGAGCAGGAATAAGCACTGTAGGGGAAGTGTGCCTGAATAAGAGTAGAATAATATTTAGAATTTGACAGCAGAACAACACTCAGCACATATTTTTCCATATAGCTACTTGAGTTCATAGAACTCACGTTAGAAGCTCAGTAAGCCGGCTACAAACACCAGTTTCAATTACACCTTGAATTTTGTCATTTGTACCATCAGAAAGATATGACAGTGCCCAACAGGCATCAGTCAAGACTTCTTCGTCATTTGAATGGATAAGATTGGCAAGAGCAGGAAGAGCAGGTTTAACCTGAAAAAAGAAGCTTGGGAATCAATCAATCCTCAATTAAAACTGGGAACAAAATGTATTTGCTTCACATATTGGAAAGAGATATATGTAACAAATAATGATAATATAACCTTTTAACTGTGCCATGCGAAATCACTTTACAATGGTAGAGCATTTAACAACAAATAGGAAGGTGCCAAAACTTCATTTTTTCTGGTCATGGAAAGTATAACTTCATACCTGATCAAAAGGAGGCTGTGGTTTTCCCCTGCAGAAATTTGAGAGTGTCCAGGTAGCATTTCTTAGCATGGAAAGTTTGGCCTGCTCATTCAATTGTGCCAATAGAGGAAGCAAAGCTCCATGACTGAGAACAAGATCTCGGCATCTGGGAGAATCTCCAGCAACATTTCCTAATGCCCAAACAGCCTGATTATCCCCAAAACACAGAAAAATGTTCAACGTTAAAGAAAATATAACTGCCTGGTACTGTTATCTTTTTATGCATATCATAGCTAAAAGTAACAGCACTTGGACAAACATGATACCCATATACCAGCAATAGCACATCATCCAAAACTAAAATCAAAAAATACACTTTCTGATTAAACAGCATAAAAGTAATTTGATCTCATTTTAAGAATACATATAATTTTTATATTATTAATTATTGATAAAAAAATATATATATGAAAAGGTAGATGAAATATACCTGTTCACGGACATCATCACTGGGAGAACCAAGGAGCTTTACAAAAATTGGGACAGCACCATGATCAATTACCACTTTAGTGTTTTCAGATGTTCCAGAAGCTATATTCGTCAAAGCCCAAGCAGCCTCAAACTACAACATTAAATAAAGTCAAGGGAACATATAAGCAGAGAAAAATGTTAACTACACAAAGTAAAATAAAATAACAAACCTGCAGCATTGGAAAATCTTCCCTCATCAAAAACTCAACAAAGCGTGGAACTACACCAGCTTGAATAACCTCCTCAATGGGTGGACTACGTTCTGACAGGACAAAAAAATATTTGTCAAAATCCATTTCACATTCAGAACTAAAAACAAGAACAAATGGGATAGACCAATATCTAACCAATTGAAAGCATCTTCCGAAACTGAGTTGTGGCCTCAAACTGCATGTTATTGTCATTAGTCCAAACACCTGCAACCATGGCTGGTAGGTGTTCCAACTGCAGCAAGATAGAAAATCAAAATCTGCGTAAGCTAACGTGTTTCTGGTTCATGCAAATCCAACACAAGTACCACTAAAATAATTATGGTTGGTCACTATTTAAAGCTTCTGCTAAGATTTTTGCTACAAGTCAGTTTTGCTTATCCTCCTGTAAATAAAGTATAAGCATGTTATTCCAATCAAATTTCGCCAACAAAGATCATTTACTCAAATTCATGCATCTTATGTGAAAGTATCACAACATGTACACCCTGATCTGCTTTGGCATTGCAATCTTTGACCTCTTTCTTAACCTACATCTCAGTTATCTTCTGTTCATCCTTTCCACTATGGCAGATCTAAATCACTGTATCCTGGAGAAAACCCAGGGATGATCCTCATTCCTCCACTGATGAATATTAGTAACTATCATTCATGGGACGGACAGTTCAATGAAAAGAGAATTGCAATCAGAGAATAAGCCAAAGTTTGGGAGCCATCACAATGGCAAATGAAGACATTGCCTGGTAGAAATGCACGGGGATGATACAACACCAAGATGATTTCTTTGATCAAAACGAACCCTAACACCACAATGTATTGATAATGCAAAGGAGCTGTGGGATGACCTCCAAATTATACAGCGAAGTTAAATGCACTTGTGACTTGATCAAGATTGTGAAGAAGCAACGCAAGTCAGATCATAATACATTACGTGTTTTTTTTAATGGCATTGAAAATACATATTCCATTGCGAGAACACCAACTTGGACACGGAGCACTGGCGTTCATCAAACAAAGGCATTTTCAAAATCAAGTAAATGGTGGCAAAATCAATGATTCGAAAGCGTTGATGAATTCATCAAACACAAACTGGAAGCAAAGCTGTCTTGTAACAGAAATCTTCACAAGCTTTGTGATCATCTTTAACTGCCCTAACAAGTACACCACGACAGAACGAGAGAAAGAGGGTATAGACTATCACACATTTCGTAATCAACGAATACCATGAATTGCTTTACATCATACTATAACCCTTACAACAAACAAACAAATAAACACCGAAACACCTCAAATAAACATGCAATATAAACTCAAAAACCACAACCCTGCCAGCTCAATTAAACCCCTACCCTAAATCACTTGTCTAACTTGGAGGAGTCAGATGAATATTTTTATAATAATTTGAATTTACACAAAGTATTTTAAAAAATGAATATATAATGAAACAAACAGAAGGTGAACTTTATTCTAAAGATGATAAGATTGACCTTCTTCTCCATTGCAGTAGACTGAGCTGACGCAGGAATCTGCTGAGACTGGAGACCCTCGCGTCTCTTCTTCTGCAAGCTCTCCTCCCTACGGTTCTTCCGAATCTCCACCATCGTATCCTCTCGCCGCCGCCGACCTTCCTCGGCGTCCACGGCGACTTTGTAACGGTTCCGACGAACCTCGGTCCTCGAGTTCGCGGATGGCCTATACGACATCGTATTACAATGGAAGGATTCGGATTGGGAATTAGATTGATTGGGTAAGCGAACCGCAGGGTTGGAGACAGCAAAGTGAGAGAATGGAGGAGGAAAACGATGAAATGGATTTGGGGTTTTATGGTTTGGGAGTTTGAAAAGAGAAGCGCAACGAAAGGGTTTATTGAAGGTAATGGAATAGGACCTGGATCGGCGTGTATTTGCGGAAATGCCACTGGTTTTTGAATTTAAAGATGAGGGAAAAAGTTACTTTAGTTTTGGAGGAAAGGTTTGTTTCGTACGGCTACCAACAGTCTGTTCGCATTCTAACAACAATACTCCTGAATGCTGACTCTGCATTGGGCCTCAATACTTGGACTGTTCAATTCAACGATTGGCCCAAAAAGTAAGCAGTATTATGGCAAATTCTTACTGCACCCCATATTTCTGAAAATACAAAAAATACCCTTCTGAAAATGAATCTACATATAAGTGCGTTGGAGTTGTTAGTTTGTTAGGTGATCCAATAATCTATCAACTAATTGGTTTACTACCTTAAAGAACTTGTATGTAATACCTTAAAAGAACTTATTCCAATATATCCTTGATTTTCAATTCTAATTCTGAAAAATTTTCTTGTTATAACAAATTAGTAGGTGATAATCTTTGGCATTTTAGATTTTGACACATTTTCTTTAAAAGACGTCTTGTGTTGAAAAAAAAAAATCCTTTAATTTTTAAATAAATATTTGATTCGTGACATTTTTCATATTGCTAAAGAAAGAAAACTTATCCTTTGAGCAATAGATATTTGAACATATTTTTAATTCAATACATGTTTTTAATTCAATATGGTTTAAGAAATTAGCAGGCAGTGTTTCATTATCTGCATTACTTTAAAGACTTTGAATTATGTACAAACTACCTGGTATCACGTACTTTTTTTATTTATTAAAGTTATCTTGAATAGTTTCACACCTTTGTTGGTTTATGATAATGATGTAGTTCTAACAAGAAATGACAATTGAATTACTTTACTCTCGTAAATAAACCAAAACGCTTGTTGTTAAAAGAAGTTCAAAATAATATCCATGTCATAATAACAAATTTGAATAACCAACTTCTTTCTCTTTTGGTCAATTTTGATGTTCCTTCTCAAGTTAGTTTTCTTTTTGGTATAAAGTTTGTTAACTCTAGATTAACAATAAATGTACGATTATTATCTTAAACAGTCTATTAGTCTCATTCTTTGTAGCATTTTAATTTGTTTGATATGTTTACTAACTATTATTATTCGTTAAACATGATACTTATGACAGTGAAAAAATACAGTATTCAAAAATTTGATGGTAAATAAGAATTTGAGACAATATTTCTTTTAGTTTTTTTATGTTTTCTTTTCAGCTCAACCTCTCTCATAACATTATAAACTTTATTAATATCGAGACATTGGTTAAAGATCGAAAAATTTTGTTAGCTCCACTTCATCAAGATTTTTCATTAGTATTGTTATACTTCGTTATACCTTCCTTCTTCACCTTATTGTTATCTTCTTCCAAAATTTGTTGCAACTTCCACTTTCATCAACCTAGCAAAAATTAATCATAAAAAGGACTTAAATTAATAACAAAAGAACAGCACCATAATTAATCTTATATTTGGATAGGAAGTTTCAAAATTTGTAAAACAATCAAATACTAAATAATTATTAATAAATAAAAAATATCAATGCTATGATTTTTAAAGTTAATTTTTATTTATTTATTTTTATTGTCAAAGTTTGTTAATATTTTTTCGACTAACACTATACAAAATTCTTTTCGATCAACATCAATCAAAACTATTTTCAATTTATATTGATCATAATTATTTAGGATGATATTATTGGGGTTATTTTTAAAATGTAGTGGATTGAAAATTTTTTGTTGATTTTTTTTTATCAATGTCAGCAACAAAATTTTCCTAATTAATATTGATCAGAAGTTTTTTTTTTACTTAATATTAAAGAAAACTTAAGAAACTAATGAAACTAAATTAATATTTACGTTCACATAAAAATAGACTTCTCGACATTAAACGAGGAAATACTAACTAATATTAAAAATCTAATCAATATCAACTGAAAAGTAATATTCTATGGGTAACTAAAATTTTAATCAACTTTCTGATCAACAAATAACTTAAACTCCAATTCATACTAATTAAAAAAAAAACTTTAACTAATATAAGCTGAAAATAATCTCACTTGATATAAATTAAAAACAACAACAATGTAAAATAAATGATTATATTAACTGAGAAAAAACTTAGTATTAATTAAAAATGATATTCACTTTATATAAATAATAAAATAACTTTAATAATGTTGACAAGAAAATAGCCACTATCTAATCTCAATCAAATTGATGGCATCTTAATCGAAATTAAGTTTATCAAATTAAGTTAGGAAAAATTAGGAAAACAACATGAAAGAAAAATTTATATAAAATTTGAAATTCTTGTAAATTATTGCAACTTTTAAATTCTAACATTTTTTTATCAAAACAATATACTTTACCATAAAATATTTTAAATTTTATAAAAAACGAAGTATCCTTATCCACATTGTCCATGAGATACTTGTCACTTTATAAGAATGTCAAATTTCTTCCCAAAAATATTTTTGTTATGGTAGGTTTTGGCAAACATGCAGAAATTGTATAAACTCTTTAGAAAATGAGCATAATGAAAAAATTTATGCTAGAAAAAAAAAAAAAAGGTTGGTAACGACACATTTGATGGATAAATTGGGATTGGAATAATAGTTTTGGATACAGTAAAAGTAATATCAAAGGACTTCATACACGTGTTAGTATTTATAAACTATTAGCATTCAATGTACGAATCGAACTTAATATCAATATAGCCAAATATTACAGCTTTTTCATATCTAAAATAAATCAATATTAAATAAGGATTTCAAGCTTCGCGCCTGGTTATAAATGCCCTATATTTTGAAAACTTAATAAACATCTTATTTGATATTTTATAACATGTTAATATCTTCTAAGTACCCACACTCAGATACATCACTCAAATCAATTAACTAAAACATTTAGACTAAAGCTTTCTAAAACTAGTAAAAAGCTATTTTTATATTAGGATTCATAAGTAAATGTGAAACGTAATGTCCACCAATTAAAAGAAATTAATTAAAGAATGTTTAAACGCCTAATACATGGGTGCATACAAATTAACTCAGTTAAAGAGTTCTAGCTCAGTTATACAGTAGAGACGCGAGCTATTGAATCGAATAGGTAAGTTAGTCCTCGTAGGTTTAAAAATAATTAAATTAAGCATGAGTTTGAAACTAATTAAACATAAGTTTAGAACTAATTAAATATTATAATATTTTCTTTGATGGATACTAATTTTTTCAATTCGTGTATATACATGTCAAGAAATATAAGCACCCAGAGGATAGGGACAAGAACTAGAAGCCTCCTCCACCCAACTAAATCATTTTAATACAACTAAGTGATTTTAATAAATCGTGAACAACGTGCCCCAAGTCTAACTTTTTCAATATTATCTTTAAAAATGCAATACTCCTCGGCATAAAAAAAAATACAGTATTAATATTATTTTTTTACATTATTCTAATTCCAAATTATGTCAGACCGAGACAATTGTATTTTTAATTATTTTTTGTTGCATGATGTACACGTGTTATGGTTATGGTATGTTCCAGTGGTGACATTGGTAAAACGCAATAAAATGAATAACCAAGTGTAAGTAAAAACTAAATGGCATCACAGATTCAGGTGTTAAAAGTTTCAAAGAGGATTTTCATTTGAATGTCTAGTATTCAGTAAGAAAAGTGTGAAGCTACAAGAAAGGGATTGAGTGCGGCGCACTAAGAGCGAGAGTTGCTGCGCTTGGCCGCATTGCCTCTTGATCCGTTGACACGTCCTCGCTTCCCAGCCATCTGATCTTGGTTCAAGTCAATGCCGATCCCATCACCCCCCACCATCTCCACGAACATCCTCTGTAGGTCCTCCATACTGTCCCCCTGCACCGCATTCAAACACGACATAAACATTACCTACGACATTCCAAAACCAAAAAAAAAAAAAAAAACACCACTCAATCACTACCTCGTCTTTCACATTGTTCATCATCGATATCATCTCTTGCATGAAATCACAAAACTCCTGCGCATTAAAAACAAATAATATACAGATACAAATTGCTTAGCTAAATTATATTAGAAAAAAAAAATTGAAAGAAAACAATACAAACTTGGTCTTCTTCCTCCAAAGGGTCGTAGAGCCCCGCATCGTACATTGATCTTTTAGACTGATCGGAAAGAACTGTTACCGCATTACAGGAACAATCCAAAATCATCATTTAATGATTAATCAATTGCAACAATTAAAACAATAATCACGGTGATGATGCAACCTGACCTGAGTAAGCTTCTTGGATTTGCTGAAACCGCCGTTTGGCTTCTCCGGCGGTTGCGGGATTCCGAGCCCACTTATCTGGGTGCCACCTCTGAAAAAAAAAAATTTTTTTTACTCAAAATTCAGAAATCAATTAAAATATAAAGAGAAAGAAGGTTTGATTTTACCATAGCGAGTTTGCGGTAGGCAGTGCGGATATCAGAGAAGGAGGCGTCCCTACGAATCCCGAGAACGGAGTAGTAGCAAGATCCGCCGTTGGATCCTCCTTCCCGATCCATCGAACGGAAGAGAAAGATGAAGGCAGTGCAGTTAAAAATGGAACACGGCGTGATCAGAGGATGAAGTGAGGTTGGAACAGAGAGAAGAAGGTGAAGGGCATGGGAATACTATGAGGAACAGGGACTGAGCGATATAAAGAAAGGGGAGGAGAAAAGGGTAAATTAAGGAGCGAGTTTTGCAGCAGCGGCGGAGAGGAGAGAGAAAAAAATATCTTGTGCTGACCTCGGTGCTTTTTTGTTTGGTGGGGATAGATAGATAGGAAGATATATTGGAAGAAACTTCGAGACGCCCTGCCCAGACCATGGGAAAGAAATAACGAGAAGATATTTTCACGCCGTGTCATGCAATTGACACTCCAATTCCCGTAAATTACACCACCCTGCCACTCATCATTTTTCCAACATTTCTTACTTTCTTCAATCAAAAATATAATTATTGCTGTGTGGAATTATTCTTCTAAAGAGTAATTAGGTTTCACATCTTTCTGTGTTTGCAATTGAGCAGTGTTGAATTGAATCCATTTAATCAAAATTTGTTACTTTATTAAAATTGTGTAAATAATATAATTTAGTTAGAAAAAAATATTATTTCATAATTATTTATATAATTTTAGCACATTTAACATCTTAACAATCGAAATCTGTGTAAGATACGTAACTACTAGAAAATAATAAACATAGAAGAAACAAAACTCCCCTGTTGTAATCATACCTGTGCCCCAAACTGCATGAGTCCACCTTCTTCTGCTCCAAAATCTGAATAATAGTGCTCTTCTCCTCTAAGCTCGTCTTGGTGTGGTACTGGCAAAAGCTTTGGAACGAACTTTCGTACATCTAGTGGATCTCGTACCCGTTCTTCTTGCTGATGTGATGAACTTCTGGAAGGGTGAAGAATAATTTCCTAGGAGGTCATGCAGAGTGAAGATGCTCTGTGAATGTGAGAGTCAATTTGAATTTGGCAATTAGTGAGAGTGAGGGATTGTGATTGTGCGAAAGGACAATTTGAAAGCATGTTGTAGTAATTTGGATTGATTTGCAGTGGGAAGAATGGATGGCAGAAGCTTGGAACATAGGGTTGGTCACAGAAGAGTAGTGACAACATTGGATTCGAAACATTTGGGTCGGGATTTCAAATTCACCAATCCGGAAATTCATTTCTTGTGAAATTTTATTTTTTTCACAGAAGAGCTTAGGATGACATTTTACTTTGCACTGCACTTGAATTAAAGATAGGTGGGAGACACTATTTTGCATTTTCCATGTCCTGTGAGAAATACTATAAGCCTAGTTATTTTAGATTCATATAAAATATACATGTGAAATAATCTTTTGTAGAAAATTGAATTTTTCAGTACCGTCTCATCTTTCTATCGCATCAATTTTTTTTAGATTATAGACTCACATCAATTTTAACTTTAACATTTTTTTAAAGAAAATGTTGCACATTATTGAGCCCTCAAAGTATAAAACTAATAGATGGATAGTTGACTCAAGTTTTACAATGCACTTGTAGTTATTTATGCAGTTTGAGTTCTTGTCTGAATTCAGGAAAGAAAATGAGAGAGTAAAAATGAAAGAATAAATAAAAGAAAATATAAAATATGATATTTTATGGAGGATGAGAGTGACTTATCTCTATTTGACACCAAAAAATAATATTATTTTATTAAAATATAATATTTTATTATAAAAATCAAGAATGAGACTGTGTTATTATGATACAGTGGTATCAAAATAAATTTATTCATATTTTATATTGAAAATAGAACAGAGTGAAAATACAGACAAAAAAAAGTTTGAGTGATTTGATTTATATGATATGATTTTTTATATTGAAAATAAAATAGAGGGAAAAGAACATAAAAAAGGTTTGAGTGATTTGATTTATATGATAAAATAAAAACTTATAAGTTGTTATATTTAAAAAATAATTAAACTTTTCTTGTATTTAGAAAATAATCAAAGTTTCCTTAAACTTGAAATGAAATTTAATTAAATTTAAAAAAGGAAATTTTAGAATTAAAATGAAGAAAAATCATTATAAAATCCCTTGAAAATTTTAGTTTGTAATGATAAATCAAAATTATTTCACAAAACATCAAAATTTGAATTATTTTGTTTTTTATTTTATTATTTAATTTATTATAATATAAATAATATTAATAAAGTGTTAAAAGTTATTTAAAAAATTATAAATTAGGATTTATTAGGTGTGTTAACAAAATTTTCCTCAATCTATTGTGGATAATATTCACTTGGGTTGCATTTCTTTTCACATGAAAAAAAAAATAGGTTTAAAGAATTCTAACCCTATTTTGAAAGAACAAATGTGACTTTTTTGATTTTTTTATTACTAATGTATTTTAAAAAAATATCATGTTAGGTCATACTTTATTAAGTTCAAATTCATCTTAAAAAAATATAATTTAAAATAAGTTTATCTTATTAATCATTGTAGATGTTTTTTAATATCTTATTTAGATAAGTATCTATATTGCATGAGTTATATTTAAGGTTAAGTTTAATGTTAAAAAGTTTTATAAGACTTTTCAATTAGAGTATGTTGATATGATCTAAAGTTCAGGATTTTAGATCATAAGAATAAAATAATATATTTTTTGGAAATATATTTATTTCTGTCAACTATCAATAAAACACTAATTATAGATTAATTAGAGAATGTGACTCTTCTTTTTTATCAACAAATATAAATATAAATATAAATATATATATATATATATATATAAAGTAATATTTACAATTAGGCAAATATGTTTATCTTTTTAAATAATTAAGATATTATGATAATGTATTCAATGAATTTTATGACCTTAGATAACATATATTTTTACTCAAACTTGTCCTATGTTACAGGTGTAGCAAACTCTAACTTGTCAATATTTCTCAAAAGTATGTTTTTAACTTAGTAACTTTATGTTATTTTGTGCACTATTTCTTCATCTACCTTAAATATTATGTACTATAAGAAACAAGTAAAATTATTGATGAATTTATATTCTTTAAAAAATATTATTATTAACAAAATATTGATTAGAGAAATTGTCTTATTGTAATATTTTTATTCTAGTTAAACAAAATAAAAGATAATTATTTTATATAAGGATTAGAACACTTCTAAAGTATTTTTATTTATTATATTTGTTATTGTTGATAAAAAACAAAAAATATTGATAATTAAATTAGTGACAAACTTTCAGATAAATCAAATTCATCAATAATTAGCCTAAATATTATTTTATTTTAATAATATGAGTTTAAATCTAATATTACTATCTTTAGCTCATGTATCTAGGTATTTATAATACCCATAATACCCACTATGCTTATTTTTTTTAAGTTTTCTTAACTAGACATAATAATTTGAGGCAATATCTATAGATAATAATATACACCTATCAAAGTATGCAAAACTTTATGATTTTTGAGTTTTTTTAATTTTTAATTTGTCATTCTATTATTCAATTGTTTTTTCATCTGACTAATTGAACTAACCATTATTATCTAAATTTTATAAGATCACTTATAACTACACAAATTTAACATTAGGCTTAAATTTTATACACTTAGTTAAGAAATATAAGCAATTATGCTAGTTGTGTCAGAAGACAAATCATACTTTTAATCATATGACTTCATCCATCATAATTTTAATTGAATTGTTGAATTAAGAAAACTAAGGTGTTGGCTTAACAAAATGAAGCATATATATAATTGATTTATTCAGTTTCATTCCAATTTACATTCGAAACATATATAAATAATTTAAAATCGAATGTTTTAAAATACCCAAAATTATCAAGCCTCGTAATTTAAAAACACATAAAAGTGGAAATAGATTTTATCAACAAATCGTAGTTTAAAATACAGCATATACATGTTGCCATATACATTTATTTGCAAGCAAGGAAAGAATTAACATGGCCAGTTGAAACCATAAGTAGAAATCAACGAATTAACAAATGAATAAGTTACATATAATATAATATAAATGAGTATTGATTGCCATTGTCCTTGAACCTTGAAATAGAGTTATAGTCAACACTGGCGGCCAGAAAGTTTCGGCCTTTGCTGCATGCCATGTGACCCAGACCCATTTGCAAGCACATACATCATGTCAAGCCATCTTGCTTTTCCCTTTGTTTGATGTACACAAAACACAGTTGGGTAGAGAGGAATGATGATTATGATGATTGGTAGGTGCTGCTTCATCGTCACGCGGAAAGGACAAAGGGTTTATGTCAGGTGGAGAAGAGCTACTTTCAAATTCATCATTATGCGATGATAATAAATCAGCCAAACCCCCTACGTTTCCGTCTACAAAATCCTCTAGTACTGACCAGTTTTCTGGGTCCATTAGGAAGTGTGGGAACTGTTGAACATCTTGATCTGGAGCACCATTGTTAGTAGCTTGTGTCAATGTTTTCTCTAAGCCATGCTTTATCAGCTCATTCTGCACCAGACCCCTCGAACTTTCACATGCTTGCTGCCAGTGAGAAAATGGAGAAAATGAAGAAAAAGAAGGTAAATAACGGAGAGAAAAACAAAAATGATATACCCTTTTGAGTGATAGAGAAAATAATAATTGATGAAATAGACGATAACCACAGAAAAAGAAAGAGAAATAATAAGATGTGCAGATGAGTACCCTCTGATCGGAGGTGAGAGTATTATTCTCTGATTGATATTTTTGTCCGTCAAATATGGTTTCAGCAACGCTAGTCTCAGCATGCTTTGCTTTCTTAGCCTGCTTAATAATCTCTTCCCGTTTCCTTTTGGAAATCTTGCTAAGTTTCTACACTTGCAGAACAAAAGATTCAGATGAAATTTTGCACATCAAGTCATATAACTATATATTCAAATTACGCTCGAAAAAAAGAATGATATATATTGTGTCTATATATATAAACGATTCCAATAAGTTCTCTTTTTGGGTTTTAATTTTATTGTACAAATATTATCTTTTTGTTTTAATTTTTCTTCTCCGAAAAGTGTTTTCTTCCTTAATACCTCTTGCAAACATGATGGATTGCTTTCGTGCTCCTTCAACAGATCCTCAACAGTGTATATCCCGTTCTTAGAAAGCTGCTCATAACTTTTCCCCCTTTTTGATATATATTTCAAATGCCATATTTCATCATCGAGGGATAGATTCTGTCTCTTGTTCACTGGATTGACCAAATCACATGTCAGTCGCACGAATTATCTTAAATGAATAATGTTTACAGCTAATAAAATCGAAGTTAATATGGGATAACACAAGAACACTTTACCGATTGCTGAACTGATCTTTAAGGAAAAGTAAAATAAAAATGAAATAAAGTAAAATCAAATGATCGAATAAGTCTATCTGTCTATTATTTACATGATATAAAGCATGAAATAATAGGGTTCACCTTAGTAGTACAGTAGGAATGACTATCATTAATGAATATTTAAACCCTAATGAATAACTAATCCAAAATCACATCTAATATCATGATTTGCAGAAAATGTAAAAAACGAAAGAAGTGACAATGGTGAGTACTTACACTCACCTCTGTAGTCCTTGACAGTAAAAGGTTTACTTAGACCTTCCCTGATGTTTACTGTGTCATTCAAATTTGATTTCACAACCTTGATTCCTAACCTGAAACATCGTGTTCTTATCCAAGATGAGTTGTCAGTGAATGATAATGCATTGTGGATAAAACCTACTCCATTTTTAAGTTCAATAACCGTATCTCCTTTCAGTAACCGCCCTTTATGGGCTCTTTGACGTAAGATTTTGGAGTTGAATTCATTATTGTTCCAATTTTCACTGCCATCTGAACCAAACTCACCATCAAGTACGCAAATCTCTACCTTGATCGAAGACAGTGGATCATCTTGGTCAGAGACTATAGACCCAGATTCAATATCCTGAAGAACAACCTCAAGAGGATTGTTGTCTCTATCTTTGATCTTGGAGAGAGTATAAATTGCATCAGGCAATTCCTTCCTAAAAACCAGCTTCAAGCATCTGCGGGCTCCAGATCTTTCAGTTTGAATACTAATTGGTCTGCAATAAATTTAAAAGCCCTATCAGCATTACTTAGATAACTGTCAGCAACAATCATAATTAAGGCACACAAATAATTGTTTCAGTTGATATAATGAAAGAACAGATAAACTATATCAAGACAAAAGAGAAACAAACCTTGGAACTAGTTGGCGTTCCAACTCCTCTCGTACCTAGTTGAGGAAAAACAATATGAATCAATAGCAGTTGTCGTAACAACATGTCATACTCTTACGAAGAAAAAGTGATAAGATTTTTACCAGATTTCGAACTGCATCTGCCAAGTACGGTATCAGTTCATTCCAAATGAGAAGCACATACCTAAGACTTCCAATGATGCTGCACATGCAATAAAGTAAATAACTAACATCAACAATAAAACATTATGCAAAGGAATTTTTAATTAATGTTGAAGAATTCTTTAAAAGAATCCACATTAGTTGAGATAATATTACCGGCAGGTTTCCGATAGTTGTGAATCTTGACGTTCACGTCTCCCCTTTTGATCACCCCTTGGGTCCTCCTCTTGCTGGGACTGTCTTTTTGATTCCATCAGTTTCAAGAAAAGAAAAAGAACCTCGATCAAATCAGCAACTCGATGGGGTATATTAAAAGTAAAACTCGATGGGGTATAGATAGGGTTTCAACAATTTGCGGGACGAAGGTTCGAGGAAATATTGTTGAAACTTGAGCTAAGTTCTTGCAAAGATATTTCCTAGAAGAAGAATAGGTTTTTCTTTTATGCTTGTTATGTTCGCACTCTCTTCTCTCCCCCTCCTTTGTATTCTTGACACGAATTGCTGACATGAACGCGTTTTGTGATGGTAAAATATGAGTATTAGATTAAAGAAATTATCCCGGTTAGTTTGGGCGCAGCATAATTCGACTCATCGTCATGACTGCATGAAGGAGAAAATGACTAGCTACAAAAACTGGTAGACGCTGACCAAAAAAAAGTGTGTAGTGTCACTGTTAAAGATTATCCCACGTACAAGTAACTAGTCGTTCGTAGTAGTTGGGAGGCGACCTGTGAGCGTGGATGACGCAATTTTCCACAAAAGCGTGTACAAAATCAAGGATCGGTAATTTGCAGTATTTCTTACGGTCGAATGTGTTGATAATATTATTGAAGAACTGCGACACTTTAATTGTATAATGCATTCAGTATACAAACGAAGGATAATATTGAACGAAGAAAACTTTCCATAGCTGAAAACTGATCAATTTCCAGGATCATTCCTTACCGAGAAAATTCCTGGGGAACTTCGTAATACTGTGACAGTCGAATATTTTGGATATAACAGTTCCAAAACATGCAAAACCGACATAAAATCCGATTTGTATTCATTAACAATTTTCTTAACTATCATTAAGACACTAAATTTCACCCGCACAACCGCCATTGAAGATATAGTGCTTGGAATTTTTGGGCTTGTTTGACAACTCTAAAATTTGATGACTTTGGTTTGAGTACTTTTATTAGGTGCATATATAAAACCCAATTCCTTACATTTAACTACTTTAAGTAAACGACATACAACAAAATATTACGAAGCTCATATTCCAAAAAGGATCTTATTCAAAATTTGAACGAGATGAGATCATGAGCAGCGTGCAAAACTCATTCAGCTATATATGTTTTCATGCAACTTGTACCTATATACATGGACCGGTGTTAGCGTCGTTTGGCTTGTATAAAAACTGGGTTACTTTGGATATTAATATTCTATGAATTTCTGCATCGTGCATTTCTGTCAATTATTCTACAAGGGATGGTTGAATAAATTAAGGACGTGAATTTGGCTCTAGGCTTATGATTCTGAACTCTTGATTAAGAACGATACTTTTAAATAAATACATAAATATATGATCAGTTCAATGACAAAGTTATATGCTAGGAATACATCACCAAAATTATAAAGGTCACCTTAAAACTATTACAAAACTTAAAGCATGTAACCTAAGATCTTGGCCTTGGCATTTCTTAATTAACCAAACATATAGTTGCTATTTTATAGATTTTATTGCTAGTTTCATGAACCAGGAATCAGGACTCTGAAAAAACTTGTGATACTCATACATCAATTAAAGGCATAACATAGGTCACACATATGTTCGGGCGAAGAGGCCCCAGGCCCATGATAAACTTCTGGTCAACGAGTGCTTACAAAGAAAATTATGAGCTGGTATTTCAATCATGGGTTGTTATAAAAAGGGTCAAATATTTCGGAAATCCATGAGTGAAAACATTCTATACATATTTTTCTTTATGATATCATATTACACATTATATTTTTTTCATTTTTATTTTTTCTCTCTAAATGTCTATTCTACATATAAAATGTGCATATGTAATTTTCTCATACAATACAATATTTTTTTTTGCTCCTTCCTATGATTTTCCACCTAATTTTCTTTTTCTCTTTTTCTTCTTGTATCGAAATTTATCGTTTTCCATTAAAGACAGACTGACTGTTGACCAAAACGAAAAAAAGAACAAACAGTCCAAGTAATTTCTATTATCAATCTGAAGGAGAAATGAATAAAAGGAAAAAAAAAAAAATATGCAGACACGCTGTTGAAGAGACTTTGGAGTGTCTTTAGATTCATGGTGAGTTGAAGTGGTGAGAAAGGAGTAAAAACCTTGAAGTTTCGTTATTGTTTTTATCTACAAGAAAGTATGCAAAGAAGAGCGAAGATTTGAATTTTATTGAAAGATTTAGAAGCTGAAAATTATAGCGTGTGTAATAGAAGTACAGTACGGAGCTGAATGGTAACTGACCTGCGCAGAAGCTATGACTTTGACTGAACACGAGAGGATTCTTCATGGCCTTGTGTAGGCAACGGAGAGAAGAGGAACATCAAAGAACCAACAAGGTTTTGGGTTTTTTAAGGTAGCAGAAAAATACGAATTTTCCTTTTTATTTTTTCTCAAGATTTGAGATCTGGTATTATGATATTCTGAGGAGCTTGACTTGCTCGGTCAACTTATTTATTTTTTTTAAATGCTCTTCATTCTTTAATTAATTCTCCGTTTTTTTTTGTTTTTCTTATCTCTTCCGTTGGATTGGCCTGACTCAGCTTCTTTCCGACAATATTTTGGTATAGTTTTTTTTTTTTTTTTTTTTTTTTTTTTTTTTTTTTTTTTTTTTTTTTTTTTTTTTTTTTTTTTTTTTTTTTTTTTTT
>Ga0209489_106993_pt1 | contig 17397 bp, 10 predicted proteins | sample SiratrowhiteBW_FD_187527 | JGI IMG/M metagenome (GOLD analysis project Ga0209489, IMG submission 187527) | Root nodule microbial communities of legume samples collected from California, USA - Siratro white BW (SPAdes) (version 2) | ecosystem: Host-associated > Plants > Roots > Nodule | place... | reverse complement strand
ATATATATATATATATATATATATATATATTCATAATATTTTCCTTTCCTTTTTTTCAAGACAGATATAATATAATCTCCATTCTATGTATCCATACTCAATATAAGCTATCCATTCATAATTATATTATTGACTTAAAATAATTAAATCAATAAAAATTATTTACTTTATAAAAGAAATAATAAAAGTATATTATACATGTTATATTGTTTTCTATTTATTATTTTTCTTTAATTTTTTATCGATGAAAATATGTTTACTTAATGTTTAATTGAAGTAAATCAGAAAAAAAAAATATTTTTATCTCCTTATTTGATTCAATATTTATGATGAAATTGAGGGAAGAAAATGTTATTTAAAATATTTTTTATTCATCTTAAAAACAGTTTAATTTTCTTTTAAATATAAAATTATTAAAACACAAAAGTAAGGATGTTTACAGGTTGGATTAGATAAAATCATTATCAACCTACTAAAAATCTAGTTAGTTGATTCAATTTCTATATTTTTTATATTAAAATCAATTTAATTTAATTCATTTTTATTTTTTACCATCTTATTTCACAATGGTTAATTAGTAATTTCAGAAATATATCAATTAAAAAAATAAAAATAAATCTTTAACATCTATCAAATCAATCCCAAACTTTCATAATCAATCCTCTCAAATCCCTTCAAATCTTACCATCCATCCATTAATCCAAACAACACTTATAATCCACTCAAATCCTTCAAATCCATCTTCTCAAATCCACTCTTCCAACCTTCAAATCCATCTTCTCAAATCCACTCTTCCAACCAAACAAAATCTTAGTGAGAGATTAATAATTTTTTCTTCCTGCAACCTCCTTTATTACTAACTGTACCCCATACAAATAGAAACAAATAAAAATACTCTCCCTCACTACACCATGACATTGTTACTACTGTGCCATCACCACGGCAGCTTCATTTTCCACAATACCCTTTAAGAGGAAGAAGAAGAGAGATTTCATTTTGAGAAAAAAAAAAGTTAGTTCTAGAAAACTTGTTTAATAAGTTATCAAGTTCATTTCGGATTTGCATTTTATGTGGTTGGTTGTTCCAAAAGGCTTTTTTTAGAAGATATCATGAATGCTTCAAAAAGTTTATTTTAAAAATTCTATTCTAAAAAACTTATTTTAAAATGTATTTCATATATCTCAAAAATATATGTTCTGAAAAATTTATTCCAAAAAAGTTATTTTAGAAATTCTGAAAATTTCAGAAAACTTGTTCCAGAATATTTCTGGAATAGATAATCCAAGAAATCACTTTTACAAGGAATTGTTTTGAAAATTATGAGGGTGCTGATAAATAATTATGGGGTGTAAGAAGAAGAAAAGCCCATATTAATTGGTAGAAAGAATTTAAATCCGTTATTTAATGCGTAACTTAAGTGGAAATCAATTTTTGTTGAGTCGTGGACATATGATGGGCAATTACTCTTTACAATTCCAGAACTTCTTTCTACACCCAGTATTGTTCTTCGTGATTTATGTGTATGAACTTTTCTTACCTCAATTTTTCTCGCTTCTTCGTTGGTTTTGCTGCTACTTTGGATATCAAGATTTTAACAATGGAATTAGTTGAAAATCTAAACTTTATAGATTTTCACGGCAGGTAATTTACTAAGTATCAGAATATTTATTTGTGTGATTTTCAGGCATTTGAGATTCATTCTCATTTATATGTTTTTTTTTATGATGCAATTCAGAAAATTTTCAAATTAAATAATCAGTAAACAAATTTATTCAGTATTTAACACAAGTTTATCCAAGATTCATGAATTCTACATTGGCCTATTGAATGTTAGTCCCTCACTTTGAAAGATTAGTTAATCAAATAAATATTCTCCGAGATTTAATTTGACGGAAAATTAATTGATTAATAACTTTACTTGTGGATCAAACATTTTCTTCTTTGGAGCATGGTATCTCAGTTGGACCAAGATTAGGAAGTGGAAATCTTACGGAATTTGACTAAGGTTAAACTCCTTTTTCCCCCTTCTTTACCTTTAGCAAACTAAACTAATTTTTTCAGTTTGCACTTAAATGAAGTAAGGGGGTGTTTATGCCCTACCCTCCTCCTTCATTCTTCACCATAATCTTCTTACTCCCTTTTTCTACTTTTTCTCACAATATTGAAAGTTTGAGAGGAAGATAGCGTTTTCATTGAAATAATTGGGTGAAAATAGTTTTATAAATTTAATTTTAACTTAAAAAATACGATTTGTGAATTATTTTTAATTACAATAACAATCTTTATAACTTTTTTTTTATTTAAATGATGTCCAAAACAATAAATTTATTATAATTCATTATTAAAAGCAATAAGTCCAACCTTTATAATTATTAAAACTTTATTTTCATAATTAAAAATATATAAGTAAAATTAACACGCTTTCTTATTAGTTTTCATAAATTGAAAGCAAAAATATTAATACTCGCCATAATATTAAAATTATGAACTTTACTTTAACTAATAACTATTAAGATTTAACTAATAAATATTAAGATAATTAAAATCGAAATTTTATTTGTAAAATGATAAGATCTTAGATTTTATATATTATTTACAATTCAAATCATATACATTATCTTACCATAATAAGATTGTTGAATAGTTGAATAAAATCGTTGTAACATCACCATAGTTGTAAAATCATTGTAATAAAATCGATATAATAAGAACTTTACTTTAACTAAATAACTATTAAGATTTAATTAACAACTATTATTACTAGAAAATTATTGAATGGTGACTGAAATTATTACTACTAGAAAATTGTTAAATAGTGACTGAAATTAGTGACTGAAAAAATTAGTCATTATCAATGATTGAATTAGTGATCGAAAAATTCGATCACACATAGTGATCGAAAAATTCAGTTACAAATTTGATCACTGATTCGGTCACACATTCGGTCATAAACCTAAAATATCAAACATGTAAATGAATAAATAATATAAAAATTGAAGTTTAAATATAAAAAATACATATTAATATGAGGAAAAAAAATGAGTTTAGAAAGTATTTAACTTATTAAGAAAAAATAATACATATGGAACCTCAAGTTTACATATTTCCTATAATATGGATAATCATCAGATTGTGGTTGCTCTGGATTTTCCTTCTAATCATTTTGTTGTTGATGGCATTGTTATTGGGAGTGTTATTGTTCTTGGAAGATTTGTGGATCATGTTGGTCTTGGTTGAATTGTTTTTGTTGTTATTGTGGAAGAGACCAAGCTTCAAGAGGGAAGAGTTGCATAACTAGTGATTGAAGGGCTTGAAACTAACAATTCAATCGATCATTTACCTTAACACGTGCTGAAAGGTGTTGCCTAAGGTTGTTAAGGCTCTCAAAATTGCAAGAGGAGGTGGATGGTAGGTACTTCAGACTATCATTTCCACCTATATAATTTGCAGTAATTTTTTCAACACCATAAAATTTTCCTTTCATTTTTCCACCGACCACCTCAATCCAACACCGAGTACTAATGATCTCGACCTGTGGAGGATCAAGAGCACTAACCTCTTCTAATTCATCATATCATGATGCAACCTCAGATCTAGCTTGTGAAAGTCTTGTCTCAAATTCATTCAATTACCAAAAAAATGAAGAATTATTAAACCAATATATAAGTTTAAGGGTAAAAAATGTTAATGGTAAAAGAGGTTTACATGTGTCTTCCTAGATCTTTCATCTATAAACTGGTCAGTATCTTTCTGGATATGTGTTTATTGAAAGACTTCATCAACAAATACAGACCGTCTAAGCTCCCATGTCTAAATTAGATTTTACATTTATAACTTTTTAGATATAAAACTTAGTGTTACATGAAAATATAAAACATGAAAATATAAATAGTTTATACCATATAAATGTTATGCCTGTATGCATGTTTCCACCCTTTTCAAAAGTCCTATTTCTTTTAGGTTGTAGCATATTTGTTACGATACATTGGAGAATTCCTATGCACTAACAACCTATTCCCCGATAATGGGACCAAAAACTTGTTAGCATAAATTTCACTTCTAATGACAAGTGCATCAATCACAAATGTAGCAAGTAATAAATATCTTTTTTCCCAAAAGACTTGTACAATATACGACAATATTCACTAATATAGAAAAATTAAACTAAAGAATAATTTCATAATTTTAGTGGTGTTCAAGAAAATAAAGTTGCTGCAAAAACAAATTAAATGTTTTTATGTATTTTTATCAAATACTTGGAATGCCAAAAAAGGATAAGGATCGATGAGATGAAATTTCTAGAGTTAGACTTCACCAAACCTCACTCTCAAATATCAATATCAACCCACAATAATACCTAAACCCTAATTCCTTAGGTGCATGAGCCTAAGCTTTATTATTAACTGTCAAATCGTTGATCAATTTTATTAAAAAGACTTGCTTTTGCCATAAGGTTCTTAAGACAATAATTGAATCATGCTTTATTCCTAGACACAAGCTTTCATTAGATATTTCAATTTAGATCTATATTACAAATGATATTTCCCAATACCCTAAGTGAAACTGTATTGGTTGAGTTCAAGAGTGGGGTGAATTGAACTTTAAAAGATTTTTGCTTTTGAAATCACTGAAAACATTTTTTGCAAATAGAAAAACTTTTACAAATCTCAATGATCAATATTATAAGGTACAGAGGAAAAATAAATCGATTTCAGCATGGATAAACCAATTTATTTTTTTGGCAGAATGAACCCCAACTAGTGTCTACACACAATAGTTGAAATATATGTAGCAGATGTATTTCTAAACAATTTTAAGTAGCAGAATCAGTACGAAACAATTCAATGCACAGTGATATCCAATATAGAAATTAAGCAAGCTAAAATGATACTCCAATTAACAATAACTAGAATAAAATTCAAGAACACAAGTAGGCTAAATTCCTAAAATAGGAGAACCACTCTTTAAGTTGTTTTGCAGTAAACCCATGCTTAGATATAGCCCACTGGATCAGTGATACTGTAGTGAAAAGCAGACAACTTAATCCACCAATTTAGGCATAATTTTTTGTTAAAAGAATGCAAAGACTATATGATATATGACCAGAGTAAAAATAGGTGCTGAAAACCCAACAATTTAATTGTTTATAATGGCACAAAAACAATTAAGAATTTGCCTATCTAATATGCTAACAGTGAAGTTGATCAAATGAGATTAAGTGAGATACTTAAACAAAAAGAGAATGGCTTATTCGATAAGGATGAGTATGCAAATTACAACAGTTTTGCAGTTACAAAAATTACAGACAATCAAGAGCAAGTATTCACAATTAACACAATTTATGTCATATATGCACACCAATGTCATTACCACAAACTAGATTTGTAGAGCTAAAAATTGATTACACAAACTAGAAAAGAATTAGTAGAAGCACACGCTGGATAAGTGCAAAAACCAGATTAAGAAAGGCACTATGACAGAACACAAAATTAGATTTGAAAACACCAATTTCAGCAGCAAATCTAAGTTCAAATATTATGCAGAATATGATTTGAAAAAACCAGTTATGATATGGAATTAAAAACCAAACACAAATTCTGTAGAAAAATCACAATACAATACACAATTTGAAATTGTTATAAAACCACAAAAACAAAATCCTATAGCTGATGCAGAGTGAGAAAAGAACCAATCTATGCGAGCAAAATTACAGTGGTAAGCGCAGAGCAGATCAAGAATAAGCAAGAAGGGTTAAGAAAAGAGACACAAGCAATTTATACTGGTTCACCCTTCCTCAAGGGCTACATCCAGTGTTCCTTGCCCCACTAGCAAAGAAAATTTCACTAAAACATTCAATTGTACAATGACAATCAATCACACAATTCTCACACCCTGCAAGAACCAAGAACACCCCTGAATTCATGGAACTACACCCTGCAGCCCCAAACAATTCAACAACAATACACAGCTAAACCCTATAGCCCACACCTTACACAATTGTTCAAGAATTATACAAAATTACAATGAAACAACACAAATCTTGAATCAAACAGGTTCAAGAAAGGTTGAGAAACTCCCTGATTGGCACAACCAGAGAGGTCTTTACACAGTCTTGAAGGAATCCAATAGCACAGTATTTTGGTCAAGATTGATTCTTCAAGAAAAAACACCTTTCAATTTGATCAAGAAATCCCTAGTTTTCACAAATTGATTTTAGCAGTAACTCTCAATTGATTCACTATTTTGTCTCGCTTCTTTGCGCGTGAGAAAACCCTCTGTTTATAAAAGTGAAAAACCCAAACAATTTTGATAAAATAGTTACGCAGTTCTGTCCAGTGCACGAATAAATCGGTTTCACTTATCCTGAAATCAGTTTATTTACATCCAGTGTTGTATTTTCAAAAACTATTTTTACCAAAAACTCAGCTTATGCTTTGTGGTTTGTTTTAATCAAATTAGACCATGTGCTAGTGAATTTCTCCTCAGTTGTGCATAGGTTCTCTTTCACCACCAATCACACTCACTCACTCTAAGACACACTTCCTATTGCTTGGTTGATTTGGCTTGCTTGGCTTCATCAAATACTTAGTCTTGTGAGAGTACTAACACTAAGATTAACTATCAAGTCAAGGATAATCATTACAACAAGCATTAAGCGAAGAATAAAAATACTGACATTGAAATGAAAAACATATATATAAAGCCAATATTCATTACATGAGAGTTTAGAAGATTACATCTAACCCCAACAACAGTGGATTTAGTTCTTCATAGTTTTGAGAACATCAAACATAAAAGATTAACAATGGAAGACGAGGATGATTATACCAAGTAACCCTAAAGTCGTCGTCCAAGACTAACTCTTTATCTCATCTGGCTCTAAAAGATTTAATCCTAATGTAGACAACCTTTAAATAGTTTTTTTTGACATTCATGCCCGACCCAACTTTAGTGGCCCTAGGCTCAAATTGTTGTAGAGGCTCTTCACCTAACTAGTGCCCAACTCAACTCTTGCACTGCCAAACACAATTCAATATTTTTGCCCTTGACTTTTGTATCATTGGGCATAGTATTCTAGGGTCGGACTCAGCTGCCCTACGCCAACTTCCTTTTTTACATTCTCCTTCATGGGTTCCAATCATATTCCTCTGAATCTAGTGTTTCCTATTAACTTTTTAGGCAAAATAAGAGAAATTAGTATAACTTTCCATTCTCATACTCTAGTAATCAATTATTAACAAAAACATAATAAAATAAAGAATAAGCAGGTTCCAAGCTTAGAAAGAATTTATTTCATAATAAAAATTGGCTCCGAAATATGATAAAAAATAAATGTTGTCAAATTCCATCAAACTTATAACTTTTCTTGTCCTCAAGCAAAGGTAACTTAGACATAAATAAATATTACTCAACAAAGATATAACAACTCAGAAACAAATTTACACAATCACTTTAGATATCAGTCATTATTGTTCCCGTTCAAATCAATCACATAAAGGAAAAGTGTTACCCTATCAACACTATAAAAAAACGCTATTTAGAGACCAATTTTTAGCTACCAAATAAAATAGTTGCTAATTGTGACAACAATAATCACTAAATTAGGTTTTTTTGGTTAAATAATTACAAAATAAAAGTAATGATTGAAATTAGTGACCAATTAAATCAAGATAATTGGTATCTAACATTAGCTACCAAGGTTTTAGTCACTTATACCCTTAGATTCTAAATTGATATCTAATTAATTTAGAGACTAATTTAGAATCTAATGGTATAAGTGACTAAAACCTTGGTAGCTAATGTTAGATACCAATTATATTGACTTAATTGGTCACTAAATCTAATCATTACTTTTATTTTGTAGTTATTTAGCAACCAAAACCTAATTTGGTAATTATTTTGGTCGCAATGAGCAAACATTTTCTTTGGTAGATAAAAATTGGTCTCTAAATAGCTTTTCTCTTGTAGTGCAAGAATCAGTTATGGTGCTCACAGTGCAAATGTGATAGATAATGTTTCAATCTTATCAAGGGCAAAATATTTTCAGTGAACAACTAGAGGTATCATTCTTGTTTCACTTAAGCACACTAATGTCTTATGGTATATTTGTCTCTCTTCTACCACTAATTTCTCACAATTTAACTTTGTTTTTCCATTTTAAGAGTCAAAAATCTTCAAAAGCATGCAACATCACAAGAACTTTTATTGGATTGTAATGTGGCTAGGCTAACAAAGAAATTAATTTTTCTGGATAATCAAAATACTTTAAGCAAAGAGGGCAATTCAATCAATTCAAGATCTCAGAAAAATTTTACCATCTTCTATTCCAAAACCAAACTTCAACCCAATATCAACTTTCTCCTCACATTCATTTAATCAATACTATATATATATATATATATATATATATATATATATATATTATTTCTATTTTACTTTTGATATTGAAGCATTACAAATCTGACCTTTTCTGAATTACACTTTATATCCCCTTAAATAACTTCCTAATGATCATGATCTCCTTGCTATCTTTACTTAAAGTGAGGTAGTCAATTAATTCTTAAAAGGGTAAAAGATTCAATGATGAAAAAGAATTTCTTTTAAAGCTCAAAGGGGTGCAAAAAGTTTTTATTTTATCAAAACAAGGTTAGCTATTTGGCTCAAGCTAAATTAAAATAAAAAGAATGGTCTTCACCATTTCTAAACATGCAAATAAAATAGCAAAGTAAATTATGAGTCAAAAGTGATAGTACTTACTGAATTAAACTCTGAAGTCCAAAATCTCACATGGATATTGTTGGTTCTAATAGTTTCCACACTAAATACGTTGAATATATTTTTAATCACAACAAATACAATAGCAACCACAAACTTAATTTTTAGCAAAAGCCACAAAGGTTTCAATAAAAAGCAGCACACAAAATTTTCTCATCAGATATATGTAAAAATATCTCAAAGTCATAAACCAATTATATAATAATTACCACATAATCAAGTTACACATCTTGTAATCAAAACAGAAAATAAAACATAAAATAAAATATCAATGAAAATTAAAACAACTATAAATTAAAAAGTAAAAGTAAAATAGAAAAATAAAAACAAAATAACATAAAAAAAATAAAAATCCTTGAGTAGTCAGTTGAAGATCTTCCCCTCCTTTTTAACATCATCTCTTGCATCCTCATCTGTAGGCTCACCCCTTCCTTCAAAATTGGCTTGATCCCCAAGCCAAGCAGCATAAGTTGTGAACTCCTTAATTGAGGGTATTGAAATATTTGGGGAAATCTTGGTTAATGCAATGGAAGTCCTCGGAGGGTGTCTATCACCATCGTCTGAGCCCAAAGGACCACATGTAGAGAATCATCAAAATGCTGCATCAAAGCATCAAAATTCTCCTAGCTCATAACAGTAGCACAGTAAGGTCTTCCGTGTGGTGGTGTAGGTGCAACTTGGCCTTCTCTCACCAAACAAAATCTATTTGGTAGTTCATATCACTTGTTTGGTAAGGACGCTCAAAAGGGGGAAGTGAGACATCCACTCCAATTATCCTAAACTAAACAAATAAGTTATCAAAGAGGGATGTCCCAGACCAATAATTCCTGGCATATTAACACATTGATGGATCTCATATGCAATGTGTTTTCCTACATTCATCATTCTTCCAATCAGAATGTTGAAGAGGATTAGGGACGTGCTCTCAAGGGATGAATGTAGGAAAGAACATTTCAAGTGCACTAGTTGTAATGTGGCAAGTAATAAAAATATCGTTCTTTCCCAAATAATAAAATAATATAAGACAATATTAACAGTTATAATAAATCACATTCAAGAATAATTCTATAATTTAGTTTTGAGTGCAAAAAATAAAATAATATTTATAATTTTAATCATCAATTGAAATGTAGAAAAATGACTTAGTATTAATAATAAGAACTTGTCAATATTAGATCTCACCAGTCATCACTCTCATGTATAAAAATATTTACTTTCTTTTCTATCAATAGTCAATGTCAACCCTTAATAATACTCAACCCCAATTCCTTAGCATAATGAGCCCAAGATTATCTATTAACCATCAATTCCTTGATAAATTATATAAAAGGATCTTAAGACAACAAATGAATCTTGCTCTATTCCTAGACACAAACTTTCATCTGGTATATTAATTTAGTTCCTGATTACAACAGATATTTCCTAATACCCTAAGAATCAATGATCAAGTCACAAATCAACACGACAAGCAATAATCACATAATTAAAATACTAATTTATTGAAAGAAAAGACATAAATATGAAAAACAAAACGATTACATGAGTGTTCGAAAAGGTTTAACCTAACCTCAAAAATAAAGAATTTAACTCCTTATAGACATGAGAATATTAAACCTTACAAAAGAACAGTGAAATAGGAAGAAGAATCCACAAGAAATCCTAATAATACCTTCCAAGAGTGATTTTTGATCTCCAATAGCCAAAGATGCCTAACCCTAGTGCAAGCAACTATTAAATAAAATTCCAAATTTGATGCTCGCACCCGACTCTAGTTAGCTGCGTCGGGCACCACAGAATTCTGTTACAGGTCCAAGTTCTAAAGTCCAACCTATGCTGAGCCCATGTAATATGCACCGGGCGCATTTCTCTGTCCTTGCTCTCGGGTTCTCTAATGCTAGACTTAGGTGTGCTGATCCAAGAGCCTAAATTTTTCTCCTTTCTCTCACTCCTTCAAAGCTTTAACCTCTTTCTTCTAATCCAATGTTTTTCTATTCAAATTCAATCAAAATACAATGAATTTACAATTAAATCATTTTCTAACTCTTATAATCAATTATTAGAAAAAACTAAATAAAATTGAGCATTAAGCAGATTTTAAGTGTGGAGAGAGTTGATTTTTGTGATAAAAATAGGTTAATAATATCAAGTAGTCAACTTTATTAAGAGTATTGCAAAAAGATGGAAGGGACCCTCATCAAAGCTAAAATAGTTGAATCTATAGATACTACCATGGTGAGGTTCATCCATAGTTTGAATAATGGTGAAGCTTTATGATTATGGAATGAAGAAAACATGCGTCCAAAAACTTAAACTCTATAATGCCTACAAATGGCTAACACGAAGATCATTCAAGTGATTTTCAAATCCTATTTACAATTAGTGCAAGCGTTTCAATTAATTAGCTCAATTATGATTTTTTTTTTCTTTATTCAAGATTCAATTCTAATTTTTCAATGGGTGTTTGATGCTTGAAGTGGATTTATGAATGATGTCTCATCTATATTATCATCTAGGGATAGCAATGGGGTGAGACATGTGTGAATTTGACTATACTTATCTTTGTTCCCAAAGTAAAATTTCATCCTCTTCCTTGTTGAGTGATTTGTCTCACATCCCTTTTCTGTTGGGTAGTAAGTATACTCATACCCACTCTTGTATTCGCTCTCACATTTTCCCACATTTTTTTCTTTATTCAAGATTCAGTGCCAATTTTTCAGTGGGTGGTGGATGCTTGCAGTGGAATTATGAATGAAGTCTCATCTATATGTATCTTTTAGGGATGGCAATGGGGCGAGACATGTGTGAATTTGACTATATTTTTTCTTGTTCCCAAAGTAAAATTTCATCATCATCCTTGTCGAGTAATTTGTCTCACATCCCTTTTCCCGTTGGGTAGTATGTATACTCATACTCGATCTTGTATCCACTCTCACATTATCTTATATATTAATTAAATATTTTTCTACAAAAAATAAAAATCACAAAAAAAAAATAACATGATATTATCAAGGATTAAATGTCAAAATCCTTTAATGTCAAATTTCAGAGAAGAAACTAAATTACATAAATCTTAAAATAAAATATCATTATATAACAATTTCATAAATATCAAGTAAACATAGAAAAGAGGAAAAAAAATGATACATAATTAAATTTTACGACAACTACAACATCTATTACTTTTTTCACAAGTTCAAAAGAAAAGTATATCAAAGATTTGAGTGAACTTAATGGATATTCAACAAGTTGAACCGTTGAGATAAAGTGAAAAGAATGAAATGAAACTAATAACTAAAGAAAAAAAAAAGAAATTAAGGTTTTTGAGTTACCTAATAAATTAAGAATTTACATAAATTGAATACTCAAAATCGATAGGTAAACATTAATTCTCAAAAAATAAACAACAAATAAAATATTAAAAAAAAACATAAATGATGAATGTATAACTTATAAACAATTTAATTGAATAATATGGAAGTTTATGTTTCCCTAATTATAATATATTATTTAAACAAAACCATACAAAAGAAAAAATATATATATATATATATATATATAATTAAAATTGTGATGTGAAAAAGTATAATGAGATTTGTGATGATATCAAATGGAATAAATATACTTTGACACTGCTGTAGAAAACTTACACCATTTCACTCCTGCTTTTTATAATAAAATATAATATTTTAATAAAATAATATTATTTTTTAGTGTCAAATGAAGATAAATTATACAATGTCAAAGTATCACTACTCATAATAAAAAAATGAAAAATAAATCTTTTAAACTAAATAAACTAATAGGATTTTAATAATTTAAAATAAAAATAGATATAAGAAGAAGATAAATATACTCATATTCATCTATATTTCAATACTAAATTTAAAAATATAACATTCTTTATACTCATAGTTATGTTTGATTAATGGGAAATTTTAAAATTAAGACGAGGTAAAACAATATTTATAAGATATATTTATTTTACTAACTTTGAGTTGAACAAATTCGTCATTAAAAACGAGTTGGGAATTAAGATAATGATTTGAAGTAGATATTTATTTGAAAAATTATGGATAAATAAGTTTATAATAATAGAAAAGTGTGAAGAAAGAAATTATGTTAAAGATATAAAACTGTTTAAAAGCCATTATTCTATTTATCTCTTAGCTATTTAAGCACACTTTTGCATCAGTTCAAGTGTTTGTTGGCACACCCGCCAGAGAGACCACCTCCATTTATAGGAAGAGTGGATATGTTTAGATAAATTTTAATATTTATAGAAAAATAAATACATTCATTTCTTCATAATTGAAAATTAAATTATATACATGTTAAATTCTAAAAGTTATTTTTACGTTAACTTATCTAAAATCTAATTTATAAGTCGTGTATAATGTATTTTGCTTTATGAAAAATATATTGCTATTTATTCTTTTTACTTTATTCTCCTCAGATAACTTTCAGGGAAATTTTCTTCAAATAGACCTTTATTTTATTTTTCGTTTGCGTGATAAAATAAAAATGCATATGTGACATCTATTCAATCAGGGATGCTTTTTCATTCAAAATCGATGTCATGGAAATGCAATTCTATTTTGTCATTCTACAAATTGCAATTTCCACTTTGTACAACTTTTAATTAACAAAAAAAAAAAAAAAAAAAAAAAAAAAAAAAAAAAAAAAAAAAACACGTTTTTCTTAAGATGCATTTCCATTCAATTTGGAGAACGTGAAGCATTCTCACATGAGTCTAAAGCCGTATAAAGCAATTATTGTCAAAATTCAAAAAAATTGTCCCTTTTAAGTTGAGTTAGAATGTTTTGTCAATTATATACATACAGAATTTAATATACTTGTTATTTCAAAGAGTATGGTAATAAATTGTATCTTATAGTTTGATTTTAATATATTTCAAAGAGTAATTCCATAATGTGTTAATGTTAACGGGACACGACACGAGATTAGCTGATAGTATTCAACATGTTTCAATGGAAATGGATAGTGTTGTAGTAAACTATATCTTTGGAGAGGAATATAAGAAAATAAAAATTAAAACTTACGCAAAAATGCTCTCTTAAAATAAATTAATTTATGTTAACTTTTCATTGGGATTAATATACACCTTTTCCTTTCAGAAAAGTATAATTTCATGTATGTGATTTGCTAACTACACCTTTTATAACTTCTTTTATTCTATTATTTTGAACTTTCTCAGTTTAGTTTCTTTTTCTTAAGTAAGTTAATATTATTGTTCAGTTAAATTATTAGTACTATATATTACGACAATTACGTATAACATAAATAACGAAGGACATCTTATCGATTAATCATAATTAATTTAATGAGGGGAGTGATATATAACACAGAGCAAAAGAATATTATATGTTAATATTATAATACCGTGACCATAAATTTATCACAACATATTTATATTGACGTATCTCTAAAACAATTTAAGATCAAAGTAAGAACATTCAAATAATGAGATTAAATTAAAATATTATTATAATAGCAGGATAAAAAAAAATATTCAACCCTTTTTTTGAATTAAATAATTTTCTTTCTTTTTCTCTCTTTTTCCGTGTCTCTCTCACACTCTTAAAATTCTCTCTCACTTTTTTCTAGTTTTTCTCCCTTTATACTATGGTCGCTAAAGAGTAAAGGGTTATTTTTATCCGATAACAGAAAGAGTAAGTTCCTATTTATTCTAAAGATTTCTTATTCTGTTTTTCTTTAGGTTTTTGTCATCAATCTTATTAGAGACAGTTGAGAAAAATACTTCTCTCAACCTAATTAAGATTATACTAAAATTTGGTCTTGTTTTGATAACTTATTCTAGATCCCTAGAATTTGGGATTAGTATCTCTGTCAGGAATTGGAGGAATTGTTGTGGAGATCATCATCAGGTAAAGAAAGGTAGTAACTTGTTTTTATATTTGTTAGTTATTTTCAAATAAAACTTTAGGATATAAGACTTGAATATGTGATTATCAGTGCTCAAGTCTTTCTTGGTGTGACTGGTCCTTAAGCACTGAATGAGTTTGATTGGGTATGATTAAATTGACTTGATTTGAGTAATGATGTTAGAAAGTAGCTATGTGAGAACTTTTGATTGTTGTTTGATGGATTGAATATAACTTGTAATAAGATTTTGATAAGTTTTAAAGATTTGATATCAGTATTATTGAATTGTGAAATTGATAGTCTATAGATAAGAGATGTTTTAAGTTTTTCGATAGTAACTCAGGTTAAGAGTTATGACCGTAAAATGACTTACTTCTGAGTTTTAGTTTTGATGAAATTGGGTAATTATGTACATAGTATAAAATTTGATATTGATAGCTTTATAGATAAGAAATGTTTTTAATATTATGAGTTATGAATTGTTATATATATATATATATATATATGGTTGTGCATTGAATTGATATGATGATTGAATTATATGTTCATATGTAATTATTTTGGTTGAAATGAAACCAGTGTACTAGAGTTGAAAGGAAACAAAATATCATGGTTACATATGCGTTTATATGTTTTAGTATTGAATTTATAGGATGTGTGATGACTAAATTATATGTTTATATGTAATCATTTTGGTTGAAATGAAACCAATGTACTGGGGATTGAAAGGAAATCAAGGTACCATAGTTACATATGCCTCTATATGCTTCAGTATTGAATTGATATATGATGATTGAATTATATATTCATATAACCAGTGTACTGAGGATTGAAAGAAAATCAAGCTACCATAATTACATATGTATCTATATACTTCAGAACGATTGAATTGATATGATATGTGATATGAGTGAATGATGAGTACATATGCAATTCATATGATTAAAATGAAATCAGAGTACTGGGAATTGAAAAGAAATCAAGATATCGGAATTGCATATGAATTTATGTGGTATGACTCAAATGAAGTTAGTACGAGTAAAATGAAGTATGTATGATTGAAATGAACTAAAAATGACTGTGATTGAAAATAGATCCATGTGTGATCTGTATAAATTGTGTTCTTAGTATTAAAATTTTATATGTCAGACTTTAAAGAAATTCTTATAAATGACTAATTCAGTTTGTTTTTTTTACATGTATTATGTATATTATAAAATTTTATTTTCACTAGCTTATCCTTTCTTTTCTTATTATGTTGTGACCTGTAATGATTGTACTATGTACATGAGCATATACAAATACAGGTACAGAAGTATGTAAAGGATTCGTACAATTTATTTTAAAGTTTATTCCCTATGTTGGATTCACTGTATGCTAGACAATACATGGTGGTACAAGTTATAACTAGATCTTAAAATACATTTAGTTTAACTTATTAACATATTTCAACTGAAAAATAAAAATAAATTAAGATATATTTAGAATTTATTAACCTAAATTCAGTTTTATTTCTTTTAGTTAGATTACTTGCAAAATTTAACTAAACACAGTCTTGAACTACAATTGGTTTAGCCTACATTCTATATTATATAGGGTTTCTCAGAATTCATGTGATAAGCACACGTTATCTTTATATTAAACTTTTTTCCACAAGTTCATGAATATGTATTCTTTTTGTATTTGACTAGCAAACTATTTTATTTGGGCAGATACATGAATAATGGATCTTGAATTTCTTTAATTGAACACGTTACTAAATAGGTAGGTGATTTTTCAGGTACTATAGATACAAAGCTTAATTAAAATGCTAAAATTACTTGCAAACACCTTGATTTAACCCTTACTATGCAAAATCCCTTGCTAGAATTGTATTGACAAAGTAGTTTGATTAATCCCTAATGCAACACAGGTATTAGGGGAAAGAATTGTAGTCTTGGCTTCTTAACCCATATACAAATTGACTACTTTTGTTGAGTGTTCTTAAATGAGCCAAGAAATTAATCCATTATATAAACCCCATTTGTACAAACTAAATGTTGTGCAGATCCTCAGAATTGCCAAATTTATTAGGCCAATATCCAAAGGAAGGAAACACCATAATCTCAAACTTCATGTAGAAAAACTGCAAGAGCAAGAGAAGAATTAGCAATCAAATTAACCATTTAGAGTTAGGGGAGAATTAGATTTTTCTTCATACTTCTGTAAAAAACAGTTCAAAATGGATAAGTATATTTTTTCATTAAAATGAAACATGACCAATCTAAGGATGGTGCCACTGGATACAATTAAAGCCTCGACTAGGTATTATTTGCAAGAGTTTTATTTGGAGGAAGTGATTATTTACTTTACTAGAGTTCTCTCTGAAAAGTAAAAGTTACTAATTATTTCCTTAAAATAAATTCAACTAAACATGTTATGATAAAAGAAATCAAACTAAACATGTATCTAAATTTAGGTTTAATTACTTATTAGTTCCTTCAGTTATACAAAATTTATCTTTTAGTTATAATATTTAAATTTTGTCTATTTTAATTACTACACATATAATTTTAATTTCTTATAGTTTGTTTGGTTGAGTGAGTGAATTTGAGAGAGCTGAAAAAAAATGTATGGAAAGTTTAGTCCTTATACATACAAATTCTAGTTCCTTTTAGTCTCTAATATCTACTTTAGAAGATTGAAAAACATTAAAAATAATATATATATATATATATA
>Ga0209489_106992_pt1 | contig 17402 bp, 13 predicted proteins | sample SiratrowhiteBW_FD_187527 | JGI IMG/M metagenome (GOLD analysis project Ga0209489, IMG submission 187527) | Root nodule microbial communities of legume samples collected from California, USA - Siratro white BW (SPAdes) (version 2) | ecosystem: Host-associated > Plants > Roots > Nodule | place... | reverse complement strand
TAAGTTCTAGACCAAGCTTCAAATCTTCATGAATCTTCATGCATTCCACATATGATCATAGGTCTTGAACTTCTTCACACATGATTGGCTTCATCAAATACAATTAGTTATCCACTGGTGCTAACATGGTTTAAACATATGTCCAGAACAATGTTCTTTTATTTCGATTGGTATTTGCTCCAATAAAATATTTGGAATCAATGCAGTAGGAAACCCAGAGCCAGGATAAAGGGTATAAGATAGAGAGTACGAACATGTTTGGTTTTGCAGATACACTCATTTCAAGAAGGAAGAAGAGGCCTAGACAAAGATAACCGCATAAAACTAGATCCAGGTTTCAGGTAATTTTGGAGGCTTCTAAAGCTTTGAGGACATAAGGAGAACTTCATCTATTTTCTGGTATTTTAAGTCTATTTGGTATCCGTTGACGGTGCTTAAAGGTTATTTTTTTTAGTAGGACAACATTTGTACAATCCTACTTTATATCTGGTAAGAAAATACTTCAGTCTTGTTTATGTTTATTCTGTCTCTAGAAAAAAGAATGTAATTAATATTATTTATCAAGAATTTTAAATAGTTGTATAAGGATTAGATTATCTGTGATGTAGTCCTCTTATTTAATTTATTGGTTGTTAAAAAAAAATGAACTTATGAGATGGATTGCAATTCATGATCAAAGACAGCTAAAACAACACCTTCATCATGTTACTCAAAATAATGTTTAATCCACTAGTCAAATTGATATTACAAATTTAAACTTTTTATTGCATTGAATGCACTACTCGTCAAGAAATCAATTTATGTTCTTCCACTCAATCACTCAAGTGCATTAATCTCTGCCGTGAAATAATTAGGTGAAAATTTTACTATTTGTGATTAATGATTTCATCAATGAACTTTTACAATTTCATTTTACCATTTTCCTGATATTGCTTGAACCTCAAAGGTTTCAGTTTTCAGGTAATACGCCACACAATTATGAATTTAACGTTGCATTTAACATGGAAAACGATGATATGATAAGGATTTAGTTGACCTGCTGCTAGCGTATCGTGATGGGAAGCATAACTCAATAGTGTTAATATGAACACATTTCATGATACTATTCACCTCGTGTTAGGAAATTGATGTATAACAAAAACCATGCACGACTTTTCAAATAGGTTAATAAAGTAGTTTTAGATCTGAAATTATCTATATATTTAGGGTAAGGAAAATGAGAAGTTGAAGACCTTCTGAATTGTAAGGATATATACATTTGTCATGCATATTACAAAATTGAACTGGACTTCGTAGGTTTCTAAAATAGGAACTTCTCAAACTTCACAACAAACAAAAACGTAAGAATTGCGGAACATTGCCCTCGTATTTTTCATGTAATTGCCAAAAAGGGACAAAGAAGGTGCTTGCTTCTTGATTAAGCAAAAATTTGTAACATTTATGATTTGTGTATTGATTAAGAAGCTAAAACACACGAGGAGAAATTTGTGGAAACGTGTGTATATGTTTGGGAAGAATAAATCTAATTGTCAAAACGTGGCTTGAGATGAGTTAGTTGACTTTTGTACATTCAACCTTTATTGTGTTCCACAAACTTTGCATAACTTTTAAGTTAATCTTGAAGACATTGGCAATGAAGGGGACCCACCATATCAGCATTTTGCTTATATATAGAGCACATGCATGCCATTTCTCCATTATATGTTTGAAACAGTTTTTGAGAGAGGGAACTTCTATCTTCTGGGCATTTTTTCAGCACTTCTAAGTTATTTGTAATAATCTTGGCTGGTCAAACACTCTTTTTTCTTTCCATGTAAGATTGTTGCTCTCTTTTCACTCATCATCTTCTTTCTTAATCTTCTCATGCTCTAAAACTCATAATGTTGCTCATAGATAATAGTTCTTTAAGCATTTTACTTCCTTGTTAAGTTTTAAACTATATTTGAAGTTGTTTGTTTTAAATGAGTAATACTTTAATTTAGTTTAATAACATTGACTAAAAATGATGTTCTCCATAGTTAATCTTTTAACAAACACACGTGATAAGTAAGCTAATTAAGTGGCATACTAATTTTCATCGCTTTGATTCCGTGTGAATTTTTTGTTGCATCCACTTTCAGTTAATAACATTGGAGTGAAAACATGATATTTTGATTTACCCACGTAATAGAATTTAGAACATGATAATATTTTATTTCCCTGTTAAGTTTTAAAACATATGAATTATAAATTAATAGTGAATTGTTTCAACAATCTGGTGTTTTGTTGTTGTATATCAGCAACATTTCAAGGTAAATCACTTTTTGTTTTTTGTGGATAGGTAAATTACTAAAAATATTTTATCTTTTTGGTAAGAAAAAGAAATAAAAAAATGTATCCTTGTTATTTTGTTTTAAAATTAAAGCACTACCAAGTAAGCGTTTTTCATTAAAAATAAATGGAGTAATTAAAGACAGAGCAGTTTAATGGTTTTCATTTTAACATAAACTTCATGAGAATATTTATCTAACAGTTCTAATCTGTAAAATTAAAAGGACCATGTATAAACTTTTTTTCTTTTTCTTTTCTTTTTTTGTTGTTTGATGTATAATTTATTTCTTATCCATATTGAGGTAACTAACTTATATTTGCTTTCAAAATTAGAAAGAAAAGTTCCACAAATACAAACTTGTTCCTACAGAAGGAAATAGGTCTACAACGTTGTCCTACATTTTAGGCTCAACGTTTAATTAGGTTGCTCTAGAAACTCCTTTTGTTAGGTTAATTTTGACTACCCTCTTCATCAACGTGCTTAGTTGTCACTCATGGTTGTCATGTTTATATCAACAATCAACCTATTTAAAACCTTCTCATTCATTCATTCATTCCTCTTCTCTCTCCCCATTCAAATTTCCCTCAATATTAGCACTTTCTAAGAATTAATCAACTGTTCATTGTGCCCTTAATTTTCAGCATGAATAATAGCGTTTGTTGGCCTTACTTTGATCCTGACTTTGATACTCTCCCAGAAAGAATATATGGTCCGCCGTAAGTGATTCTTCGTTCATTCCAACCCTTCTAATTAATTTCTTCCTTCAAATTTTTTCCATTTCATGTGTTATATAATAAAAATTTGAATTTTCTATGCAACATCTTACACATTTTAATTTGTTTTGCCATGAAGTTGCCGTGTCTGCATCGACAATGAAAGCATGAAAGGATGCACAGTTGTGAAGGTACGTACCTTATACTTACAATAATGTAACAAAAAAATTGTCTTTTTAATCAGCAATGTTTTACCAGAAAAAAAAAAATTATTGACAGATGTTTTTGATCTACCATCATGTTGTTCACACCAGAAACTCCAAAAATCTTGATGTTGTTACCAAGGTTTTGAAAAAGAGTCTGTGACAGTAGTTTCAGCTGCAACGGTGGTGAATGTGACAAAAAAAAATGACCTAAAGCGTGGCCACATTGTCTCAGTTTTGTCTGAATGCATTTTCATGTAATACCAAAATTGAAATGAAAATTCAATTCTAGTAATCTAATGGATTGATATAATTATCAGACATCTATGTTATAGGAATAATTCAAATGATAGAATATTTGTGTTGGATTTTCAATATATGCGAAAATTTAAGGATTAACAGTCACAATACCATCAATGAAATTTTAATCTCTGATTCACAAAACTTTAGAAAAAAACTGCAACTCCAATAAGGATTATGTTTTAAGATCCTGCTACTCTAAAAAAAGTAGTATTATTTTGAAAGATATTTATATAACATTGCTTGATTTCAGGTAGATAGTGTTAACAAGGAGGGTCTCCTCCTAGAAGTAGTGCAAGTTTTGACAGACATGAACCTTCAAATCTGCAAAAGCTATATTTCATGTGATGCTGGTTGGTTCATGGATGGTGTGTAATAATTAAATTTCTTCTATCAATTTTACATATTTTGAATTAAATTAAGAGTTTTCTGGTCTGAAATTATCCAAATCTAATTGCAGTGTTTCATGTTAGAGACGAAAATGGCAACAAACTAACGGACCAGAAAGTCATCAACGAAATCCAACAGGTACTGCAATTTTCCTACAACAACGATCACAATATCATAGTTGTGTCAATTTTTTTCTACCCTTTGTAGTTTTACACGAGAAATTATTACATGTTCTAGAATCATATAGTTCTGCAAATAACTACATGATAAGCAATCATATTGTTTACTTTATCCTTTTTTTAATTTGTGTTATTTAGAAATTGATTAGAATGACGTAATGTTTAATTGTAAAATAATCATTGATCCTTTTAAACAGCTTATAAAATGTCAATTCATCTAACAAAACTGAGAAACATGGTTAGACTAAAAATGGCTTTGCTTTAACCGATAATTCTGCGGGAACTTTAGGAAATTTAATGGTTTTAGTATATTCGAACGCATTCAACTATTGACCCAATTTAGAACAAGTGTATCAAAACCGTTAAAACCCTTAAATTTAGCAACTCCCACAAAAATAAGAGTTACATGAAACAATCAAATTTCATTACAAGAATATGTGAATAACATAAAGACCTTCACAAAATTTAGTTTTAATTAATTTAACATAAAGAAAACAAAGTAATTAATTTCTTAGATATTTAAGAATAAAATAGGTTTATTAATCATCATCCAAAATACAACTTATTATATATATATATATATATATATATATATATATGATAAAAAATTATAATAATTATTTTAAAAGTTAGAGCTACATATATCTTTATTAACAATTTTTATACTAATATTGTTTAGTCATTAAACTCTATTATTAATAGTTTTTTTAATCAAAACTAGAATTTTACTTTTAAAGTTATCATAAATTATTAAAATAATTATAATTTAGATTAAGAAAACTCATAAAAAAATCAAATAATTACATATAAATTAAGTTTCTGATTATTTTTGCGTGCTCTTTTTTTCTTTTTATATAGAAATGGTAGAGGGTAAATTTGAAAAGCGTGCATGCAGGCCATTATAAAATCAAGAGCCTATTCATCATCACAACAACAAAGCAATAACAACAACAACATCAATTCAGTCATCACAACAATGACCAATTACAAGACCTACTCTAAGAAACTCATTCCCTTACTTTCAAACTCACCTGAACAGTATACAGCCATTGAGATAACCGGCACCGATCGTCCCGGATTATTTTCAGAAATTTCAGCAGCATTAGTAGATCTCCATTGCAACATAGTTGAAGTTCACGCATGGAGTCACAATGCGCGACTTGCATGCGTGGCTTACATATCGGATCAATTTACTGACTCTGCTATTGAGGATCCTTCTCGTCTAAGTTCTATTGAAGATCACTTGACAACCGTGTTGCGTGCCACCACCAACCCTAATGGTTGTGGCATGAACAGTTATCCAGATGTCAAGACCTCAGAACTTTTAGGAGGAGAAGGAAACATGACAAGCGTAGAAAGGAGGTTACACCAACTTATGCTATCAGTGAGGGACTTTGAGGCTCCCTCTTCCCCCAAAGAGATGAAGGGAAGGAAAAGGATGGTGACAATTGAAAGTTGTGAACAAAAGGGTTATTCAATTGTGAGCATTGAGTGTAAGGATCGTCCCAGACTCATGTTTGATACCGTTTGCACGTTAACAGATATGCAGTACGTGATTTTCCATGCTTCAATAAGTTCTCATGGAGGCTATGCATTTCAGGTATGTATAAATTATATATTTTATTAACATCAGGATTTAAATATGCATTTTAAGTTCATGCTGAATATATTTTATTTTCGTTTATGTAGAATATTTGTTTAGTTTTACTTATTTTAAATAAAAAAGTGTTACATTTGACATCTTTGGCATTAGGAGATAATTGCTAGCTTGTATAAAAGGTAATAAAGTCATTATTTTAAGTAAGAGATAATGCAATATTGATAATCGATATTATTTATACAAACTAATTCCTAATGAAAATTAGTTGAACGCGTTTGCAGGAGTATTTTATCAGGCACGTAGATGGATATGCTTTAGATACTGCAAGTGAGAAGGAACGAGTAATAAAATGCTTAGAGGCAGCCCTAGAACGACGGGTTTGTGAGGTAATTGAATTAAGATTTAAATACGTGTTTAATTCTTTAAATTTGAGATAAATTTAAAGGAAATTTCTTTGATCTCTATGTCCTAGATTATTATTAAATATTAATTTTGTTAGTATAATTGACCACTACAAATGATTTAGAGGACTACTCCTTTCAATTTTACCCTTTTATCATTATAATTGCATGATAAATTTCAAAAGCTAAAAGCTAGCTTAGTCACGTTAAAAAATTCTAAAGGTTTAGAAAATTTTCCCTCCACGATTATAAAGGAGAAGAATAAAAAGAGAAAATGAAATCAATTCTTCCATAAATTAAAATAGTTTATGTAGGAGTTCATTAGTAAAAATAATTTTATATTATATTCTATAGAATTTAGTTTTTAACTTGTACATAACTTAATTTTTTTATCTTAAAAATGTTTATTATTGTGAAACAAAAAAAAAAATCATCTAAACAACCTTAAAACACATTTAAGTTTGAATATGTATAAATAAATTTCTCAAAAATAAACTTTCAAAATGAACAAAATTAAGTAAATTTTTCAAAAAAACAATGTATAAAGTAATTTATTAAAAAAAAGTATATTATTAAAAAAATTAACTTTAACCTATAAATAAAATAATTATAATAACAAACGTTTAAAAAAGAAGTTTTTTTCCTTCCAGTAGAAACTCCATTATTGTTGTCATGTTAACCTTCTTCATTGATGTAAGGTATATAAAAATTACTTACAATTGTTTCATTTAACTTGGAACATGCAGGGTGTTAGGCTAGAGTTATGTGCAGAGAATAGGGTAGGGTTACTCTCGGACATAACACGAGTCTTGCGAGAGAATGGATTGGTGGTTGTTCGAGCAGATGTTGAAACACATGGAGAGAAAGCCGTGAACGCTTTTTATGTGAAGGACATGTCAGGGAACGAGGTTGATGTAGAATACTTCAGCAACTCTGTGAAGAGGGAAATGGGTTCAATCGTCACACTCCATGTGAAGAATGACACCAGCAGAAGAAAAACAACATCAGCTTCACCTCCTCTCTCCTTCGGAGGCATGCTAAGATCTCGGATTGAACGTCTTTCTCATGGCTTCATTATATGAAACTCAAGTGTAGATCAACACAGGTTACATAGTGTATGCATGTATGAGTAGTTGCAGGTTAGATCATCGATTTCATGTAGTTTTGTGGATCGGTGAGTGTATGTACGTAGGTTGTATTCAGAAGCTCACAGTATCTTCAGTTGTAACTGTTCACTAGGGCTGTAAATAAAATCGTGTGCATAATAAAAAAAAAATCATTGAATAATGATTATATGCAACACTATTAAATATTATAAAAATAATGAAAAGAAAGTACAAATAAGTGTAGACAATTTATTTGATTTTCAAAAAAAATATGTTAATATTATAAATTAACTAATTAATTTTATATTTAAAAGTAAGGAGGATTGGATAACAAACTACAATTGTCTGTAGTAGACCTTGTAAAAGAGGTCGTTCAAGTGGGAGTGTTGCTAACGTACTAAAGTTAATGAGCAACCTCTGAACAAAAACCCTAAACAATGGATTCAACATCTTTTTTTCTCTCATTTTTCCCCTAAACATACAATTGCCAAGTAAAGTCAAAGCAACACAGGGAAAAAAGATTAAGATCAATGGTGAAATATATTAGATATGCGTTGTTGTGGGATCTGGGGAAACAATCATGACACTCATAAAAGAAACATGTATTAACCCCGATGTTATGCTCAGACAACCAAATATGTTGATTGGGGAATCCAGTCACAAATCGAAGGGCAACAAAAATAGGGTCGTAATGAACTAGTTGGCTAATGATCCTAAACATAATTGCAAATTGAGATTAACAATTCATTCATTGAGCAATTCCATGTCTGATATAGACAAAAATAACTGTAATGGACTACTCCGGCTAAGAAATAATGCTATAGAGGTTATTAGACTATGGAATTCAGGTGAAAATATAGGGTTTATATCTTGAGGAAAGGAACAAATTGTAAAAGAATGAATAAAAGAAATGGAAGTGAGGAATCAAAATGGTAAGCATAAAAAGAGATGAATGAAATGAGGATAAGAAGGTTCAATTGTAGAGGATTGGGAGGACCGAACAAAAGTAGATATCTAAGAGATAATTATAAAGAAGAGGGGTATATATGGCTTTCATTCAGGAGACCAAAATGGCAAACATAACTAATTAAAAATGTCAAATAATATAGGGAGATAATAATATAGAATGAGTGCATAACAAGGCACAAAACAGTGTTGGGGAATCTAAGTGTATGTAATAAAAGTTAATTTTCAGGGATAAAATAAAAAATAAGTAAAGTATTTATAATGGTAAAAGAGAACTGGGGAATAAGAATCAGGTAATTACAATTGTAAATGTATACTCTTCATGCACATTTAATGAAAAGAAAGCTATGTGGGAAGAAATAACTAGGTGCAGACAAGCAAAATCATAATATACATGTAGGAAATTTTAATACAATTAGGAAACCAAAAGAAAAGAAAGGAATGTCCCAAATAGGAGCAATAGGAGGAAAAGTGGGAATTCAATCTCTTAATAGAAAAATCTAGAACTCATAGGCATACCTAGGAGAAAATACACATGATATAAAACCAATGGGGTTGCAAAAACAGTTAGTGATAGAATTTTATTGTCTCAAGAATAGCTAGATTTGTGGCCGGAAAGAACACAATATGTGCTAGATAGAAATATTTATGATCATTATGTAGTAATAGTTAAACATTCTTTAATTGATTAAGAATATATAAATCATTTAGATACATGGATGTGTGGCACACAAATAGTGGGTTCAAGTTAGAAGCAAAGAGATGTTGGGAGAATACAACGTAACTAGAAATGAAATTTGGTATTAAAAGAAAAGCTCAAATAATTAGTACTTAAGAATTTGGAATAATGATGTGTTTAGATATATGAATAGAATTAAAGGAAAGAGTTGTGATCAATATTAATGAATTGGATAAAAGGGACGAAGAGGTTGCTCTAAACGATGAAGGTAGGATTGAGAGAAAACAATTATTTATAGAACTGAAAAAAAGATAAATTTCAAAATTAAAGTGATAGAAAAGAAAAGGCCTAGGTTTAAATGGTTAGACATGGATGATGTGAACACCAAGTTTTTCTATAATGTAATCAAATAAAGGAGAATGTAGAATATGGTTAACAGATTTAAAGTTAGAAACGAATGGTGTGAAGAATCAAATTTTTCTATAATGTAATCAAATAAAGGAGAATGTAGAATATGATTAACAGATTTAAAGTGAGAAACGAATGGTGTGAAGAATCAAATAAAGTAAAAGAAATAATATGGTTAACAGATTTAAAGTGAGAAACGAATGGTGTGAAGAATCAAATAAAGTAAAAGAAATAATATGGTTAACAGATTTAAAGTGAGAAACAAATGGTGTGAAGAATCAAATAAGGTAAAAGAAATGACTCGGTATTTTTATAAGAACAGATTCATGGAGTGTGTTGAATTGAAAGCTAGATTGGATAATGTTGCATTCTCATAAATAAGTAGCGAGGATAATCATGTTTTAGTAAGTAGGTTTTTGGAGGACGAAATTAAGACAACTGTTTGGAATTGTGATAGTAATAAAGTTTTTGGTCCAAATGGTCTTAATTTCAATTTTTCCAAATAGTTATGGAACCTGGTTAAAATAGATATCATAAGGATTGTCAATTGTTTTCACATTTGTGGGAGATGATATAAAGAATGTAACACTTCTTTTATCTATTTAATCCCTAAAATAAATAATCCACAAGGTTTAAAGGAGTACTAACCAATCTCTTTAGTAGAGACCATATACAAGATCATATCCAAAATTTTGTCAAAACGAATGCAGAAATTAATTTACAAAGTTATTGATCAAAAACATTTTGCATTCTTAGAGGGTAGGGAAATTCTAGATAGTGTGGTGGTGGCAAACAAAATTATTTAGGAGGTAAGGCAGAAAAAAGGAAGGTGTATTATTGTGAAGGCAGATTTTAAAAAAGTCTATGACTCTATCAACTAGGATTTTCTTTTATATATGTTAGATAGGTTGGGTTTCTATTCAAAGTGACTTAAATGGATTAAAGGCTGCTTAGAGTCTTCAACCATCTTTGTCTTAGTAAATAAGACCTAAATAACAATTTATATCTATTAAGGAACTAAGGCAATGAGATCCTTATCCCCTTTCTTGTTCCCTATAATAGCATAATAGCTAGCAAGAGTGGTTAGGTAGGCAGAGAGTAAAGAGCTCTTAGAAGGAATTAGGATAGGACGGAGGGAGATCCCAATAAATATGTTGCAGTTTGCAGATGATACCTTATTTGTGCACAAAACAGATATATAAAACATAATGGCTATAAAAATAATCCTAAGATGCTTTGAATTAGATTCTAACCTTAAGATTAATTTCATAAAAGCAAATTAGAAAGTATAGGAGTTAATAGTAAGATGGTGAAATGTTCTTGGTCATTTTGAATTATATATCATGAGAGTTCCTTTTAAATATTTGGGTGTACTAATATATAGAAAGAAAGAAGTTTGGAAAGATATGATCACAAAAATAAGGAAAAGATTTGGATTATGGAAAGGGAAACATTTATCATTTATTGGTAGAGTCACACATAAAATCGGTAATGTCCATCATTCCTGTATATTACTTCTCTCTATTTAAAATATCAGAGGAAAACAATTAGAAAAATACAAACATATTTTTTATATCATTGGAAAAACAAAGGAAGGAAAACTACATGGATACACTGGAAATATTTATGTAAAACAAAGGAAAAAGGTGGAGTAAGGATAAAGGATTTAGAATTATTTAATATGACCTTAGTAAAAAAATAGAAATGGTGACTTGGAAAAGATTAACCTAGTTTTTGGAAAAAGATTATAGATTCTAAGTATGGATCATGGCGATGTTGGATGTGATATAAGACTCAAATCGTGAGTCTAGGTGGTGGAAGGACATTAGGAGAATTTGTGTAAAAGAAAAATGAAAACTAGTTTGACGAAAATATAAGATGAAATAAAAGTAAAGAAAATAAAATATAATTCTTGAAAGATAAGTGAATTAGGGACTTATCCTTAAAGGATAAGTATATGAGGTTATATACAAATGCAATCATAAAGGAATAAATAATGGAAGAGTTTGGATATTAGTTTGGAGAATAATCGCATTGGTTTTTCTCTTAGAGAAAAGAGTAGTTTGAGTAAGAGAAAACTATGATTTTCGAATCCATGAAAGAGCTAGATAAAAACACTTTAAAATGAGATAGGAAATATGAGTATGTATGAAATTGTAATTATACACAAAAATATATAGTACAATCAACATACTTAAAGTTAGAAACAAAAAGCTAGATGAATTAAGACTTTAGATAACCTAAGCAATACCATCAACTAAATTGTTCATATGAAGGGTAATAAAAAATAAAGTGACTACCCAACTAATATGCCAAGTCGAGAAATTATAGTAGAGTAGAACAAGCAATATGTGTTATACGAGTAATGAATTTATTAATCATCTATTTTTTAGTTACAAGGTGGAAGTACATATGTGACAAATACGTGACTCTTAGATAGGATATTAGTTTATCATAATAAGCATATATACGTAATAGGGCATATATAATTTATGCCTGTTCGAACTATTAGGTAAGAGTAATAAATGATGTACATGGATAATTATTTAAAAAATAAAAATACATAGAAATGAAGTCATTTCTTTTAGAAATGTAATAATAGATGTACAGGAAATTTTTACGTTAGCATCAATCAAAATGTGGGTCTAGATTACAAATAAATATGTTAATTAGAAATTCCTCTTATTCTGAAATGGTGTTTGAACCCAATTGCATATTTACAATTAATTTAATGAGACTATAGCATAGGCTAGGCTTATAAGTGTCATTCTGCATACTTGGAACGCTGGTACTAGGTTTGTTCATGAGAATTCTCATCAATGCACAAGAAGGAAAGGTATGCAGTTACTGATTCTTTGCAAGAGGTTGCAGCCATGAGTTTCAATGTTAATAAATATGCAACTACATTTTTCTCTTAAACATGTCTACAATTATCTATTAAGTCTAAAGCTTACTCTGGGCTGAGGTTTTGACATGTTTGAGGACAGGGGATGGGGGTTAAACCATGGTTTTTTTTTTTTTTTTTTTTGTGTTGAGAATTGATCAATGCACAAAAAAGGAAAGATGTGCTAGTTTTGCAATGGTTGCAGTCAAAAGTCTTCAAACATATATGACCTGTGTCTGTTTTTCAATCATCTCGGAACTATGAGGCTGGTGAAAATAGATCTGGGTACTGCTGTTTTTCCACCTCTCTGTTTTGTAGGACTTTTATTGGAAATTAAGGTAACTATTCAAAGTAACAACCACCATACTAGTGGAAGACAAAGTCAAGTGAGCTTACTCTTCAAAGAGGAAACCAATAAATTTATATCACAAAGTTTTTAAGCCTTGTACTCTGCTGTCCTGAGATTAAGGTTTGGTTGGATGTATAACACTGTAGTAAGAAGTTTATAGAACTCTATAACAATTAATTGACACAAATAAGGAGTAAGTGGGCAAGAGATGCCAATTTTATATTTTTTATCTCTTTTTTCTTGTTTACTTTAAAATTGTATAAAAGAAAAAAAAAAAAAAAAAAAAAAAAAGGTGAGATTGGATTGGAAATTACTGTTTATCTTCAAATGAATCCATGGGATTCATATTTCAAGGCCAGAGAGTAATGAGTTTAATATGTATAAGAGAAAAGTGAAAACTTCTATCTGAGTTCTATGTTTAGTCTCCTTAACCATATAGAGTGCAAGATCATGTGAAATACATCAAATCTCTTGGCAGGCCGATTCAGTGTAAAATGCTTCCTCACAGCCTTCACTCCCTCCTTCAGCTTCCAATATTCATCCTCTGAAATTGCACTAAGAATCTCTTTCAACCTCGGAATATCTGAAACATCCACCTGCACTGAAAACGCCTCCCATTGCAGCACATCACTGAAGGGCAACACGTAATACTTGGAAAGGATGACGGGAACGCATTCGGCATAAATTGCTTCCACAATTCTGGGACTAGCCACTTCGTGGCCACTGGGACAAAGACAGAACTTGGAGTTCAGCATGAAGGAGTAGTAGTCTAGGTCCTTGGGGAGGTACTCGAAGACGCGAATGTCACCGTCGTGGTTCTTCCAGTGGTGGAGGAGGGCGGGGCGGATTGGGCCGTGCAGACCGCCGGAGAAGAAGGCGAGGTAGCGGCGTGGAATGTTGTCGGATGGGGGTGAGAGAAGTTTGGGGGAGACTTCTCCTCCATAAAGGTGGATTTCCGGAAGGGACACGTCCTTTTGAGGTTCGAAGCCCTCTGAAGTGTTGGCGTTGCACATGACTCGGATTGAGGTGTTGTAGAGGAAGGGATTTCCCTGTGATGCATGAGGACCCTGCACAAAATCAGAGGACAGTAAGACTTATGTAAACTAAAGAGATTTTATGGCATTTGTTGTGCTATTTTTAAGTATACATTAGCATTTAAGAAAAAAAGAAGATATTTCCAAGTTATACTAATGCTTGAACACCTCATGGAATAGATAAAGGAGAAAAAGAAAAAGTATAAGCTGGATAAATTGTGCGATGCGATGATGATCGTATGAGAATCGAAAAGTTGGAGCTATAATAAAGTCTCGAAAAGGATGAAAATGAGGAGTTGGCTATGGCTGATTAAGACTTGATATCAAATGCTTCTGGGTTATTATAAGCGATGTGGCAAGATCCTTTATGTTGTTTACTCTCCTACTGTGTATCGTGTCAATAAGAGTTTATATATGTTATCTTTCTTTTGCCGATTTCATTGAACTAAAATTTGACAGAATCTTCCTTCAATGATTTTCATGCATAAAATTAGGGAGGAGTCAATATCTTATATTTTGTTCTATTCAAAAGAAAAATATTATAAAAATTTAAACGGTTAAAAAGTTATTTTGTGAGTTGTTTAGTTTGATTATGTTTTAGTTATTCAAATTTTAGGTGGATCTGATTTTGATTTTCAAATTACAAAAAATATATTTTAGTACTCAAATTTTAAAAAATATATTTTTTATCCTTTAAACACTAAATTTGATTAAGATGTTTTTGTTTTCTAAAATTTTTCTTAGATTTTAAATAGTAAATTAGTGATTCTAAATCATATTTTTAAATTACTACAGTCATGCTCTTATAGAAATGCTCTTATAGAAAATTGCCTAAAGCTTTTAGGATGGGACATTGACTATTATAGTGAATTTGATTAATTTTTTTTTTCTCATATTTTTTTATGGTGATGTCCCAAAGAGGGTTTAGAAGGAAAAGATGTTTCCTATATTCATTTGAGAGTGTTTGGTATAAAGTATTTTTTTTCACATCCCTAAAGAATAAAGATCTAAGCTTGATGGAAAGTTTAGATAACAGATCTTCCTAAGTTATGGGTGTAGTGATTTTGGTTACAAGTATTGGGATCTGGGTGTAGTGATTTTGGTTATAAGTATTGGGATCTAGTTGATAAAAAGATTGACATATGTAGAAATATTATTTCTCTTGAGGACCAAACCATTAAAGATATTGACAAGAAAAAAAAGACAAAACAAGTTACTCATGGATATAAGATGTTGAACTAGAAACTTTGTTGATCATGGGGGAGATGTGAATGTAGATTTGGAGAATGCATTTGACATACATGAGACTCAAGTCAATGAATCAACCAAACTACTTCCTGTTGAACCACTTGTGGAGCTTCACTTGAGAAGATCTACTAAAGAGAGACGTTTTTTACAAAAATATTCCCCTTTATTGATGGGGGAGAGCCTAAAATATATGAAGAAGCTATGAAGAGAAAGAAAGTCAGTACAAAGTCATGCAAGAGGAGATGAAATCCTTACATGAAAACCATACTTTTGAATTGATGAAGCCTCCTCGAGACAAGAGAACACTTATGGTTATATGATGACTTTTGCATATGGAGCAATTTCATGACAATAAGGACTACAAAAATGTATTGTTTTGTAGACAAAATATATTTTTGTTACAGAAATTGCAAAAGAGTTTTTATGGATGCAGAAATTCCTACAAGAGTTGGGACTGTCACAAGAAAATATGTTTTATATTATGATAGTCAAAGTGTAATCAATCTCAACAAGAACTCGGCCTTGTATTTAAAGTCAACAAAACATATTGAAGTATGATATCATTAGAGAAAAGTATTAAAGATGTAATTATCATTAGAAAAGATTCATATTAACCAAAATGGCTCAAATATATATGGCTCAAATATATTTAGTTGACTATGATCCAAATTGATTAGTAAGGGGAGAGATTTGGGTCACCAATTTATTAGGTCCATGTTAACTTAATTAAGAAAAGAAAAGAAAGATGATTTTCTTTATGGGCTACCAGCAACTGAAAGAATTCAGGATTTTATGGGGAAATAGAAAGACAGTATTTTAACTTCCTAGTGAGAAAAAGAAAGAGGCCACCAAGAGAAAGAGAGTGAAAAAGAATAAAGAGTAACGAGTGTGTCGGGTGCAAATCTATTCAAAAAAAGCTAGTATGGTGAAAAGATTTTATACTAGTTATAGCATGGTGAAGAGATTTTATACTAGTTATCTCATGTTTTTTTTTATACTAGTTATCTCATGTTTTTATTTCTCTCTATGTATTTTAGCTAGATACTCAGTAGGATTTTGTTGTATTATTATCCACCTTGTTAGTTAAGAAAATATTTCGTATTGATTGTTGAAGGTTATAAGAGAACTTGTGATGTATTCATTAATTATTATTAGTAGAAGTTTTTACTGAATTATTTTTCAAAAATCTTTCTTCACACTGAGGTTTTCTCCGTTAAAAAGTTTTAATGTATGCTAATTTTTCTCTTCTATTTGGTGCATCCCATTGATTTACCTATTATTTATACATATAGGAAAAAGATTATCTGAATTTTGCTTCTCTCCTTTGCTTTTGTTATCTTCCCAAGAAGTATTCCATTTCATTATATGTGATTAAGAAGACTATGAGAGTTTAATTCTCTACTTGACAAAGGGTGAGTTATGTTTTCACCACATTTGAAAAATGAAAGTCTTAGCAGACTAATAGTATTCTTTAATAAATTCTTTAAAAAATAAAAGCTACTTGTATTCCAATTCTTTCGTAATAGTCTCTTTAGTTTTTTTCCTTCCTCACATGGAAAAGGCTTTTCACATTAAAATTACTTGTTATCCTTCTTTTCTACTCCTAATTTTTTGTTTCTAGGTAATGCCTATTTTGTGTTAAGGAAATTTGTTCTGTTAATTCCAAACAAAACCGAAGCAAAAGCACCTACACAAGGAAGAAAGGGACTTTGAACTAACCCAATCATGACAGGCGAGCATAAAGTGGTCAGCACCATGAGTTCTATTCCAGAAGGGGTGCCTCGTGGATATCACTCTCACATAGTCAGAGACAAACTGCTTTAAAGGAGTGACATTGTATGAGAGCGGAGTGTAGAGGTACTTCACCATCCAAGTCACACTGAATGGCAAGAAGTAAACGTGAGCGGCATTGGGGTCGTTGGTCCTAAACCTCCCTGCGCCATGTTCCATTTCATGGAGGAACCTTCCTTCAATTGAGTATATATCCTTGCACGGGCCATCATGAGCGATTGGTAGGTCACCATCAGGGTATACGTACACTTTGAATATTTTCTCCATCTCCATGTAGCTCCTGTAATGATAATTTAAGTAAATTTTACTCTCAAAATATTCAATTAAAAATTGGGTCTAAAATTTTGCACACTAAAAATGACAAACACTTTATTGACATCTCTTGTTTCTTTCTAAACTTCTCCTCTTTACTTAATGGACCAGTTTAGTTAGTTTTAAAATGCGTATTGCTGAATTAAATAATTTTTAAAATGATAACTATTTAAGAAGTAAATAGAAATTATATAAAATAATCAGAAAACAGCTTATTTTTAAAATAAGTAAATTAGAAAATAAAAAAATAACTAAAATTTATATATTTTATCGAAAAACTTTTGAAAAAAGAAATAAGTACAAACAAACTCATCTTATATAAGAACTGTATTAATTATTTATCTCTGTATTTTTCTTATGTCTCTTAATGTACAGACACCCAGAGTCAAGGAATAATTTTTTTTTCGAAAGTAAAAAGGGTTGAACCCCAAGGAGTGTCTACGGCGAAGAAAAAAGATACAAGAAATTTGCGATTGATAATGTTTTTTTTTTTTATCGATAATAAAATAGAAGCTCTTCAGCTCTTAA
>Ga0209489_106989_pt1 | contig 17412 bp, 20 predicted proteins | sample SiratrowhiteBW_FD_187527 | JGI IMG/M metagenome (GOLD analysis project Ga0209489, IMG submission 187527) | Root nodule microbial communities of legume samples collected from California, USA - Siratro white BW (SPAdes) (version 2) | ecosystem: Host-associated > Plants > Roots > Nodule | place... | reverse complement strand
TTTTTTTTATTTTCCTTACACACTTTTAAGTTTTTTTTAAACTTTTGTTATTAGCTTTATTTTTTTTTTCTTTTCGAAGATAAAATAAAAAAAAAAACATTTGATTCTATAATTTTGCCAAATTTTTGTGCTTTCCTTCTCACAACTCATTTTTTATATAAATATACCATTCAAAAAATTTAACAATAATTTTATACTTGATCTTATTTAAATTATTTTCACACAATAATAAAATAATTCGATTAAATATCCAAATAACCACACGCGTTATGCGGAATTTAATTCGAAAAACTTTCATTATTTCGTTTGGATAATCAAAAGACCGTACGCGTCAAGCGATATCTACTACGTAATTTTCTCTCTAAAATTCGCAAAAGTGTAAAAAGTTATTAGGTTTTCAAATATCAAAATTTTCCAAAATCGCAAAAATAAATAATATTTCAAAAATATAAAGAATATAAACTTTTCAAAATTAAAAAATATATCAAACACATAAACAAACAATTTTCTAAATAGAACTACGTAACCCTGATTCTCCGTCTCTGATTGAGATACATAGGAGCGAGGTTAAACCTTGTCGGGCCCCTTCCAAAGTAAAAAATGTTTTGTTTGCTTTTATTTCTGTTTTCTCGTGAAAAATAAACATTTCAAAAATTACACTCATTTCGTTTTATTCAGTTAAAGGTACCGTCTCAGGACGGGCACCGTGGGGCTAATACCTTCCCCACACGTAACCGACTCCCGGACCTGTAATCCGGTTTTCACAGATCAGTCTTATCCTTGTTTTCTTTGGTTTTCCATAGTTTTCCACGAAAACTATGGTGGCGACTCCCCTCTTTTAGAAATTAAAATTAACTATTTTTCGGATCGTCGTCCCGTCGTGACCCCGATTGCGACAGATGGCGACTCCACTGGGGACTGTAGAGAGAGTCAGGCCAATTTAACTGATTAAATAAAATGAGTGTATTTTTTCTGAATGTTTATCCTTCACTTTGTTGTTGTGTATATGATTGTCATTGCTGTATTTTGAACCTTAGGTTAGACGACACGCCCTATCTGTTGTATATCTGCCTGGGAACTCTTCTGGTTGTTTTGCAGGTGGGGGGTTGGGTGCATTTTCTCCCTTCACACACACCTTTAATTTTGTACATGTCATAAGAGGGGCCCTATAACCGGGTCTGAGTGAGCTTAGAGATAGAAAGGGGTTGTGTAGCAATACTGACAAGATGTACTTCCTTTCTCAGTTTTTGCGAGAACCCGAGCTAGAGTTTGTTTACTTTACTTACATGCTCTAAAGCAAGTTGTTTACCAGCTGTTGTGAGTAATGTGGGGAAGTGAGCCATAGCTCTAGTGGCCTTGTACCTTTAAGGATTAGGAGCCATCCCATGTGAGTATGCATTTACAGGCATAGATCTTAAGTGCTGAACCCGGTTTAGGGCACTAAGGGAGATGATCATGCGCTCCAACCTTCCGCTGATTTTATTTGTTGTTGTAACACGCACATGGCATATTTTATATTCATAACGTGATCATAATTCATGCTTTTCTACGCCATTGCATTTCATGCATTTCATTATCTCATTTAATTTTTCTTTCCTTTTAAAGTAGTAAAATTATAAAATTGTGTGTATATCATCATGGAGTTAAGCATGGGATCTGGGATTGAGAGAATCTGAATCGTCAAACCTTAAGAAGAAGTTACACATTCGAGTGTTAGAGAACAGCCTGACCGGTCTTAGGGAGTTAGGACAGAAGTTTGGACTGATCCAAAGAGGGACTTTCAGAAAAAGGTATGGAAATGTATTGGGATTGTTAGAAGTGAAAGTTCAGATACCTGTTGTCACTGCTCTAGCACAACACTATGACCCGCCAATGAGATGTTTCACTTTTCAAGACTTCCAACTGGTGCTAACACTAGAAGAGTATGAGCAGATCCTTGACTTACCGTTAGAAGGAGGAGTCACCTATAAGCACCTCGAGCAGCGCGTTTCAATCCCCACATTAGCCAAGATTATGAAATCACACCCAAGAGAGTTGGAGAGTAGACTTGTCACCAGAAGAGGTGTGAGAGGTTTCCCCCGGAAGTATTTGGAGACATATCTGCATCAACTAGCTGACAGGAAGATTGGGAGACGTTCATGGATGTCCTTGCCTTGGTCGTTTATGGTGTGTTGGTGTTTCCTAGTCAGGAATATCTCATGGATTATGACACGATTGGTGTATTCGTCGCTGTAAAGACCTGAGCCGAGAATCCTGTCTCAGCTATACTAGCTGACACCTATGCAGCACTTGATTTGTGGCAAGAAAGAGGAAAGAGGAAGATAGCATGTTGCTTGTCGGCCCTTTATGTTTGGTTAGTTTCCCGCATTGGGGAGAGAGCGGTCGGTTTTAAATGTCCAATCGAGTTAACATTGAAGCGAGGGCATGAACCAAGAGGAGGAGATAAATGGAAGCATTTCTTTGCTGGTCTGAATGAAACAAAGATCCAATGGCAACCTTCATGGCAGTCGAGATCACACTTTGTGTATTCCTGTGGAAAGTATTCGAATGTGCCACTCATGGGGACTAAATGTTGTATTAATTACAACCCGATTTTGGCTCAACGATAATTCGGATATCCGATAAAAGGGGCACCAACGCCTGCTTCTCTGACTACCTTGCTGTTTTATTATGAGGATGGCAATGCTACTGAAGTCTTGCGACAGGTTAGAAGTGCTTGGGGGAATGTGATTTACATGGATAGGGACTCCAGACCATGGGCCACAAATAGAGAGGTTCCTTACCGCCAATAGGTCGCGGAGAGAGTAGAAGAGGTCAAGCTTCCTTTCAAGCTAGAGACCCCGAGCTCGAAAAACAATGAACAAATGTCGGATGTCGAGTCGGAAGAGGGCAAACATATGAAAGAAGAGATTGAGAGATTGAAAGGAGTAAATGCCAAAGCAGTTAGTGACCTCCAAAGCCTTCGCCACGACTACGTGGACCTGAAGAAGGACTATGAAGAAAGGACAAAAGCTCATGAAGGGCTAATGAGAAAGCAGAAGGCAGAGAGGGACTACACTTTCAGAATCAAGTAGGACTTGGCAGCCGCCAACACTGAGTTGACAATGAGAGCCCAAGAGCGTGATACAGCTTCATCAACAGAGCACTAGTGGAAAGCAGGAGGCGTTGAGAAGGTTGCGCGATCTCCAAGTCAGAATCAACGAGATGGAACAACATATGAAAGAAATGATGGTGGAATACGAAGAACGTGTTGAGGAAGTGCACCGCCAGCGGACTGAAGCAGAGGAGCAGTATCAGACTATGCTGACTCAGATAGAAGGTTACATGGCCGAGCAGGAGAGAACCGTAAAGCACTGGAAGAGGTGTTTCTCCCAGTTGGCTACTTTGGCTAATGGGGCGATTGATGGAGTTCCGAGAATGTTAGCCGAGGTTGAGTCATCGCTGTTCTTCTTTAATCCACCGAGAGAGGTCAAGACCTTCATAGAGCATTGCAAAGGATTGGTGGCAGAAATGAAGAATATGATTAGTCGTGCTAGAGAGTGATAATTGTTTTCTTTGAGTGGATTGTAATGACATTGTTGGATAGACGATTTAGATTTCTCTATCAATGACAGTCTTGTGTTTAATTTCCATATGTTTTAATGACATCATGCAATTTTATAATTTTCGTTTGATTTATTTACTTTTCCTTTTTTTTTTTACCTTTCCCTAATTCATTCTTTAATAAAATAAAAAATACAGCCACGTAATAACGGCAAATATTCCACGACATCCTTATAGAACTCGCGCTAATAGTAAGAAGATGGAGAAATTTGAGGAAGCACAAGAGAGCATGAAAGCCGACGTGGACCAACTTAAGAGTTAGATGAGCCAAATGTTTGAGATGATGGTGGCTCTGAAAGATGCGATTGCTGTCCGAAATGAAGAAGCTCAGTCTTCACAACAAGGGGTAGTACACACCCGAAATCCCAATTAGGGGAATAGAGCAAGTCAGGAGTTCCCTCCATATGGGTTACCCCTGAACTACGAGCCGCCATACAAAGAATACGGGGGGCAAGAAGCCGTACCACCAGTTGCCAATGTTTCTAGTACTAGAGTTCAACCTGAGTATACTCAGATACCACCTACTAGTAACGCTAAAAAGGTGGCAGTTAACAAAGTTTCTTCTAATACTCAGCCGCGAGTTTTGCAAGTTTTTACCGGTGAAGCATCTGCGACAAGGGAGAATATCCCTGAAGGTGTTCAGACTGTGTTGATTAATGACGATATGACAAAGAATAAGCTGGATGTCTTGGAAGAAAGGCTTAGAATGATTGAGGGAGCTAGCGTTTATGAATTTGGGAATGTTGCACGGCTATGCTTAGTCCCCGATGTCGTGATACCTCCTAAATTCAAAGTACCAGAATTTGAAAAGTACAAGGGAGTGACCTGTCCTAAGAGCCATTTGATAATGTATTGCCGAAAGATGGCCGCTCATGCTCACGATGAGAAGCTGCTAATGCACTTCTTTCAGGACAGCCTAGCAGGAATGTCTTTGAACTGATATATGCATTTCGAGTCAGCTAGAGTTCATTCCTGGAAGGATCTTGTAGATGCCTTCCTAAAGCAGTACAAGTACAATATAAACATGGCTCCGGATAGAATGCAGTTGCAGAACATGGCAAAGAAGAGCATTGAAACCTTTAAGGAATACGCGCAAAGATGGAGAGAGCTTGTTGCTCAAGTTGCATTGCCATTGCATGAGAATGAGATGATCACTATGTTTGTAGAGACATTGGAAGATCCTTTCTATGAACGAGTGCTCGGGAGTGTCTCCTCCAATTTTTCTGACCTTGTTACCATTGGAGAAAGGGTTGAACGAGGGCTAAAAAGAGGAAAAATAGCACAAAACACGCTCGCGGTTACAACTGGTAGAAAACCCGGATTCAATAATAGTAACAAGAAGAAGGAAGGAGCAGTGCAAGCAGCATCTGCCATGCCATATTGGGAAGGATTTCAGCGTCAGTATCAACACGATTATAGGCCCTCATCTGCTTATGTCACCAATACTGTTCTAAGTTACCAGTACAATGCCCCTCGACCTCAGTCCGGGTATAGGCCTCCGCCTACCACTCACAATGCCTATCAGCCCAACGCGGGAGGTCAGAACCTTAATCAGGTACAGAATCAAAATTTTGTTCAACGGAGTAATCCGGAAGAGAAAACTGTGAAGTTTACTCCTATTCCTATGAATTATATGGAGTTTTTACCTGATTTGCTTAAGATTGCATTGGTGGCCCTATGTCCGGCGAAGACCTTACAACCACCATATCCTAGATATTACGATGCAAGCGCTAAGTGCGGATATCATAGTGGAGAAGTGGGTCATTCGACTGAGAATTGTCGTGCCCTCAAATTTAAAGTTCAATCTTTGATTGATTCGGGGTGGCTTACTTTCCAAGAGCAAAAGCCGAGTGTGGACAAGAACCCTTTGACTGGACATGCAAATACCACAGTTAATGTCGTGACGGGAGAAGAAAGTCTAGGTCTGGTCAGAAGCGTGGCTGAGATAAAGAAACCTTTGAGTGAGGTTTTTCGAGCAATCTGCCAAGCTGGATTATTCAAGTATGAGTACAAGACAGAAGATAAATGTGGATTCCATGCTAGCACCGAGCATCCTGTTGATGAGTGTGTTGAATTTAAAGATTTTGTACAAGACCTGATAGATTGACACATTCTACAAGTCAGTCATCAGAGGAAGGAAGGAGAAGTGTTTGCTGGGGAAGAATAGATCCCACAGAGGCCCAAACCGTTGGTAATACAATTCACCAAGGCTACTAATCTGGTGGCTTCAGGAAGACAACCTCTGGTGGTACAGACACCATCTTCTTTTAAGTATAAGAATGACAAGGTTGTTCCTTGGAAGTATGGTGTCAGTATCATCCAAGGAGAGCAAAAACATGATTCAGCAAACCCAGACAAGGTAGAGATTGAAAATATATCTGGAATAGGAGGTATGACTAGGAGTGGTCGTCTGTTTACTCCTCCTGACTTGAGAGGCGAGAAAAGCCCTGGCCAAATTAGGGAAGAAATGGCTGCGGAAAAGGCAAAATCGTTGCTGAAAGGAAAAGTTGTATAAGTTGACCCAGAGTCGAAAGGGAAAAAAGGAAAAGAGATTACCGATAAGGATGCGTGTGAGTTCCTGAAATTTATCCAGCAAAGCGAGTATAAAGTTGTTGATCAGTTGAACCGCATGCCTGCGAAAGTATCTTTGCTGGAGCTGTTAATGCATTCAGACTCTCATCGAAAGTTGTTGATGAAGATCCTGAGCGGAGCCCATGTAGAACAAGACATCTCTTTAGGTAAATTTGAAGGGATTGTTAGTCACATTACTGCTAACAATTACCTGACTTTTACTGAAGACGAAATCCCTTCAGAGGGCAGGGGGCATAACAAAGCTCTTCACATCTCGGTCAAATGTATGGATCATTCAATATCACGCGTGTTGATTGATAATGGTTCATCTTTGAACGTGATGCCAAAAACCACCCTGAACAAGTTGCCGAGTGATGGGATTCACTTACATCCCAGTGCCATTGTGGTGAGAGCTTTTGACGGGAGCAAAAGAGAAGTTATAGGAGAGGTAGAGCTACCAGTACGAGTCAGACCATGCACTTTCCAAGTTATGTTCCAAGTAATGGACATATCACCAGCATACAGTTGCTTGCTGGGAAGGCCTTGGATACATACAGCTGGAGTATTGCCTTCTACTTTGCATCAGAAACTGAAGTTTATAATTGATGATAAATTAATTATAATTTCTGGGGAGGAGGACTTGTTGGTATGCGGACCCACACCTACTCCTTATATTGAAGCTGCAGAAGAAGCTCTGGAAACCTCTTTTCAGGCTTTGGAAATTGTTAGCACAACTTATATTGAACCCTTCAAGGTGAACCGATGCTTGTCTAACGCATCGCTGATGATGGCCAGAACTATGATGAAAAAAGGTTATAGACATGGCAGCGGTTTGGGCAAAAATGATAATGGGTCTGTAATGCCACTGGAGCTGGTGGAGAATGTCGTAACCAGGGTCACGACGGGGACGGCGAACAAAAATAATTTTGATTTTCAAAATAGTGGAGTCGCTACCATAATTTATTAAAGGAAAACTATGGAAAACCGAAAACAAGATAAGGCAAGTTCGCAAAACCGGATTTGGAGTCCGGGAGTCGGTTACGTGTGGGGAAGGTACTAGCACCCTACAATGCCCGCCCTAGGGCGGTACCTTTAATTAAATAAATAATCTGAGTGTGATTTTTCGAAATATTTATTTTCCCAAGAAAGAGATTAAGATAAAACAAACAAAATATTTTTTTTGGTTTTAGGGAGCCCGACAAGGTTTGACCTTGCTCCTACGTATCTCAATCAGGGATGGAGAATCAGGGTTACGTAGTTCTTTGGTGATAAAATCGTTAATCGGTTTGATATTTCGGAATTTTTGAAAGTTTGTGTTTGAAAATAGGGTAAGTGAATGACGTCAGTGCCAGGTTTAAAGTTTGGGCTTTAGATAGCAGTGCCAGGTTTAAAGCCTGGGCTTTGAGGAACAATGCTAGGTTTAAAGCCTGGGCTTTGAGGAACAGTGCCAGGTTTAAAGCCTGGGCTTTGAGGTACAGTGCCAGGTTTAAAGCCTGGGCTTTAAGCAATGGTGCCAGGTTTAAAGCCTGGGCTTTGAGAGATAGTGTCAAGGTTAAAACCTGAGCTTTGGGTAAGATGTCAGGTTTTAAGCCTGGGCTTAGGATAAGGTGTCAGATTTGAAAGCCTAGGCTTTGAGTAAAGTAAGCTAAGTTTTGTTTTTTTTTGAAAAAATGTCGATCCAAGTGTTTTGTAAAAAGAAAAGAAAAAAAAATGGAGTAATCAAAATAAGATGGTCTAATATTAAGATGGTGCTCTACATACATGTAAAAATTACCAAAAGTTACACAATCTATCAAACTTAATTAAACAAAATACAAGGTGGTCCCCACTTCTTTACTAATACGTATGTGAGAAGATGAAACCACTTTTTTTCGAAAAAGTTAACAAGTAAGAACATCAAATGGAACCCACAAAATCATTTGCATAAGTAATTAATAGTAAGTATACGTAAGAGTGGTTTTCACATGCACCAAAGCAATGCATGAAAGGTGGCCCCACTTATGCGTGTTAATGTACAACCTATCTTCTCTTACGAGAACCTAACATGAAGCTTTCTTTTTATAAAAATAAAGCATGGACCCCGCTTGCGTTCAAACTTAAAATTGGAAACCTTAGGTTTAGTGGTAGGTGAGCTCAACTTTGGTTGTGTGTGTTGGGTGCATGACGCCTAGGATTTGTGAGAGAAGGTTTGCGATTTTAGAGGGATTAAAGGGGCTGTTTGGAGGTAGGGTGGTGCAGATTTGGGTGCAGTTTTGAAGGGATTACATGGACTGCATGGTGGTTGTTTTGGGGGTGTTTTAGGGCTGCATGGTGGCTGTTTTGGGAGGCTTTTTGTGGCTGCATGGTGGCTGTTTTGGGAGTGAAAACGTGGCTGTTTGGTAGCTGTTTTTGAGGGGCTTTTTTGTGGTTACATGGTGGCTGTTTTGGGGGTGATTTTAAGGCTGCATGGTGGCTGTTTTGGGGTGAAAACGTGGCTGTTTGGTGGCTGTTTTTGAGGTGAAAACGTGGCTGTTTGGTGGCTGTTTTGGGAGGCTTTTTGTGGCTGCATGGGGGCTGTTTTTTGAGGTGAAAACGTGGCTACATGGTGGCTGTTTTGGGAGGCTTTTTGTGGCTGCATGGTGGCTGTTTTGAGGGTGAAAACGTGCTGTTTGGTAGCTATTTTTGAGGTGAAAACGTGGCTGTTTGGTGGCTGTTTTTTGAGGTGAAAATGTGGTTGTTTGGTGGCTGTTTTTGAGGGGCTTTTTTGTAGTTACATGGTGGCTGTTTGCGGTTTGGAAGAGCGCGAAGACATGGAGGGGAACATGTGGAGTTGTTCTTGGTACGTGGCTTGGTGCAGCGCATAGTGGTGTTGTTTGGCAGGGGCAACAAGAGCGTGAAGCTTGCAATGGTAGTGCAGGTTGGGTGCGTTGAGTGCATGGAGTTGCAGTGGTGATGCAAGAAGGAGCAAAGGCGTTGGAGGTTTAAGGTGGACGTGATGAGATGGCATGGAGAATGGTAGGATGTGCAGTGGTGATTATAGGGTTTGGATGGAGAGCGCATGCATGGGTGCAGCGTGCGGAAATGGTGGTGAGAATTCATGGTGGCACTATGAGGATGAGTGGTGACTTTGGTGGCATGGAAGACATGAGGGGCACACAGTAGAGGTGCTGTTCGGCAGGAGTGAAGGGTAGAATGGAGAGATGGCGTTCACGATGATGCATGGTGGCTTAAGGTGCAGTTTTGGGGTTGAGCAGGAGGTGTTGGCGGGCTTCATGAGTGAGAGGTGGTCCGAGGGTTTGACTAGCATCTTGGCCGCGGGCTGGATAACTTGTAACCTGTTGATAATGGTTGCGTCGTCGTGGTGATGATAACCTCGTCGGAGGAGGTGAAAGTCATTTTGTCTATACTCTAGGAGCCGAGATTGGTGCAACAACGACGTATTGGTGGCATGGTGGTGCAGAGAGGCAGCAAGGGGCGTGGTGTGGTATTAAGGTTTGGCTGGCACTTTCCTTTGTGGATGCATTTTTTTATACTATGCCATGCCATGAGTGCATAGTGAAGCTCAAGAATAAAATAAAAACATACTTGGTGCTGGTGCTGGTGCTGGCAATCGGTGTTGTTTATTCCCTTTGCTTTCTTATCTATCTATGCTCTTTCTGTTCTCTCCTTTTTTCTTTGCCGTCTTTCCTTTTTTTTTCTTCCCAGTTCTCCTTCCAAATAAAAACGATCCGTCACCCCCCTTTTTCTCTTTCCAAGTATCTGTTTTATTATTATTTTTTTCAAAAATCCAGGTGGTTCAGAGCAGTTATCCCTCTTTGACTCTTCTTCTCGTCATTATTTTTTTTTAAATTAATATTAAAGACGAATCTAACCAGGAATGAGACTGAAGTCACTCTCCAACGGTCATAATCTATTAATTATTAATTTTATTTTTGTGAAGTGGAGAACGTGGGTTGTTTTGAGCAGTTTCACAATTCTCTTTTTTTTTCATTTTTTTAAAAAAATATTATGTGGAGTTAGGAGAGTGAGAAATTAGAGAGTTGACTCTTTCTTTATTGTTTTATTTATTATTATTTTATTTTATTTTTTTTAAACTTGCAAATCAAGTTTGGAAGTAGTTATTTTTATTGTTATATTTGTTTTTATTATTATTTATTTTATTATTTTTTTAAAATTTTTAGATTCTGTTGTTTTAATTTAGATATTTTTATTTTATTATTTTTTTGTTATTTTCGTTTTTCTATTATTATTAATTATTTATTTTATTTTATTTTATTTTTTAAAATTACCAACTTTTCTTTTTTAGTCCCTTTTTTTTCGTAATGAAAAATATTCAATTTTTTTTATTTTATTATTATTATGCTTTAATTTAAAATATTACCCGGACAAAATCGGGTGTTGACAGAGAACAAAGGGAGGTATGGTTTGGGATATAAACCTACTCGGGCTGATCGTAGAAGAATAATTGAAGAGAGGGTTGAAAGAAGTCGAGCCAGGATAGAAGGACGAGAACCGAAGACAAAGGAAATTTCCCTGTGCAGCCTGGCTCAAAGTTTTTGTAGTGTCGGATGGATTAATCTCGATCAAGTGTCAGCAATCGGACAGGAGCATGAAGGAGAAGGCTTCAATTTTGTGCACCCTTGTCTTCCTGATGACCAAGTTGGCCATTGGGAATCCGTAGACATACCTGTGGTGTCTACCCGTGATGAAATGTAATATTTTAGGAAGACAAACTTTGGTTTGATTTTGAACAATGTTTTTATGGTGTAATGTTTTCTCTTAGCGATAACAATGATTCAGTTTTAATGAAATGTTGTGTTTTCGATCACTTTTGGTTTTGTCTATTTATTTTCGTAAAATTGAATAACGCAGATATGACGATGCTTGTTTTGAAAATAATCATTCCAATATTTCATATCCAAATTTCACGGACCCTGATGATAATATGGAAAATGATGAATATGAGGAAAACTGTGAACCCTCCCCGGAATTATTGAGATTAGTGGAACAGGAAGCCAGAGAAATAAAGCCCCACCAAGAAGAGGTTGAAACGATAAATCTGGGAGATGAAGGGGAAGAAAAAGCGGTTAAAATCGGAGGTGATTTGTCTTCTGAAATGAGGCAGCAGCTATATAACCTTTTGAAAGAATTTAAAGATATTTTTGCTTGGTCTTATAAGGATATGCCTGGTCTAGACTCCGAAATTGTACAACACCGATTACCACTTAAACCGGAATGTCATCCGATTAAGCAAAGGTTGAGAAGAATGAAGCCAGAGGTGTCGTTAAAAATAAAAGAAGAGGTTGAAAAGCAGTTTAATGTTGGATTCTTAGTTGTGGCCCAGTACCCTCAATGGGTAGCTAACATTGTTACTGTTCCGAAGAAAGATGGGAACGTTCGAATGTGTGTAGATTACAGAGATCTGAACAGGGCTAGCCCTAAAGATGATTTTCCGCTACCACATATCGACACATTAGTGGACAATACTGCTACGTCATCATTATACTCATTCATGGATGGATTCTCCGGCTATAATCAGATTAAAATGGCGCCTGAAGATATGGAGAAAACTACTTTCATCACTCTATGGGGCACGTTCTGTTACAAAGTTATGTCTTTTAGGTTGAAAAATGCTGGCGCAACCTACCAAAGGGCAATGTTGGCTCTTTTTCATGATATGATGCACAAAGAGATTGAAGTCTATGTCGATGACATGATAGCTAAATCTGAATCTGAAGAAGAGCACCTTATTAATCTGAAAAAGCTATTTGAGAGGTTGAGAAAATATAAACTCAGGTTGAATCTGTCTAAGTGTACCTTTGGAGTAAAGTCAGGGAAACTCCTAGGATTCATTGTTAGTCGAGAGGAATAGAAGTGGATCCAGACAAAGTACGTGCTATTCTCGAGATGCCACACCCCTACACTGAAAAACAAGTTCGAGGTTTTCTAGGGAGATTGAACTATATTGCTAGATTTATTTCCCAGCTAACCGCCACTTGTGAGCCAATCTTCAAACTATTATGAAAGAATCAAGTGGTAGAATGGAATGAAGACTGTTAGAGTGCTTTTGATAAAATCAAAGAATATTTGAAAGAGCCTCCAATACTGTGCCCGCCAGTCCCTAGAAGGCCTCTTATTCTCTATCTGACAGTATTAGATAGATCAATGGGTTGTGTATTGGGTCAGCATGACGAAACGGGAAAGAAGGAACATGCCATATATTACTTGAGCAAAAAGTTTACTGATTGCGAGTAGAGGTATTCTTTATTGGAAAAAACCTGTTGTGCCTTGGCTTGGACAACGCATCGTTTGAGACAGTATATGCTTAGTCACACAACATGGTTAGTATCTAAAATGGACCTGATCAAGTACATTTTCGAGAAGCCTGCTCTAACAGGAAGAATAGCTCATTGGCAGATGTTGTTATTGGAATTCGATATCGTTTACGTCACCCAAAAAGCTATTAAAGGCAGTGCTCTGGCTGAATAGTTAGCTCAACAGCCTATAGATGATTACCAGCCCATGCAACCTGAGTTTCCGAATGAAGATATTATGGCTCTGTTTGTATCTGAAGACGGTAGTGATGAAAGAAAATGGATTTTATTCTTTGATGGATCCTCCAATGCTCTAGGACATGGTATAGGGGCAGTGCTTATCTCCCCGGAAAAGCAATATATACCGATGACTGCTGGGTTATGTTTTGATTGTACCAATAATATAGCAGAATATGAAGCTTGTGCCATGGGGATCAGAGCAGCCATAGAGTATAAAGCAAGGCGTTTGAATGTGTATGGTGACTCAGCACTGGTTATCCATCAGGTTAAAGGAGAATGGGAAACTCGAGATCATAAACTAATTCCATATAAAGCATACATCAGAGGGTTGATTGAATATTTTGATGAAATAGAGTTTCATAATATCTCGAGAGAAGACAACCAGCTAGCCGACGCCCTTGCTACTCTATCCTCTATATTTGTGATAAGTCAAGAAGAGGAGCTGCCAATGATTAAAATGCAAAGTCACGAGAACCCAGTATATTGCAATTTCATCGAAGAAGTAGATGGCAAGCCCTGGTACTTTGATATAAAACGATACCTCCAGAATCATGAATACCCTGATTCAGCCTTAGATAATGATAAAAGAATGTTGAGAAGGTTAGCCTCGAGTTTCATCTTGGATGGAGACGTGTTGTATAAATGAAATCATGATATGACGCTCCTCCGTTGTGTGGATGCTAAAGAGGCCGAGCTAATATTGCAAGAGGTGCATGAAGGAACCTTCAGAACTCACATGAATGGGCATTCTATGGCTAGAAAGATTTTAAGGGCTGGATATTTTTGGATGACAATGGAAAATGATTGTTGTAAACATGTGAGGAAGTGTCAGAAATGTCAAGTATATGTTGATAACATTAATGTATCACCAACTACATTAAATGTTTTATCTGCGCCCTGGCCTTTCTCCATGTGGGGAATAGACGTTATTGGAGCTATTGAACCAAAGGCATCGAACGGACATCGCTTTATACTGGTGGCCATCGATTATTTCACAAAATGGGTTGAAGCTGCTTCTTACGCAAATGTGACTAGAAAAGTAGTGGCGAAATTTATAAGGAGAGAGCTGATTTGCAGATATGGAATTCCTGACAGAATTATCATTGATAATGCCACCAACTTGAACAATCAAATGATGACTGAGTTGTGTGAAGAGTTCAAGATTAAACATCACAATTCTTCCCCTTATCGTCCCAAGATGAACGGAGCGGTTGAGGCGGCTAACAAAAACATAAAGAAGATAGTTCAGAAGATGGTAGTAACCTATAAAGATTGGCACGAGATGTTGCCGTTTGCATTGCATGGTTATCGTACATCAGTGAGAACATCAACAGGAGCAACTCCTTTCTCATTGGTTACGGAATGGAAGCCGTACTACCGTTTGAAGTTGAAATTCCTTCTTTACGAGTGTTGGTGGAAACCAAGTTGGAAGAAGCTAAATGGGTTAAGGTGAGATATGATCAACTTAGTTTTGTCGAAGAAAAGAGGTTAGTCGCTGTATGTCATGTACAATTATATCAGAAGAGAATGAAAAAGGCATTTGATAAAATAGTTCGTCCGCGAGAATTTCATGAAGGAGATCTGGTAGTTAAAAAGATCATATCAGTTCAGAAAGATCATCGCGGTAAATGGATGCCAAACTATGAAGGTCCATATGTGGTGAAGAAAGTTTTCTCCTGAGGAGCACTAATTCTCACAAGGATTGATGGGGAAGAGTTACCATTACCGATTAACTCTGACACAGTTAAAAAATTCTATGCATAATGTGATTCCATAATTTAGGGAATGTAATATTTGGAAACATTGAATGATATTGGAATTGTATCTGCATATTCCTTTTGATGAAATAAAATTTTCTTTGATTTTTACACGTGTTTTTCTATTATGCTAAGAGAAGTATACATCACGAGTAGGCTACGAGATTCCTCGAATTCTGGAGGATGTCGCGGAATAAAAAAAGAGAAGAGAAAATTTGCTCAATAAATCATGTTTATGGGATCATTGAATTTATTGGTGAAATGATAAAAAGCAGTAAAAAAAAGGTTTTTGGCACATTTTTAAAAGCTTGGCATAAGAAGGAGGAATTAATTGATCTTTATCAAACGGAACATATTTGCATGCATATGTCTTAAAAACCTCTTTGAGCCTTCATTCATCTAGCCAGTAAGAGAAAGGGTTCGTCTCAATAATCCTCAGTGTCGGTTGTCAAAGTTAAACAAACATCACACCGGGGCAATCAGACAAAGTTTTCATATGAGTAATTTCATTCTCTATCTCTTCCCTTCAAAGGCATTCAAAAAATAAGAGTCCATCAGATTAAAAAGCCCACAAAAGGGGAAATCTGAGCAAAAGATAGGACAATAAAAAGAAAGAGAAAGAAAAATGACAAGTGTTTGGAGTCATTGAAATTTGTTGCAGGAGTTAATCTCTATGAAAGTCAAGCAATCAAGATTCAAAATGATATGGCCATGTTTCTTCATCCCAAATAATCAATAAATTTTCCATTATACCCTCTTTGAGCCTAAAATAAATTTTCTTTCAAAAAGATACCCTAAATAGAATCATCAGCAAGCTCAAATTCAATTCTTGGTGCATTGCAAAATCTTCCCAAGAAGAAATCCCGAGAAAAGAAAAAAAAAATCAAAAAGCAAAAGTATATTATCAATTCAAAGATGATATTCACAAATAAAAGAATGTTCGTACTACGGGAAGAAAAAATAACAATGGCAGAAAATGATTTCGGCAAAAGCTTGAACTGTCTTTCACAAAACCAGATCGATGATTTTTGTTACAAAGTAATGAAAATCCACACACAGTCTTTTGAGCCTTTATAACCTTTCTTTCAAAACCCTTTAAACCCTTGACCACGTTACAAGCCACATAAAGTCCATATGGATTGAAGAATGATTGCAACGAATTTCACAAAGAATAACCCTGCAACGGAGAGATGTGACTGCCAATTTGAGTCAGGAAGAATGAAAAATGAATAAAAAGAAAAATTCTGAATGTCTTTGGTAGAAAGGATGATATCAATTTGCCAACTAAACAAGAACAAAATATTGTCATTGAAATATTAGCATTGGGGCAATCCTTTCTTATTTGTGTCTTTCTCATTATTCTTTTGATTTTTGCCACCATGTTTCAAAATTGGGGCACTCCTATTCGGTTGATCTGTGTTTGTTCATATTTTTTTTGAAGACAGTTTCTTCACATGAGTTGTATCGCCTTAGTTTCTCACTAAACTCATTTAACCCAGCAAGATAAGCCATCCCTTTGAACCTAACTTCTCATACTTCCAAAACTAAAAATTGTGGCACTGTCGTCTGTAATTTGAGGTAATGTCATTTGGACTCCCCTCAGATGATCATAAAACCTCATTTCCCATTTTTATTGTTTAACCACCTATTTAAGTACATGTGCAGCAAAATGTGACGAATGGTGGAGTCAATAAAATCCTAATTTCACTTGTCAGGCTTAAGATTTACCAAAAATTGTTGGAAAAATCCGGATTAAGATAGAAAGAAAATTTTTCTGACTCAATAAATTCAATGATTGCTGAAAAAGCATTTGATTTATGGCAAAAAACAGAAAAATGATGGGAAATGAAAAAAAAAAACAAGCTTTGTTGAACTAAAGTTTTACTTTAGGTTCTTCTTTTGAAATATCATGTATTTCCCAAACTTACATTGCATTCACATGTGCATACATTCGATAAGCAAAAATCAAAATTTCACGCATTCAGGCATTCGTATTCATTCACACATGCAATCGCATATGGTCCAACAACTAGAACCTCAAAGTTTTCAGGCATTCATACATGCATTTTCATAATAATGTTTATCGAAACTCGCTAAAACTGAATTCTCCAAAGATAAAAGGCCCTCTCGATATAAGGCCTGAAGTGAAGATACGGTGATCCTCTCGATACAAGATCCCGGTCTCATGTTGTTTGGTGTGACTCGTTGGTTCACGGTCAACTTTATGCTCGGAGTGATGATCCCCTCGATACAAGATCTACATCTCCAGTGAAGATTCGTGATCCTCTCGATACAAGATCTCGATCTCACATGATTGTTTAGAAGACCCTCTCGATACAAGGTCTGAAGTGAAGATACGGTTATCCTCTCAATACAAGATCCCGGTCTCATGTTGTTTGGTGTGACCCGCTGATTCACGGTCGACCTTATGTTCAGAGCGATGATTCTCTCAATACAAGATCTCGATCTCCATTTAAGATTCGTAGCCCTCTCGTCCTCAAAAGGTCAAGGTTGCGATTTCATTTCTTTTTTCCGCAATAAATGACATGTAACCCTCTCGTCCTCAACAGGTCAAGGTTATGATCGTCATTTCTTTTCTTCTTTGAAAATGTTTTCATTTCGAACGAAATCAGTTGTTTCTATCTTTACTTATCTCTTATTATAATAACTTGGAAATTTTAATTTTCAAAGTTATTTAATAAAATCTAAGTAAAGAGGGGCAACTGTCAATACCTAATTTCGTCCGGACAGGCAAAATTCATTTCAAAAAATATATTTTTAATTAACTTTTGAAAAAATTCAAATATAAAAAAGAAAAAAAAGAGTTATTTAATCAAATTTAAATTTTTGTTTTTATCAATTAAAAATCCATCTTTAATTTTTCTTTGTTCTTCCGTTATTTTCAAAATTGCAAAAAAAGTAAATATAGTTTGTTTGGCATTATCCCT
>Ga0209489_106988_pt1 | contig 17414 bp, 7 predicted proteins | sample SiratrowhiteBW_FD_187527 | JGI IMG/M metagenome (GOLD analysis project Ga0209489, IMG submission 187527) | Root nodule microbial communities of legume samples collected from California, USA - Siratro white BW (SPAdes) (version 2) | ecosystem: Host-associated > Plants > Roots > Nodule | place: USA... | reverse complement strand
AGTTTGGAGATGTATGACAGGTGCATATCTCGGGGTCTATTCAATGCACGAGTCTTCCGGAAGTAGAGTCATGTTTGTAGTGTGTTAGATTCTTTTATTGTGATGATACATGAAATTGAATGTTTTTTATTTGTTAAAATTTGGTTAGCTTACCCTTTTCTTTGGTTGTATTGTGTTTGATTTTCTATCTGTGATGATCGTGTCTTGATACGGGAGCAGATAGTGCTGCAGATGGATCTTTGGGAGATCATCTAGGTTAAAGGATGCTGTTAGGAATAGTGCATTATTTTGAAAAAAAAAACTTGTATATGATATTGTAAATATGTTTTGAAATTTCAGTTTAGCTTTATTATGTAATTTTAATGTATGTTAACAATGGAATACTGTGAGATACACATGATGATAATACTTTAGCTGTCATAGTAGAAGCTTTAATTTTGTGGGGTGTTACAACTGTAACACCATTATTTTTAAATCACTACATTGTTTATATTTATCTTTAATTTGAATATAAGAATTAGAAAATCTTACTTTCTAAATTTAACTTCTATTATTAAATTCATATTTTGAAAGTTACTCACAATGTATCCTAATTAAGTTTGAACATAGAAAAACAAATCAAATTCACAGATTTTAAGAAGCAATACGATAAAGTAAAATTGAAATAATAATAAAGAAAAAAGTATGATAAAAAAATAGAAATAAAAAATAAATTTAAAAATTAAAATTAAAAAAAAATTAAACAATATAAAAAATAATTATAATATATATATATATATATATATATATATATTAATTATCAAAAAATCAAATTAATCTTTTCAATTTTATGTAATATGTAATATCCTAAAAAATAATTTCGAACCTAGAATTTAGCTTTGGTATAAGTAAGATGATACCTGAATGTTTTAATATTAAAAGAGATGATACGTGACAATGTGATGTATGAGATTAATTATGAAAGTCTCATGTGTTGTAGTTTGGATAGGATAGAAATTTAATTTATAATTATATATTTTAAGACTCTCTAACTTATCATTCTTTTTGATATTTGTTTAATTTGTAGATCTGCGATAATAGTGTGTTACAAGTGAGTAGAAGATTTGATAGGTAGTGTAATTTTTCAATGAGTTGACAGAGAAATTTTTATTTTATAATTATATATAAAGATATTTCTATTAAATCTATCTTTTGTGGAGAAATATATTTTGAAATACTATATTGAATATATGAATATTTATATTTAAGTCTACTATACAATTTTTGTGTGATGTAATTCCTATTACATGAAAAAACATGGAAGGCTATATAATCATAATTTAAGAAAGTATAAGAGATAAGATAAAAAAAGATATATTTTTACTTCTAATCATAATTTAAAAAAATTATAATAAATTATAAAATTAGACTTATAAAATGTCAGGAAAAAAAAGAGAGAAGTGAGAACAAAGCGAGTTAGAATGAAGAAAGAGAAGAAAAAAAAAACACTAAAGGAGAGATGGTAAGAAATTTTAACATCCCTAGTTAAATTATTAGTATGTCACTTAAATTAGTAAGGTAAAAGGGAGCCTGAAGTTAAAATCATTGTATTAAACTTAATAAATTTATATATAATTGTTAACCTTTTATCTATGTTTAAACGTTTACCACAATTTATTTTTATCCTTTTATTATTTAATTCATTTCCACTCGTTTATTTTTTATTTTGTATATCTATTATTTAATCTATTTGTTCTTTATATTTTATAGTTCTAATATAGCTACCTACAAGTTTCTTTTATTAATTTATATTTATGACATTTGAATTTACTTTTAATTAGGTATTTAATTTTTTAAATTACATTTAAGTTATTTAATTTATTTATACTCATTAATACTTTTTAATTAATTTATATTTATATTAATTAATTTATTCTTACTCTTATTTTTTTAAGTTATATTTATGTTATTTAATTCAATTCTAGTTATGTATTGATATTTTTATTTATTTACGTTTTCATTATTTAATTTACTTATAATCCTTTTATTTTTTTATGTTGCTATTATTGTTTAATTATTTATTAATAACATAATATTTTTTTTTTCAATTCATTTATCTTTTTGTTACTTAACTTTAGTGATATATTGATTATTCTTTTTATATTCTTTTGTTTATAATTATTATATGTAATATATGCATCCACAACTAATAATATATTTAAAGTTTTTCTTTAATTTTTGTTTTATTTCATGTCTTTTCTTTTGAAAGATTATCCTTTTATAATTAAAGAAATATATATGCAATAATAATAAATAAAATATAAAACAAAAATACATTTTTAATCCAACAAATTGGATAAAAGGAAGTTACTTACACAATTTATTGTCATCTTTATATTTCAGTTTCTTTTTATGTTTGTTTTGACTGTGTGTATAAATTATTTGTTATAATAAAATATTATATCTTAATAGACATCAAATTTTGTGATATTTGAAAATTTTTAAGAGTATATCAATTGAGTTGAGAAAGGTTTCAGGTTTTCTTATAAGAAGTGGAGACCATGTTAAGGCAAAAGATTTTGTGTTTAGAAAGTCACAATTTGATACATTGTTAGATAAAAGATGGATATCTTACCAAATAGGTGGATATCTAGTTTTAAGTAGCACTATGGATTAGGATATTCATAACACAAACTTGACAATTTGATACATGCTCAACACTGTCAATGTTAGTATGTGAGTATATATATCTTTTGTATGTGAAAAAAATGGTCAATATTACTTTTAAAAAATCATTTATGACTGTACTAATATTTTTAACTACAAATATCCAACTACTTAATACACTTTTCAAGAAACTTTTGATATTCAATGTGAATCATTAAAAGTAAGATATGAATCCATATATTTGATAAAGTGAAATTGAGTCTTATAGTTATTAATCAAATCTATATATTTGTTTTGAATATTATTTTACTAAAAGCATAATAGAAAAGACCATTGATCAAATCTGAAAACGTTTTAGGTTGAGTTCAAGAGGGGAGATGAATTGAACTTTGAAAGATTTTAACCAATTTAGACCTTTGAAAATAGTTTTCTCAATCTGAAAAACTTTAATGAATCTTGGTGCTAAAGATATAGGGTGCAGTAAAGAATAAACTGACAGATATAAGCACACAGCAGATTCTCAATCACACAGAATTGCAATTTCAAATCAGCACATTAATCAGATCAAATTCACACAGTTCCAATAGCAATATTACACTTAGATCAAGATCACACACAACTCCAAATTTGAATGAGAGCAGAGAGGAACAGAATTACAAAATACTAATTTAAAACTCTTAACACAGCACTACACTAATTTCAATCAATATTAATAAATCTGATAAAGTTTCCTACCACCAGTAATTGATGCAGAATTGAAAATTATTTAGAATGCAGATTCAATTATTTGGTTTCACCAAGAACACACAACAATGATACCAATTATGCAGTATTACAGTAATTCAGCCAAAGTCAATTATCAGTTAATTTCAATCTCAGAACAGAATCAAATACACAATTCTTGTAGTAAAAGTATCAAGAATCACACTGCAGTAATGAACTCTTAAGTATGCAGAAACTCAGATTCCTACCATTACAGAACAACTTTCAGATCAGATTTGTTCAGAATTAAAACTGATATGTAATATTGCAGATTATTTAATTTTCCAGCAATGCAATCAATTTCCAATTAATGCAGTATGTAATATAATGTTTGAAAAGAAACAGTCTGTTAATCAAGATTTCATGAACAGCTATAGTAGAATAATCAGAGTCAACACACAATTCAAGTTACAATGCACACATCAATAATCAGCAGAGGACTTAAACCAGTTTTATCAAGATTACCAGAAATTAATTCAATCTTTCAATTTAATTCAATGTGCAGTGCAAGAACAAATCAAGATGATAAGAAAAGGGTTCAAGAACAAGAGACACAATCAATTTTTATATTGGTTCACCATACAGGGCTACGTCCAGTCTTCTCTGCACCACTTGCAAAGAAAGTTCCACTAACTCAATTAATTGTTCACATACAATTAATCAACCAATTCCTACTCCCCGTAGAAATCAGTACCCTGCTAAATTGATCTACTGCTCCCCGCAGCCTCCAATCAATTTCAGCGGAAACACCAAGCTAATTCCTATAGCCCAAACCAGTCAATTTCTACTCCCCGTAGAAATCAGAACCCTGCAAATTGATCTACTGCTCCCCGCAGCTTCCAATCAATTTCAGCAGAAAACCCCAGGCTAACTCCTATAGCCCAGACCAGTCAGTTTCTACTCCCTGTAGAAATCAGAACCCTGCAAATTGATCTACTGCTCCCCGCAACTTCCAATCAATTTCAGCAGAAAACACAGGCTTACTTCTAAAGCCCAAACTAGTACAAACGTTCAATGAATTTCACAGAATTACAATGAAAACACCTCAAATCTTGATTCAAACAGGGTCAAGAAAGGTTTAGAAAAACTCCCTGATTGGCTCAGAAAGAAAGTCTTGTACACAGTCTTGAAGAAACCCAGTAGCACACTTTAGTCAGAATTGATTCTTCAAGTAAAAGCCCTCTTTCAAAAATGATTATTATGAAAACAGCAGAATCTCACAGTATATCTCACAGAATGTATTTCAAAACTATTGTGATTTTCAAAAATGTATCTCTCTTTTTTCTTTTCTCTGTTCTCTCTTTCTTTTTCTTGCTTCTTGTTTTTTCGCTCTTGAAAAACCCACTGTTTTATAGAAGAAGAGCTCAAGCCAGATTTTCAGAAAAACAGTTAATTCAGTTAAGCTCAGGCACGAATAAATTGATTCGGCTTAACCTGAACTCAGTTTGTAATAGTTCAGTACTTTGTTTTCCAAAACTGTTAATTCAGTTATGCTTAGACACGAATAAATTGATTCGGCTTAACTTGAAATCAGTTCATAATAGATCAATACCTTATTTTCCAAAACTGTTTTAACTACCTTATTTTCCAAAACTGTTTTTAACTAAAGTTAAAACCTTTTTTATGGTTTGATTTAAATCATTTAACCCATGTGCTAATGAATTTCTCCTTAGATGTGCATAGGTTCTCTTTCACCGCCAATCATACTCACTCACACTAAGACACAGCCTTGAACACATTTCCACTTGCTTGCTTTGGCTTGTCTTGCATGACTTCATCAAATCCTTTAGTATTGTGAGAATACTAACAAAATCCATATATTTGTTTTGAATATTATTTTACTAAAAACATAATAGAAAAGATCATATGTTTTAAAATAGAAAAAAATAAATAGTATTGTATTAAAATTATAAGAATATAAAAAATTTAATATTATTGTATTAAAATTATAACAATGGTGATAAATTTATTTTATAATTAAGAAGAATTTGAATGTTATTTTACATCATTTAAGAAAATATAAGAGTAATTTATCATAAAAATGAGTTTTAAAAAGAACACCTTATTTTTTTTAGATAACTATAAGTTGGATATTTAAAATCACTTTATAATTTTAATTTTTTAATTGAGAAAACTATATTATGGTATTTTTTTCACTCAAAATACATTGTAATGTGTTTTTATTATTAAAAAAATTATCTTAGATAGTCAACTAATACCTAATTGGCAAGATATAATTTTTCTTTTTTATCTAGAGTTCTTTATCTTTTTATTTTTCCTTTTAATTAAATATGTGTTGTTTGGTAAGGGTTTTCGTCTTGATCTTGGCCCGGCCCTCCCAAATGGACCACTTATTTATGGGCTTTAGATTAATTACATTATGGATAGAGAAAAAATGAATGATAAATTTAAAATTTTAACCATATAGAATGCAAAGATTACATCTTGCAATATTTATTTCTAAATTTAAGGATGAATATTTTTTATATAAAATGTAAAAAAGTACTCTTAATTTTATTTTAAGATCGTTATTATAATAAAACTAAATATCTAATTTCATATATGCCTAGAAATTATGGAAAAAAAGTTTGTTAAGTGTAGATGAATATATATAATATTTTTTATAATTATGTTAATAAATATTTACTTTGTAGAAGATTGATTTTCAAAGAAAAAATTAAATTTATCATATTTTATAGAAATTTTCATTTTAACTAAAAGAAAACTCGATTTTGACAACTTAAGAAGAGAAAATTCAAGACTATTTTGAATAAACTACTTATTGATAATTACATTTTTTTTTTTTGGGTTACCCTACATCAGGATGAATTATGTAAAGTAACGTTAAAAATATCTTAAAGTTTAATTATGATAATATTAATTTGAAAAAAAAATACGATTTTAATTACTTTAAGTATAATTTTAGTTTAAGAAATCCATATTTTTTTACCATACAATCCACGTTTTTTTTTAATAAATTCACGATTGGATAATAAGACGAAACTTTTACATTTCCAATATATTTAAATTTAATTAAAATCTCATTTCAACTCGTGTATGTTAGGTGAATTACTTCAAGTAGATGTTGTATTTTTTAAGGATAATAATTGTTATAATGATTATTAAAATCATGTTTTGCAATGATATTTTAGATTCTCAGTGTAGGTCAATGATTGTATTTCATGATTAAGAAACCATTTGCTTATTTGATCTAATATGTAACAAATTTTAAACCACTTCTGTTTAATGAACACGTTACATGATTATATGTATTGATCCTCATATTTGTTAATTGATTTGGAAGTAAGAAACTCGTCATCAATCCACTCATAATATTTTGTTTGTATATTTAATTAAATATTATATAACAATTTACTTACAAATGTAATAATTAAATCAGATATGCTTTACTCATTCATGCAAAATTTTAACACATGTTAGAGATATTCTTTTAGAACAACTGTCTCTATATTGTGAGACATAGTTCGTTTCTGATTACGAGATACAATAAAATATATCCAAAGTTAAAGTTAAATTAACCGTTTATATTTTTTATTAAAATAATAAAACTTTATCAACTTATCAATCATTTTCAATTTATTTATTTGATTCAAACATTATAACGGATATTTATTAATAAATTCCACGTATTATTTCGAAATCAACAATATATTTTACATATTTAAATACAAATGTACGCTAAAATTAATAGAAGAAAATATTCTTAGACTTATAGTTATGTATTGATAGTTTTATTTATTTACGTTTTTATTATCTAATTTACTTTGTGATCCTTTTATTTATTTATTTTATGTTCTTATTATTGTTTAATTATTTTTCAGTATCATAATTATTTTTTTTCAATCATTTATATTTTTGTTATTTAATTTGATTTTAGTGATATATTGATTCATTTCTTTCATATTTTTTTGTTTATAATTATTATACGTAATATGTGGATCCGCAATTAATTATTTACTTAAATTTTTTCTTTAATTTTTGTTTTATTTCATGTTATTTTGTTTTATAAAAGATATATGAAAGATTATCTTTTTTATAATTCAAGAAATATACATACAATAATAAATAAATAAAATATAAAACAAAATAAATTTTTGATCCAACAAATTCGATAAAGGGGAGTTAGTTGCATAATGTATTATCATCTTTATACTTTTTCAAGTTTTTTTTTATATTTATTTTGATTGTGTATATATTATTTGTTAAGATAAAGTACGATGTATCTACATATAAATCAAATATTGTGATATTTGAAAATTTTAAAGAGTATTGAATTGAGAAATAGTCTAATAGAGATCATGGTGAGATTTAATCACAACACAAACTTGGACAATCTCATACCTGTTGAACACAGTTAATGTTAGATAGTGAATAACAGTTAATGTTAGATAGTGAATATATATATATATATATATATATATTATGAGAGTTATACTTTGACAATCACAGGTGACACACACTCACTTTACAACCTTATGTGACGTTGATGTGGTCAAGATAAATGACGTGTAAAAAGCATTCCAGCGTGACATTGAGAGTCATTTTTAGGGTTTACACGTTTGGGATTTTATCTAAAACGCTGCCCAGCATATTCCATCAAGGGTTGAGAAGCAGTGAGTTTGAATCTCAGATCTTTGGATCTCGCCACTGCCGTTGCTGCAGTAGTATTTGTTGTTGTCACCGAAGCTGCTATGTCGATTCTCGACCATCGTCGCTCGCCACCGTCGATGGTCTCCCACCGTCACTCGCCACCACAACCACTCTCACATGAAATCTTCCTTATGCAAATGGGTGCACTTGACTCCTATCACGTTGCAAATCTTAAATTTAGATACTTAAAATCTAATTGTGCCCTTTCATAACAAAATACCCTAATCCTTATCCTTATCCACATATACAATTAAACCACGTCGGCAGTTGGCATCTGGTTGTATCTCAGCTGTGGTTGTCAAAACAAAGTTTTCCATCTTTTATATGCCTAAAAATTGTTGATATTCTTAAAAAAATTAATTATGACTATACTAATATTTTTAATAAGAAACACTCGACTACTTAATCACTTCTCAAGAAAGTTTTGATGTTCAATGTGGATAATCCTAAGTGAGATATGAATCCATATGTTTGATAAAGTGAGATTGAGTTTTATAGTTGTAAGTCAGATAGGATTTTTATTTATTATTGTATGTTAAAAGTTTATTAAGATTGACATTTAAGGCTTACAAAACCTCCCTTATTTTCATATTTTTCTTTCATATGTGCCTATGGTATGAGTAGAAGAGGAACAAACTTAACAAAAGTTGTTTGTTCCAGCAAGTTTTAAGAGATCTTTTTTAAAATGTTGACACCCGGACAACTTTGTTTTAATATCTTTGGGATATATTAAATACATAAATAATTCTCTATGATGATGTAGAATTGTTATTGTTATACATAATCATATAACATATATTTATATGTTTTTGTTATATACTTTGAATAATTATAAAAATGTAAAATGTTGACATACATGTGTATTTATGAGACTATGTTATGACTAATGTTCTTTATAAGAAAATCTTTAAGTACAAAAATAATTACTCCCAATTTATAATTAAATAAAATAATATTTATACAATTGTATGGGTGTTACAAAACCAACTCTACTTTTTTAAATTGCATCACTTTTAAGTGATGAGGTATCACACACATTAGAAAGTGTTCCTTAGATTTAGGAAACAAATGACATTCAAGTGAGAAGAGTTTGCTCGTGTGACATTTAGCTAGTAATGATGATGACGTTGATGGATTATATGTTATATTATAAATGTGATTAATGTATGAAATATATCTGTGATGAATTACTCAGTAGGGTTAGATATACGAAATTAGTATGATATACATTTTGTTGTAAATAGTATGTGATATATATGTGTATAATATGTTGTCCTTCATGGGTGTGCTACCGCTCATGGGAATGTTACCACTCATAAGTTTGTTATCCTTTATGAGTTTGTGATGGTCATACTTAAGTGAGATCCTAGAGTCATGGTATTAACCATGGAACTCATTTATTTAGGAAAATAGATATTTTGTATTTCATTGATAATCTAATCACGTACATTAAAGCCATTATGATCTATTGGTGATCATAATTTAAAAAATATATTGTATAAAAATCCTATGTCATATCTCTTCGTGACATAAATCAAGTATAATATGATCTAATTGTGAATATATATATATATATATATATATATATATATATATATATATATATATATATATATATATTTTGGGAATAAAAAAAATAACAATGAGATTTAAATTAATTAAAAGCATCAATCCAATTATCAAATTCATGCGGTGGAGTTGTTACGTTTGAAAGGGTGTGTGAAATTTATTATGCATTTTTCTCAATTAAAATTTTCACTATATAATTTCCAAGAATATGATTCAAAGATATCACAATCCTAAGCTTGGATTGATATTAATTTAACCAAATTATAAATTAGGTATCAATCAATTATCTAAATTCCAATAAAAAAATATAATTAAGATCATATATAATAACGTTAAGTGTAGGTAAAAGAATAAAGGTAAGGCATGAACTTCCATGAATAGCTGACAATAAGTATATATATTTAACTAGAAAATATAAAGAAAAAATACTGTAACACGTTCTTCACTTGCCATTCAAAGTATACTAGATGGAGAGTATATGTGAGAAAGTTATAAATGGCTGTGAATTATACATACACAACAAAAAGTAGTTTAAAAAAAAGGGGGCGTGTTGTTCATCAATGTCTATATCTAAAGCAGGAGAGGAACGAACACCATCCAAGGAAATGCAGAATCAATTGCCATATTCTCTTTCTCAGAGCAAGAAGAAGAGGTGGGCTTTGAACAAAGAAAAAATTTCCTTGATCCCAAGTTCATCAACTTTTCATCTGCCTTCAAACCTGCATCTCAAATCAAAGAGCATGGCTATTCATCAATTACTAAAACTAATTATAAATAGGAAGAGAAAGATACGATAAAAGGTTATTATTTACTTTGAAGGGCGAAAGAAGAGTAATGAAGATCGTAGCACTTGGGATCATTGTTCTTCAAGAACGGCCTCCTCTTCTCCTTCTCGTAAGACGCCAACGCCGCTTTTATCAGATCGGCGACGGTGTCCTCTAGTGATATCACCACCTGCACCGCTCCCACGCACTTCTCGATGCTCACGTTCACCAACGCCTTTGATGGCCGAAGAAAAGACTCACTGTTATCCACCGGAACCTTCAGCGTCAGTGCGAATCCGCCAACGCCGCTCCAATGTTTCTCCGGCCGCCGCGAACTCGTCGGGTCCTTACCGGAGAATTTTCTCCGATGACCCGGTGACACTGAAGTCATGCTTATGAGGATAAGTATTTTGGCTTTCTCTCTTTTCTCCTTGATAGTTTTGCTTATGGATCAGATAACATGAGATAGAGATTTTGCAGTGAGGAGTTTGAGAAGCAAAAGTGATGCTTAAGGAGAGAACCAAACTTGAAAGTAAGGACGCTGGTTGATGAGAGAAGCTTCTCTGAAAGTTCTCCAGCTTTAACTTTTCTGATTGTGCTACTTCCATGAAGCTGCTGCGTTTTAACTTTCTAGGGCTTACTTGTGCATTATGCACTAAAATATATTTTTCTAAATTATAATTTACATGGATACAAAGAGTGTTTAATTCCATGAATCTTTATGAAACTTATCTAAGTTTGAGAAAATAAATCATGTGCAATTCTAATAATTTTAGGGTGTCAGATGTGTTATAGTTAAAAATAAATAAATAAAGATTTACGAAAAAAAGTAACGCAGTTAATAATAATCGATTTGACAAAAACAAGAGAGATAAGAATACGATTAATGGTCTTTCTATTTTTAATCTTTGCTTTTAAGTGTTTTGTTTTTGTTGGTTTGATAATTTAAAATTCAAATGTCATTTTTGTAAAAATTATATTAATTTTTACATGTATTAAAGTAACTAAGAAAATTAATAGTTTTAATTTTCATGTACATTTTTAGTGTACCTTTAGGTGATATTTTCACTAAAAAATTATTATGTCATCAAATGGAGCATTAATATTATGAAGGAGTTATATGAACAAAACAATTTTTTTCTAAGCTCGATTATAAATAAACTTGGAGCATGTGCTTGCTAATATTCCTCCTAGAATTAAAGAAAAATACCGATAATAATAATTTTAGTATATTATAAATAAAATAATTGAAACTAAAAAGTTATAAAAGAATATACTCTACTCTAAATTTATATAAATTTAATAAGAATTTAAATATGAGTTAAGAGTTCTAATTAATTAAAAAAATTAATGACATCACCTTAAACTTTATATAAAGTTACATGTTTATCGTATTTTTTATATGTAACTTAATTTTTTATTTATACTGATGAAATTTTTAACTCATGTTTAATTTTTTATTAAAATATCTTTCTAATAGCATGAATAATATTAAACAAATACATAAGTAATGATTTTAAAAAATTAATATCATATTTTTCGATAAATTACTAATATCTTAATATATATATATATATATATATATATATGTATATATTGAATATCTCAGAAATATAAAATACATTTAATATTCATTTTAAATATTAATCATGTAAAAGCAATAGACATATTAGTACGAGAATATATTAAGAAAAAAATTTCAAGATGAGAAATTTAAAGGTGAGCCGGTGGGTTGAATTTATTGATGAGGGAAAGTTCTTCGAAATAGATGTAAGTTCTTTTTAACGGTTTCTTCGGAATTATAAGCTGGGTTGAATAGATTTTATAAGGATAATAATATATTTAACTATTATTTTAAGTTAAAAATTTCAAATTAAGATATTAATATTTAATAACATGTTATATAGATTATATGAATAAAATAAATAAAATAAATCATAAGCTACTTATTTATATCTTTAATCACTCCACAATCTTTACTAAATTACTTTTTTTATCACTATTATACCATTTTCAATAAATTATTGTTTTTAGTTATATATTCTTGTGTTTCTAATCTTTAAACTAAAATTCGATAACATTTATTACAAAATGTTTCACTAACTAATATTTTCGAATCATGGTATCATAAAGATAAAAATAAAAAAAAATATAATAAAGATAAAAGATAATAAACATTAATATTTAATATTATTATATAAATTATATAAATAAAATAAATCATAAACTATTTATTTATATTTTTAATTAGTCCACAATCTTTAATAGACTACTTTGTTATCTTCGTTTATATTATTTTTAATAGGGTATTACTTTTAATTATATATTCTTGTGTTTTTAATCTTTAAACTAAAATTTGATAACATTTATTATAAAAACATTTTACTAACTAAATATTTTCGAATCATGATATAATAAAATAGAAGATAAAGAAAATATGATAAAGATAAAACATAATAAATATTAATATTTAATATTATGTTATATAGCTTATATGAATAAAATAAATCATAAATTACTTATTTATATCTTTGATCAGTCCACAATCTTTATTAGATTACCTTTTTCTATATTCGTTTATATCGTTTTCAATAGATTATTATTTTTAATTATATATTCATATGTTCTTAAATTTTAAACTAAATATTGATAACATTTATTATAAAAGTGTTTTACTAACTAAATATTTTCGAATCATAGTATAGTAAAGATAAAAGATAAAAAATATATATAATAAAGATAAAATATCATAAATATTTATTTAATATTATATTATATAGATTATATGAATAAAATAAATAATAAGTTACTTTTTTTATATCTTTGATCAGTCCACATTCTTTATTAGATTACCTTTTTATCCTGGTTTATATGGTTTTCAATAGATTATTACTTTTAATTACATATTTTTGTGTTTCTAATCTTTAAACTAAAATTTGATAACATTTATTATAAAAATGTTTTACTAACTAAATATTTTCGAATCATTGTATAATAAAGATAAAAGATAAAAGAATATAATAAAAATAAAACATAATAATAATTATTGTTTAATATTTATATAGATTACATAAATAAAGTAAATCATAAATTACTTATTTCTATTTTTAATAGGTCCACAATTTAATTAGATTACGTTTTTATTTTCGTTTAAATGGTTTTCAATAGATTATTACTTTTAGTTATATATTCTTGTATTTCTAATATTTAAACTAAAATTTGATAACATTTATTATAAAAATGTTTTACTAACTAAATATTTTCGAATCACAGTATAATAATGGTAAAAGATAAAGAAAATATAATAAATACAAAAGATAAAGAAAATATAATAAAGATAAAACATAATAAATAGTAATATTTAATATTACGTTATATAAATTATATGAATAAAATAAATCATAAGTTACTTATTTATATCTTTAATTAGTCCACAATCTTTATTAGATTACATTTTTATCTTCGTTTATATGGTTTTCAATAGATTATTAATTCTAATTATGTATTCTTGTGTTTCTAATCTTTAAACTAAAATTTGATAACATTAATGTTTTACTAACTAAATATTTTCGAGTCATAGTATAGTAAAAATGAAATAAAAAATATATAATAAAGATCAAAGATAAAGAAAATATAATAAAAATAAAACATAATAAATATTAGTATGTAATATTATGTTATATAAATTATATCGATAAAATAAATCATGTTATTTATTTATATCTTTCATCAGTCCAAGATCTTTATTAGATTACATTTTATCTTCGTTTATATGATTTTCAATAGATTGTTACTTTTAATTATATATTCTTGTATTTATAATCTTTAAATTAAAATTTGATAACATTTGTTATAAAAATATTTTACTAACTAAATATTTTTGAGTCATAATATAATAAAGATAAAAGATAAAGAAACTATAATAAAGATAAAACATAGTAAATATTAATATTTAATATTATGTTATATAAATTATATGAATAAAAGAAATCATAAATTACTTATTTATATCTCTAATCAGTCCATGATCTTTTATTAGATTGCCTTTTTATCTTCGTTTACATCATTTCAATAAATTATTACTTTTAATTATATATTATTCTATTTCCAATCTTTAAACTAAAATTTGATAACATTTATTATAAAAATGATTTACTAACTAAATATTTTCGAATCATAGTATCATAAAGATAATCTAATAAAGATAAAAGATAATAAAGATTAATATTTAATAATATATTATATAGATTATGTGACTAAAATAAATCATAAACTACTTATTTATATTTTTATTCAGTCCATAATTTTTAATAGATTATTTTTTTTATCTTCGTTTATATAATTTTCATCAATAGATTATTACTTTTAATTATATATTATTGTGTTTTTAATCTTTAAACTAAAATTTGATAATATTTATTATAAAAATGTTTTACTAACTAGATATTTTTGAATCATAGTAGAATAAAGATAAAAGATAAAGAAAATATAATAAAGATAAAACATAATAAATATTAATATTTAATATTATTATATTATGTGAATAAAATAAATCATAAGTTACTTATTTATATTTTAATCAGTCCACAATCTTTATTAGATTAATTTTTATCTTAGTTTATATCGTTTTTAATAAATTATTACTTTTAATTATATCTTCTTGTGTTTTTAATCTTTAAACTAAAATTTGATAACATTCATTATAAAAATGTTTTACTAACTAAATATTTTAGAATCATAATATAATCATTGAGAAAATATAGTAACTGATAAAAGATAAAGAAAATATAGTAAATGATAAAAGATAAAGAAAATATAATAACTAGAAAAGAAGATAATAAAATTATAATGTAGTCCTATCTCACTGTACCTTTATATATATGCTGCTAGTAGAGAAACAAAACCTCACACTTAGAATAGTGCTTCTGCATTCTCTTTATTCTTGAAAGTTGAAATGCTTTCTCTCTCCGCAATCCAGAGCAAACCCCTATTGCAGAGGAGCTGAGAAGAACACCCAGCGTCACACACGCCTCGCTTCTTCTGATCCAATTGGACTGTTTCTGGAAACAGTTATTATGGCAATTTCAGAACAACAAGCCACTCCAAAAATTTCTGATGCTGATATTGTTGGTAATGCCTTTGTTGATCAATACTATTATATGCTGCATCAATGCCCTGAACTGCTGCCTAGGCTTTACCAAGATGTCAGTAAGCTTGGTCGTCCTGAACAGAATGGTTTAATGGGTATTACAACCACCATGTTTCAAATTAACAAGAAGATACTATCACTGGGTTATGCTGAGCTCAGTGCAGAGATCATATCTGTTGATTCACAAGAATCTTGTGGTGGGGGAGTCATTGTGTTGGTCACTGGGTTTATGATACGAAAGGATGACAGTAAATGTAAATTTAGTCAATGTTTCTTCCTTGCTCCCCAAGACAAAGGCTACTTTGTTCTGAATGATACTTTCAGATATGTTGATGAAAAGGGGATTGAAGTGTCTGTTCATGATACTGTATCTCCTGTCAGTTCTGACACTGTTGCTGATCCTTCTGTGCTGGTGGCACATGTTTCTCAGCAAATACCTGTGACAGTTGAGGATCATAGGGAGGAAGTCTACAATCTAGAAAATACTCAAGCTTCAGTTGAAGAAAAGAAAACACCTGTACCTGAGGTTCTTGATGAAATTCCTGATTCTTGTCAGACGGTGACTGGAATTGCATCTCAAATTGAAAATGTTCCAAAGAAGTCTTATGCCTCTGTTGTGAAGGTCATGAAAGAGAATGGTGTGCCATGTCCCCCTCTGACATCTGGTTCTGTGAAATATGCACAGAAGAATCATGAACATAAGCAGAGTGCACCTCAACCATCTATAATCTCAAAAGCCAATGGTTCTAGTTTAAACAGTAATGGAATTGGAAACATTCAGGAAGCAGAAGCTAAGGGTTATTCTATTTATGTGAAAGGTCTTTCTTCAAGTGCTACACCTGCCCTCCTGGAGAATGAATTTAAGAAATTTGGATCCATTAGGAGTGGTGGGATCCAAGTTAGGACCCAGATGGGATTTTGCTATGGTTTGTGGAGTTTGAAGTGGCAAGTGCTGTGCAAAGAGCTCTTGAGGCTTCTCCAGTTTTGATTGATGGCCGCCAAATTGCTGTTGAAAAGAAGAGATCAACTAATCAAGGTAATACCAGAGGACGGTTCAGATCTGGTAGGGTTCCAGACTCCAGGGGTGATGGCGCAATAGGACATGGAAATTACCGAAATAGCAGAAACTATGCTCGGATAGGAGAATATATGAAGCAATTAGAAAATTGAAGACAACCTATTTTGGATAAACTAGTTTTAAGTTTTTAAAGTCCTTTTTTTTATTTTTTTGATATTAGTGGTCTTGGTAAAGGTTGTTTTCTAATTTCTTTTATTAAGGTGTCCATGTAGTGCTAGTTTTTGTGTTTCCCCACCTTTATTCAATATAATATATATTTGAGGTGATCATTTTGTTTTGAAACTTTTTAGTATTTAGTAGGTATGACATGAACTGTATAAGCATGAATTTGCTAATATGATATTGTAAAATACTAAACTTAGTATTAAATATGATTTTATCATCGGTTATAAAATAGTAATAACTTCCTTCATATAATATAATTCTTAATTTTAAAATTGGTATCTAAAGTCTTCTTTCTTCACAATTTCTTAGTCTACTATTTAACAAAAGTTACAATATAAATTATAAAAATATAAATTTATTTAGAAAAATCAGATTCATGGGAAGTGTTTTAATTAGGCTTTTAAAGTATGTATCTAAAACTTAAATTTGTTAAATTTATTTTATCTTAATTAAAAACTTCAAAACTATCTAAAGCATCTTCTAAATTAGAAGAGTGTTAATTTTTACTACCTTTGTTAAATCTTTGTTAAATATGTAGATGAATATATATATATATATATATATATATATATATATATATATATATATATATATATATATATATATATTT